>Ga0213866_10001573_pt1 | contig 16743 bp, 9 predicted proteins | sample PICome_11_FD_160079 | JGI IMG/M metagenome (GOLD analysis project Ga0213866, IMG submission 160079) | Coastal seawater microbial communities near Pivers Island, North Carolina, United States - PICO284 | ecosystem: Environmental > Aquatic > Marine > Coastal | place: USA: North Carolina...
CGCAGACTTCGTGCTGACAAACGACACCGGCCCGCGCCATTTCGCCGTCGCCTTTGACGTGCCCAACGTGACGATCATGGGCCCCAACGATCCGCGCTACACGCACCTACCGACGGAGCGCGGCGAGGTCGTGCGCGAGGTCGTCGCCTGCTCGCCCTGCCAGCTCAAAGTCTGCCCGCTAGCCGAGCAAGTCTGCATGACGCGCCTCAGCACCGCGCATGTGCTGGAACGCTGCAATGCGCTCTGGCCAGATGCCTAAGCGAGATTCGAAGCGCGACTCTAGACTAGCGTTTCGCCATTCTTCGCGCTCATACGAGCGAGGAGATTCGGAATTCAACGCGAAGGCGCAAAGTTCGCAAAGCCTGTCGGATGCTGCCTTGCGGGCTGGTTTCGCCGACCGCTCTCTTCACGAAAGCATCCTTCGAGAGTCTTCAAACTGGGATAATGAGAAGGTACTGCGATCCAACGTCGTCGAGTTCAATCCTAGAGATTCGTCGACGCGTCTTGCGGGTATTGTGCTGGCGTGCGCGCTGAGCAACGCCTTTTCCATCCTTCTTTGCGGTCCTTTGCGCCTTCGCGACTTCGCGTTGAAAGGACCGTGTGAGAAAACGTCGCTCCCAGAGAATGGCGAAACCCTAGTCTAGAGCGTCCAAACTGGACTAGGCTTCGCGCATGGCGTCCACTTGATCGCTCAGTTTGTCAGCCGCGCCTTTGAGTTTTTTACTCAGCTTGCGAAGCTCTTCTTCGATCTTGTCGACGGCGCCGCGAATCGTGCTGCACTGCTTCGTGATGTTCTCGAAGCGCTCGATCTGCTTGTCGATCTCGAGCAATTGCGCATCGACCGTACCCCAATCAACCTGATTCTCGTTGCTTATCGATTCGCGCATGACGAGCGCGCGCGCCAGCGAACAAGCGGCGGACAGGAAGGGCTGCGTGCTTTCGTCGTCGGGATGCCAGGTGACAAGGATCAGATTGCCCGTGCGCACGAGGGGCGAATCCCAAGAGCCCGCATGACGCGAATCGTCAGCGATGCGCTTGGACATCACGAACACGCCGACGCCAGCCTCGCGGTTGGTACACGCGATTTCCAGCTCTTCGCGAGCCTTGCGTGGATCGTAGCGCGCGTCTTGCTTGAACTCGAAGGCGATGCGCGCACCGGGGCAAGCGCTCTCCTCGCCTAGCGTGAGCACCGCGTCGCCAACTTTGCTATTCGGCAGCTTGCCGACGTTCGCGCCGACTTCGTCGAAAAGATCGCTAGGCCCGCAAGCCAGCTCGCGCACGGCGCTGCTCGCGTCACGCTCGAAGTCTTCGCCGTGCAGCGTGCTCTTCTCGCGCTCGCTCTTACGCGCAAACGCAGTTTGCAGAGTTTCGTTCACCTGCGCTTGGAACTTCGCTTGCTGCTCGGAGAGGGCTTTGACTTGCTCGCCGAGCTGCTTGTTCAGCCGCGCGATCGAAGAGTTCTCCTCATCCAGACTGAGCTGCTTGTGAATCTCCAGCTTCGTCGCTTCGATCATCGTGTTGAGCTTATTCAGCGCGCTCGATTTGTTGTCCAAGCTGAACTCATCCGTCACGCTCGCGTTCAGCTTTTGCACGCCCTTGAGCAGGCGATTGATCGCGCTGTCTTCCTTGTGCAAATCAAACTCATCCAGCACGACCTTCTTCTGCTCATCCAGCAGCGCGTTCACCGCGCCCTCAATCCGAGCGATCACGCCTTCCTTTTCAGTCGGGCTGAAGTGGCGCAGGAAGGGCGAGTTCTCGCCAACCTGCTTCGCCAACGCTGCTGCCAAGTGCGAGTTGTCGCCAGAGATATGCTCCTTGAGCTTCGCGACGAGCGAGCCGCCATCGCCGAAAATGCCATCGGCGCGTTGGGCGAAGACGCCGCTCTTCGGGTCGAGGTATTTGTCGAGCGTATGCCCCATGCGATTCTCGAGATCCTTCTGATGCGCCTTGATTGCTGCGTCGAGCTGCGCCATCAAGAGCTTGCCCTGATCGCGCACGGCAGCCACGTCGATTGATCCGCGCGCGCCACGCATGGCGAGCACGCCAACGCGCAGAGCGCTAAGTGCAGCACTCTCGCGATCAATCTCCGGCAAGCGCGAAAGCTCAGCGATTACATCAGGATCCGTCACGCGCAGATGCAGATCAATGGAGCGCGATACGCCCGTGCTCAACTCGCTCAACTCCATCTCATCGCTAACGCGAAAAGGCGCGGCTGTCTGTGCGGGCGGGGTACTCGGCTTGTCGTTTGGCATGGCTCTCTCCGAAGCTCTAGGTGAATGTGCAGAGTATGGGCGGGCATGCGACACGGCATGGGAAAGCTGGGCTGGACAGCAAAGCGTGGAATGGCCGGCGCGAGAGCGTGCAATCTTGATGGTCACGCATGTGTGCGACTCCTCACACGTCCAAATGCAACTGAGAATTACTCGCAATTCCCCTTGCCACGCTCACCGACATCGCTAACTTGAGACTGAGTTTCAATGCCTTCGGGTCTCCCGAAGCGAGCGAAAAGGACCGATGCCACATGTCAGTCACCAAGCCAACCACGCTCAGCAGCGCGCCCAAGGGCGTTGCCATGTCGATCTCAAGTATTGAGGGCAACGACGAATACACCTGCCAGCTTTATGCCATCGGCTTTTGCGAAGGCGCGCAGGTCGTGCTGGAGAAGCCGGGCAATCCCTCGATCATCTCGATTGGCGCTAGCCGCATCGCGATTGAGCGCGCCCTGCTTGAGCGCGTCAGCGTCAGCCCTGCGCTGATGGCCAGTGGTTCGAGCAAAGGCGTTTTGCAGGCGGCGATGCAGACGGCGAAAGACGTCGGTCGCAGCGCACTCGGCCTCGACAACGCATGCAGCAGCGTAGCACTTCCCAGCAGCTAAGGCGCCCGTAATGGTCAGGGCCACAAGCGCTGATCCGCCTCAAAGCCGGGCACCTGCGTAGAGGTGTCCGGTTTTTTTCATCTCACCATTTCGAGCTCGCTCTTTCCGACCATCCCGGAGAATTGACGTGACGACGCAAGCAGACGATTCGACTCCCGCGCCCAAGCAAGGTCCCATGCGCATCGCCATGCTGGGGAATCCCAACGCTGGCAAGTCCACGCTCTTCAACGCGCTGACTGGCCTGCGCCAAAAGATCGCGAACTATCCTGGCGTGACGATCGAGAAGCACGTTGGCATGTGCCGCGTCGGTGATCGCGAGCTTGAGCTGATCGATCTGCCCGGAACCTACTCGCTCGCGCCGACCAGCCCGGACGAGCTAGTCGCCACGCGCATGCTAGTTGGCAGCATGAAGGGCGAGGCGGCGCCGGATGCATTGCTGCTCGTCGTTGCTGCGCATGCCGTCGAGCGCGCGCTCTTTCTCGCCACGCAGGCCACCGAGTTCGGCGTGCCCGCGGTGATCGCGCTGACGATGAGTGACATTGCAGAGCGCCAAGGCGTGAGCGCAGATGCTGACGCGCTTTCAAAAGAACTCAACTTGCCCGTGGTTCGCATTGATGCGCCAAGAGGCGAGGGGCTCGAAGCGCTACTCGGTGCGCTGGTTAAAGTGGAAGGCGCGAAGCAGGATGTGCCCCGCGCGCAGCTTCCGGCTGAGCTCAAAGTTGCTGCTGAGAGTCTCGCAGCGCAGCTCAGCGCAATCGCCAAAGCGCGCGGCGAAGATGCAAGCAGCACGCAATCCGTGCCCGTGCATCCCGCAGAAGCAGTGCGCGTGCTGGTGCGACCGGGTGGCTACACGGAGCTCGATGTGATCGCGCGATTGGGCGAGAGCGCCGCGCCGATGATCGCGGAAGCTCGCGCCACGCTCGAATCGCTCGATCCACCTGCAGCAAAGGGCGAAGCCAGCGCTCGCGCAGAGTTTGCCCGCACGATTGCCGGCAAAGTCATGAAGCACACCACGCTCGCTGGCGAGAGCTTCTCTGCTCGCGTTGATCGTGTGCTGACGCACCGCGTGTTCGGCACAGCGATCTTCTTCGTGCTGATGGCAGTTGTGTTCCAAAGCGTGTTCCAGTGGGCCGGGCCTTTCATGGGCTGGATTGAAGGGCTTTTCGGTTGGATCGGTGGAGGCATCGACGCAACGCTCGATGAAGGCCCGCTGCATAGTTTGATTAGCGCAGCGATCATCGATGGCGTTGGAGGCGTGCTGGTCTTCTTGCCGCAGATTCTGATTCTCTTCTTCTTCATCGCGCTGCTCGAAGACTCCGGCTACCTCTCTCGCGCTGCTTACCTGATGGATCGCGTGCTGAGCAAAGTTGGTCTGAGCGGTCGCAGCTTCATCCCCATGCTTTCGGGCTTTGCTTGCGCAATCCCTGGCGTGATGGCCACGCGCACGATTCCTGATCGCGCCACGCGCTTCACGACGATGATGGTCACGCCTTTGATGAGCTGCTCGGCTCGACTGCCGGTCTATGTCTTGCTGATTGAAGCGTTCATTCCCGACTCAGCGCTCTTCAGCATTGGCGGCTGGGACTACGGCATGCAAGGCTTCGTGATGCTCTGCATGTATCTGGTTGGCGCGCTTGCGGCGATTCCGGTCGCGCTTTTAATGCGCAAGTTCATGTTCAAAGGGGCCAAGAGCTTCTTCATGATGGAGCTGCCCGCCTACAAGCTTCCGCGCTTCGGTGCGATCCTGCGGCAGATGTTTGATCGCGGCAAAGTCTTCGTGGTCAACGCGGGCACGATCATCTTTGCGATGGCGATCCTGATCTGGGCGCTCGGATACTTCCCGCATAATGAGGAAGTCGCCGCGCATGCGGAGCAGCAGCGCGAAGTCGTCGCCACGATTCACGGCGAGTTGGAGACGCTTGAAGAGCAGGCCGAGGCTTTCGCTAAAGCTGAGAACGCTGTGCTGATCAAGGCAGGCGTCGACAAGAAATCGCTCGACGACGAAGAGGCTCGCGACACTGCGATCCAGTCCTTGAGCGGCGATCATGAGCGCGACTTCCTGGTCATTCAAAGCGCTCGCGCCCCCGTGGATGAAGCGCTTGAGCTCTACACCGCGATCGACAACGAAGAAGCAGAAGAGCAACTTGAACAGTCATTCCTGGGTCGCATGGGGCATGGCGTCGAGCCGATCTTCCAGCCACTCGGTTGGGATTGGCGCATCTCGACAGCCGCTATCGCGAGCTTTCCCGCGCGCGAAGTGGTGATTGGCGCGATGGGCACGATCTTCAGCTTGGGCGGCGATCAAAACGAAGAAAGCCAAACCCTGCGCGAGACTTTGCAGAACGCCAAGCGCGAGGATGGCACGAAGCTCTTCACCATCGCAACGGCGCTCTCGCTGATGGTCTTCTTCGCACTTTGCATGCAGTGCGGCGCATCTGTCGCTGCGATCAAGCGCGAGGCGAACTCCTGGAAATGGGCTGCATTCAGCTTCACCTACATGACGGTGCTGGCGTGGATTGCGTCCGCTGCGGTCTATCAGATCGGCACTGCTTGCGGGCTTTAACATGGTACGCTCTCGGCGTTGCTTCTTGGTGTGTTGCAATCCGACGAGGTTTACATGACGCAGTCTTCTCCGCTTCTTGCCAGCTATCCGCCGCTCGCGCTTGAGCTCGACCATGCCGCTGGCTGCGAGCTGATCGCGCGCGATGGCACGCGCTATCTGGATCTCTACGGCGGTCACTGCGTGTGCATTCTTGGCCACAATCCGCCTGCATTGCGCGACGCGTTGATGCAGCAGATGGAGCGCATCACCTTCTACTCCGTAGCGCTTCACTTGCCTGAACGCGACGAAGCAGCTCGCGCGCTGATCGAGCTCGCGCCTGCGGGATTCGGCAAGGTCTTCTTCGTCAACTCTGGTGCCGAGGCGAACGAGAACGCCGTCAAGTTCGCCTGTGCGCACACCAAGCGCAGCGTGATCGTGGCGATTGAGGGCGCGTTCCACGGGCGCACCGCTGCCGCCGATGTGCTTTGCGGCGGTGCTGCCCGCACGCCGCACTATCCGCATGCTCCGGTCGATGTGCGCTGGGTGAACTTCGGCGATGCGCAAGGCATGCGCGATGCGCTCGCACCTGGCGATGTTGCTGCTGTGATTCTGGAGCCTGTGCAGTCGATGGGTGGTTGCCGCGTGCATCCGGCAGATGTCGTCGATGCGATCAACGAGGGCGCAGCTCAGCACAACACGCTAGTGATTGCCGACGAGGTGCAAGGCGGCTTTTGGCGCTGTGGCGCTGCATTCTCACACGAAGCGATTGGCTTGCGCGCTGATTTGATTACCTGCGCGAAGGGCTTGGCCGCTGGTGTTCCAGCCGGCGCGGTGATTGTGCGCGAGAGTCTCGGCGAGCCGAGTGGCGGCTATTTCGGCTCGACCTTCGGCGGAGGTCCGCTGGCATCTGCTGCGATTCGCGTCGTCTGCGCGGCCGTTGGGGACGCGGGTTTTCAGCAGCACGTCGCGCAAGTCAGCGAAGTGTTTGATCGCATCGCGAAGCTTGAGGGCGTCGATGAACTCTTGGGTCTCGGCTGCTTGCGCGGGATTCGCATCAGCGGTGGAAGAGCGAAGGCGGTCAAGGCGAAGCTCTTCGAGCGCGCGATGATCGTTGGCGGATCAAGCGATGCTGATGTGCTGCGCTTGATGCCGCCGCTCACGTTGAGCGTTGAGCAAGCCGAGCGATTTGTCGCGGTGCTGCAAGAAGTGCTGGCCGAGACTGCTTAGATCAGACGATGGTGTGCGCGATGTACTGCTCCCCCGCTTTGCGGTGGAGCAGTTGTCTTTGTTTGCAGGTAGGGGAAGCGTGGTCTAGGCAAGCGCTTGAGATCGCTGCGCGATCTTGCCCCCTCAGTCTCGGCTACGCCTCGCCAGCTCCCCCGCTTTGCGGTGGAGCAGCTTGTGCTATTCGCGGGTCGCGGCTAAGCGCTGCAGCTCAGCGACGGAGAGCGCTTCAACGTGCGCACTCTCAGCAACCTCGGCTCGGGCAAGCCAGGCGCGAGCATCAATCGCGCTCATACCAAACCCATGCTGCGCGCCCTTGACCAGCGACTTGCGACGGTAGTGGTAAAAGCCCTGCGCGACTTCCTTAACAGCCGTGTACTCCGCGCCTTCCAGCGCATCGTCGCGAGGCTCAATGCGAATTAGCGCGCTCGTCACACCAGCCGGTGGCCAGAAGCATTGCCCGCCGATCTTGCGCAAAATCTTGCCCTTGGCCTTTAGGCCGCACATCAAGCTGAGTAAGCCGTAGTCGCGATCGCCCGGCTGCGCGATCAGTTTTTGCGCGACTTCAAGCTGAAGAAGAAGCGTAAGCGAGGTGATCGGCAAATCCGATTCAAGCAGCGCGATCAGCAATGGCGACGAGATCGAGTAGGGCAGATTCGCAATCACCTGCACGCCTGCAAGCTCCGGTTGAGCGGCTGGCAACTCAATCTCCAACTCTGAGAGAAGCGCGTCGCTTGGCTCCAGCATCTCGCCGGCAAGCAACGTGCGGGTTGCGCGCTCAAGCTCCGGGTTGAGCTGATTGTGCGCGCCCATCGCATCAAGCGTCAGCAGCAGCAGATTCTCGCGCTCAGCAAGTGCAGCGCGAACCATCGCAGCCAGCCCGCGATCAATCTCGATCGCCAGCACGAAGCGCGACTCAGCCATCAGGTATTCGGTGAGTGTGCCAGGACCGGGGCCGATCTCCAGCACCAGCGAGCGCGGATTGATCTCCGCATCGCGCACAATTGCTTCAAGCAGATTCGGGTCAGCGAGGAAGTTCTGACCCCACTTCTTGCGCGGCCTCAAGCCCTGCGCTTCAAGATGTGCGACCAACTCGCGTCGCGTCTTTGGCAACTTCATTTCGGCTCTCGGACGCTGACGTTAGAAAGAAGGAAGGTCTACTTGATCTTGGCGAGGGTCTCGCGGATGCGATCGAGGCTGAAGGGCTTTTGGATCACGTCGATCACGTTGGGATGAGAAACCTTGCTGCGAATCTCCTCCGGTGGTTTGCCGGAGACCACAAGAATCGGCAATTGCTCTTGGACGAGCGAAAGCGAATTCATCATCTCGTAGCCATCCCAGCCGGGCAGGGTGATGTCTACGACGGCCAAGTCGAAGGCTTCGCTAGTCGCAATGCGGAAGCCTTCTTGCCCTTCAACCGCGATGGTTGAGGTGAAGCCTTCGGTCTCGAGAATAGCTGCAATCAAATCTGCATCATCTAGATCGTCCTCGACGATCAAGGCTCGACGGCTTTGTGTCATGTTGCGTTCCCCGGTGTGCGATCCCATCGCGCCTTTTCGTGCGCGGAGCTCCAAGTTGTGATGTGATTTTACATCAAATTGGTAGCAATTCCCCTTAGATAGTTTGGCTCAGCCCGCTCGACTTCTTCCAACGCGTTCCAGCAAACACTGCTGAGGCGCCAAGCTCTTCTTCAATGCGCAGCAACTGGTTGTACTTCGCCACGCGATCGGTGCGCGAGAGACTGCCAGTCTTGATCTGCCCTGCTGTTGTTGCAACGGCGAGATCCGCGATTGAGGTGTCTTCCGTTTCGCCACTGCGGTGCGAGATAACGGTGCGGAAGCCGTGCTGGCGCGCGAGCGTGACGCAATCGAGAGTCTCGGAGATCGTGCCGATCTGATTCATCTTGATCAGAATCGCGTTCGCTGCGCGAGTTTCGATGCCCTTGGTGAGGCGCTCTTTGTTGGTTACAAAAACGTCGTCGCCGACGAGCTGAATGTTTGTGCCGAGCTTCTTGGTCAAGTTGACCCAGCCATCCCAATCATCTTCTGCGAGGCCATCCTCGATCGATAGGATCGGGTGCTTGGCGCAAAGATCAGCGTAGTAGCCGATCATGTCGTCGGCTGAGCGAGACTCGCCAGGGCCGCCAAACTTGTAGGTTCCATCTTCAAAGAACTCGGTCGCAGCTACGTCGAGCGCGAGCGCAACTTGCTCGCCGGGCTTGTAGCCGGCCTTCTCGATCGCTTCGGTGAGTAGCTCAAGGCCCACGGCGTCGCTTTCGAGATTCGGCGCGAATCCACCTTCATCGCCGACGGCTGTGCTCAGTCCGCGGCCGGAGAGAATCGTCTTCAACGTATGGAAAATCTCGGCTCCAGCGCGCAGAGCGTCAGAGAAGCGCGGGAAGTTCCACGGCATCAGCATGAACTCTTGAATGTCGAGATTGTTGTCGGCGTGCTCGCCACCGTTCAGCACGTTCATCATTGGCACAGGCAGCACGTTCGCGCCAACGCCACCGATGTAGGTGTAGAAGGGCTGGCGCGTCAGCACGCTGGCAGCGCGGCAGCACGCGAGACTCACCGCAAGCGTCGCATTCGCTCCGAGGCGGCTCTTGTTCGGCGTGCCGTCGACGCGAATCAGCGCAGCGTCGATGTCAGCTTGACGCAGCACGGAAAGATCGCGCATCGCCTCGCCCAGCTCGCCGACGACGTTGCTGCACGCCTTGCGCACGCCCTTGCCGAGGTAACGATCACCGCCGTCGCGTAGCTCTACAGCTTCGTGCGCGCCGGTTGATGCGCCGCTCGGAACTTGTGCGCGACCGAACGCACCGGAGCGCGTTTGCACATCAACTTCGACGGTTGGGTTGCCGCGCGAATCAAGAATCTCACGGGCGGCGATGCGCGTAATTTGCGGCATGTGCGTCCTTTGCTGGGCAGAGCGAGTCGGTAGAGCTCGCCGACGATGGCGTCGGCTTGCAATTCTCTCGCAACTTACGCCGCGAGCTATGTCCTGACAAGCAAGTGGGCACAAGCTTCGAGCATTGCGCTAATCGGATTTGCTTGGCGGCTTGCGGATAATTTTGCCGGTTGTGGTGAACACGCGCTCAAGGGTGCTGGCCAGCTCTTTTCGCGTGTAGGGCTTGGCAATGAAGGCGAAGGGGAAGCGGTTTTGGAAGCGCTCGTCGATTGCGTCGCTGGCATACCCGCTCGCGATCACCACGCGCACAGAAGGATCGAGCTCCATCAGCTTCTCGAAGCACTCATCTCCGGCCATGCGCGGCATCGTCAAGTCCAGCAGCACGCAGCGGAAGTCGCCGCGCTCGCGAGTGAAGACTTCAATCGCGTGCACGCCGTCGTGCGCGTATTCGACTTGATAGCCAAGCGATTCGAGCATCTCGCCGCAGGTCTCGCGTACCGTTACTTCGTCGTCGACCAAAAGCACGCGGCCAAGCGCACCCTTTGGCTTGTCTTCTCGGTCCACCGTTGCTGCTTGCGAATTCCGAACGTGCGCTTCCTTGAAGACCTCTTGTGCGGGGAAACACACGGTGAATGCTGAGCCTTTGCCCTGCTCACTCTCCACGAAGATCGCGCCCTTATGGCCTCGAACGATTCCGAGCACGGCGGCCATTCCCAGTCCTCGCCCGGCGAACTTGGTTGAAAAGAAGGGGTCGAAAATCTTGAGCCGAGTGTTGGGCGTCATGCCGCTGCCGGTGTCTTCCACTTTAAGGGTGATGTATTGCCCGTCTGGTAGTTCGTCGTTGAGGTAGCTATCGGCGAAGTCGGCTGAAGTCTTATGCGCAGCGCTGGTTGAAATCGTGATGGTGCCGGGACTTGATCCCAACGCTTCGTTCGCGTTGGTCAGAAGGTTCAGAATGACTTGGTTGATCTGCGAAACATCGCCTTCAATCACAGGCAGATTCTCCGCCAGATTGAGGCGCAGCTCAGCCTTCTTTGAAATCGAAACATCCATCAACTCCAGCATGTTCTTGATCAGCAGCGAGAGATCGAGGGACTCGACGATAAAGCTTCCGCGACCAGAGTAGGCGAGCATCTGACTGCAGAGGGCAGCCGCTCGTTTGCTGTCGTCTTGCACTCTGGTGAGATTGCGAAGCGCTTTCTCGTCACTCTGAACTCGCCTGATTGCAAGCTCCGCGTTGCCAAGAATCGCGGTGAGCAGGTTGTTGAAGTCATGCGCGATGCCGCCAGCGAGCACACCGAGGCTCTCAAGCTTCTGCGCGTGTTGCACTTGGGCTTCAAGGTTGCGCGCTTCATCTTCGGCGAGCTTGAACTCGGTGATGTCGTTGTAGTTGGCCACGATGCCCTTGACCGCTGCGTCGTCGAGCATGTTCGTCAGATGGATCTCAAGCCAGCGTTGTTGGCCGGAGAGATGGCTGATGCGAGCTTGGTAGCGCTCTGTTTTGCCGGGATGAGCAACGACGTCGTCCCATACTTTGCGATGCAGCGCGTAGTCTTCGGGAACAATGAAGTCCTTGGCGGTCATGCCGATCGTGTCCATGGGATCGAAGCCAAGCAACGTGTTTGACGAGGGGCTTACGTCGATAATCACTTCATCCCGATCGCAGATGGCGATGCCTTCAAAAGAGTGCTGGAGCATGCGCTGAAAGCGTAGCGCTTCCATCTTTCGCTCGGTGATGACGCGCGACGTTCCCCACACCTCATGCAGAAAACCGTCGCGTACGACGCCATGCGCCGAGGAGAGGTACCAGCGCTCTTCGCCATTCGCGAGTTTCTCGTGAGACTCAGCGTCTTGAATGGAGTACGAGCTCTGGATGAACTTCATCAGCAGAGGCTCGGCGGTGGCTTTGCGCGTATCGGAGATGAAGTCCCACAGCTTCACACCAATAATCTCGCTCGCGCTCTGATAGCCGTGATCGCGCGCGAACTCGTCGTTCGCCTCCACCAAGCGCGTGTTTGCCAGGCGCTTCAACTGCGTTTCTGGCGGCAGTGATGTATCGAGGGGCGGATCGCACTCGTAGCACCAGAAGGGCTCGCGCGTGTGCGTGACGAATGCGCGGAAGCGTTCGTCGCTGCGTTGCATGCTTCGCTTCGCCGCATCGCGTTCGGCTAGCACCAGCGACATTGAAGAAGCTGAGATGAGCGTGATGCCCAAGAAGATTTGGAGCTCCCATAGCTCTTCGCCATTCGGTTCGTGAGCAAAAGGCCCAAGCTCAGAGATCGAGCCAACGATTGAAACTGCAGCAATGCCAGCGATCAGCGTTGCGAGCGTGCGGAACGAAACACGCACCGAAAGCCACAGCGCAATCGGCACGGTGAGGTACGCAATCTCGGTAGGGGTCCCGGTGATCAACGAAGGATCGTAGAGGCAAAGCGTCGCGACGAGGCAGAGTAGGACGCTGACGAGAGCGTTGCTCCGAGTCATGCGAATAGGATTGGGTAGGGGCTTCGTCGTCCACACTAAGACCAAGGGCGTGACCAGGTAGATGCCGAGCGCAGCCGACGCCCAAGCATTCAGCCATGCCATCAACGACAAGTCATCGCTATGCGGCAAGCCATGATGGCTGCCCTCAAGAACAAGCGCGGAGATCGCCGTGATGCACGCAGTCCCACCCCAAAGTGCGGCGAGATCTCGAAAGCGCTTGATCGTCCCGTCAAAGCCAAAACCCTTGCGCATCCACGCCCAAATCGCGAGGGGTTGCAGGATACCCACTGCGACTTGAGTGATGGAAACGACGGCGTCTGAGTCCCCTAGCAGAAGTTCAACGAAGAGGTAGGCAGCAGCGATTGCGGGCAGATGGCGCAGTCCAAAGCGCAGCAAGATCGCGAGCGCAAAGCCCGAAGCGGGTAGCAAAATGCTTGCGTGGTCGTCCGCTAAGACGAGCTGTTCGCCACAAAGCAGCAACACTATCAGCATCAGCCCCACGGCTACCGTGAATGCTTTCTGCATCAGAAGATCGGTGGATTTCTCTTTCACGCTCACAATCCGACGGACCCGGAAAACGCCGAGTATATCGCGCGAAAGCGATAGAAGCATGGCAGAGCAATTGGCTTGAAGCTGAACGATAAGCTCATTCGTCGAATACCCACTTTGGCGAGATGTCGGTGGTCTGGGTTTCAGTCAGCGTTGTTGTGAGAATGGCGCGCTGAATGAAGGCAACGTCATCTTCTTCCACGCGCAATCGGATCAAGATGGAAATCGTGATGCCTGCGGGCAGACCGTCCAGCAGCACGAGCCCATCTTCAAACTTTCCTTCACGCTCCCGCGAGTACCAATCGAGGTATCGCCCTCGTCCTGTCGTCTTCATTTCGCTGAAGAGTTCAACGTATTCAGGCCAGGTCCATATCGCGTAGCATCCATCCACCTCGATTGCATTTTCAGCCCCAAGATCCGCCGCCGTCGGCACCTTGAAGCGCAGTTGATGGCGCGGAGGATCGAGCTTCTGCTGCTTCCCCCGAAGTGCGATCTCCTCGATGCGCGGCAGTGCCACTTGGGTCGTCTCTCCTTTGTTGATGGTGAAGTACACCAGCGCCGCTTTGCGAGCGAGCGTTTGCATCTCAACCGACGCGGGAATGGCGACGTACTTCCCGACATCGAGGTCGATGTCCTCGCGACGCTCAATTCCGTTTGAGACTTCCCCGCAGAGCTCCTGCGCTTTCCCAGTAGCACTCAGTGAATACACCGACCAGTACTCGACTTCGTCGCCGACTTCGAACACCTTGTCCCGGTCGATGTCGAAGCTGAACTCTGCGATGCCATCACGGGAGTAGCGTGGAACCTGCACCTGCTCAATAGAAGTGGCGCTGAGCTCGAGCTCTGTGCTCCACCAGAGTTCTCGGGCGAATCGGACTTCCAAACGCGCGCGGCCCGGCGGACACCAAAGTGAGATCACGCTATTTGACTCGTCGTCAAAAACATGGATCTCTGAAAAAACACTCTCGTCTTCGAGCGATTGCAGCGTCAACGAGAGGGAAGAGAAGCGCGTCAACGCCTCGCGCAAATCCACGAGGGCGCGCACCGGCAATGGAAAGACAAGGTCAACCCTATCACTTTCAGAAGTGCCGGTTGGAGGAAGCGGCCGGCTCTCGCTCGCAACACGAGCTTCGCCGTCCACCAGACTCGCACCTACAATCGGCAGAGATTCGTTGCGACCATATCCTGTCAGTATGTCGAAGCGTTTGCCCGCGGGGGTTTCAGCTTGGAAGCTGGCCTCAAGCTCAACTCCGCCGCAGGTTGCGCGCGTACTGACGACTCTAATCCGCTTGCCATAAGGGCTCTTCGGCCAAGCATCGAGCGTTACTTCAACCCGCTCCTGATCTGGAGTGGGCGCATCGAAAAGGCCGCTGACATTCGCCCCATCTGAGAAGCCCCAGCTATGAGCGTCGTAGAGCTCCGCATAGACCCATGAGTTTTCGCCCGTGAACTCCTTGCGAGCTAGCGCCAGCGAAACAACCAAGGGCTCGCCCTCACTCTTCAGCGTGAAGGACTGCACGCCACGCTCTGATCCGTAGTCACTCTCTGCGAAGACCTTGCAGCGGGCGTTGCCATCATTCGCCTCGGGGAAGTTGGGGATCGTAACGATCAGCTTGAAGTGGGTTTCGAAGAAAGCCTCTTCGAGTACCTCCGCCACAGCATTCGAGCGCTCAACGAGCTTTATCGTCGCCAAGCGGTGGTGCTTGTAGAGCACCGTCAGCACCCCCGGCGCGTGCTCCGGTGTGTACGCTGCGATGCGGATTCCAATACCTGCTTCGCTTGCGCTCATGCCGCGATTTTGAAGCCATGCGTCGTCGATCCAAAGGCCATTCTTCTCCGCAAACTTCAGGCCCGGACTCGTTCGCTCCCACGCACCACCCGGCGCGCAGAAGGCGTCGACTTCGCCCTGATCGGCTTTGCCTGCAAGGATGTAGAGCGGCTCCTTGATCGCGTTGCCCTTGCCATCCACAACGTCAATCTTGCAGCGCCAAAGTTCCTCTAAGCGCAGGGTGATGTTGTGAACGCCGCCGGGCTTCACGCTCACCGATTGCATGTCACCGTCGAAAAGAAAAGCGTCCAGCGGATGGATCGTGTCGTTCGGAACGCGCGTGCGAACCTCGTACTCCGCCAGATACAAATCGTAGTCCCCCTCTGGCATCCACAGCTCCAGCGAGGCATTGAGGGGCATTCGCATCGTCATTGCAACGATGCGTCCGTTCCGGCTGCACAGGAGCTCCGGCAGATCAAGACATGATCGCGAAGCAGCCTCCACGCAACGCCGGTGATAGAAGGGCGCACTCCCCAAACCGCGCGCATCGGCTTTGCGCTTGGATCGCGCGAGCCAGCGCCGGAACTCATCGCGCCGTTGCGGCGAGTTGAACTCAAGCTCCGGCGTCACACGAACGATGCCGCCACCCTTGAGCGTCATGCTGCCAAGGTCAATACTCCTCTGATCTAAGCGGATGCGCTCGCCTTGCTCTTTGCTCGAATAGAGCAACACCTCGTTTCTCGTGCCGTAGCTATAGCTGAACACCACATCGATGTGAGCAGCCACGGCCAGCCGCTGCACCACAAAGCACACACGGCCCGGCGTCGCAAATACAGAAGTCCCTGGCTGGTGCGTGCCCTTACACTCGCGCGGCTGCACCTCCCACTCGCCCACGCGCACGCAGTCGTCAAGTCGGCAAAGCCCAAGGCTCGGTGCCTGCGAATAGCTCATCATGCGCACTGGATCGTTGTAGTAGGGAGGCTTCGGCAGCTCGCCCTCCTGCTCGCTGATCCGCAGGAAGAGATCGCCACCTGTCGCGCTAATCGGATCGCCGCTCTCCGTCTTCAGATCAAGCGTGACGATGCAGCCGCTCGCGCAAAGCAGATCGCTGAGTTGCACATCAAAGCACCCGCCATCCGAAATCACCTGCGGCTCCATCGCCACGCTGATCGAACGCCGCAGATAAACGCTCGACATGATTCCGGCGAGATTGATCGTCAGATCGAACTCCACCTCTATCAGCGACGCGGGATAGGGATTGCCATCGCGATCAATGTAGTCGTCGCGATCAAAGGCCCCGACAAAGTTCAGCTCATCACCCCAATCCAGCGCGGCTGGCATCAGCGTCTTCTTGCGCTCAAACTTATCGTCGATGCCGACCTTCCAGATCGGCTCGGTGAAAATCCAATCGAGGTTCCTCTCGGGTTCCTCGCCTTCATCGCCAGGCTGATAGGAGAAGCGATGCAGCTCCGCTTCGATCTGCAAGCTCTGACTCATGGGCCTGCTGACCTTCATGTCGTCAATCACGCGCAAACCCACGCGCACCAGGCCCTCAGTCGCTTCAAGCTCCATGCGATTGATGTTGATGGATTCGCTCGACCAGGTCTTCATCGCTGCGACATCGATCCAGCTTGGATTCTCCTCCTCTTCGATCTCGCGCTCGCTGCTCGCGAAGCCTGAAGGCGCCTCCCCGCTATCACGCTGGTCGCCCGGCGCTTGCTCGTCACCATCGCCGAAAAGCGACGCGACCGGCGGCGCATCGGGTTCATCGAAGAGCTCTATCGCGAGTGCTGCGAGTAGGCCGAACGCGATCAAAGCGATGGCGAGACCAGCGAGTTGCTTGCGATGAGAAATCATGGCGCGCTCCGACCGAGCGTTCAGGGGATGCGCGATTCTACCCAATCTCAGCGCACCGCGTCGAGGTGCAGTACAATCGCGCGATCAGTTGGCAACGCTGCTATCAGCATGGGAGAGCGCGATGAGCGACGATCAATTTGGTCCGCCGGAAGATCCATCGATGGCCTTGCTGCGCGAGATCATCGTGGCGGGCAAGAAGGCGCTGGCGGATCAGCAGCCTGAGTTGAAGGCGCACCTCAACACTTTTGGTCGCACGTGGCAGCGCTATCTTGCGGGGCAGGCGGATGCTTCGAGCAAGGCGGTGCTGGATCAGCTCAAGTCAGCGGTCAAGGATTCGAAGAACGTTGACGCGCAGGTTGAGATAGATGAGTTGCAAGAGGCGCATGACGTCAAGCCGCCGAAGAAGCGCGCGAAGGCTGAGCCTGCCGATGTTGCGCGTGAGCCTGAGCGCGAGCCTTTAACTGAAGCGGAGAAGAGCGTTCCGGCGCCGAAAGATCGAGCGCGCAGGTTGAAAGAGCCAGCGCGATCGACGCC
>Ga0213866_10001574_pt1 | contig 16739 bp, 8 predicted proteins | sample PICome_11_FD_160079 | JGI IMG/M metagenome (GOLD analysis project Ga0213866, IMG submission 160079) | Coastal seawater microbial communities near Pivers Island, North Carolina, United States - PICO284 | ecosystem: Environmental > Aquatic > Marine > Coastal | place: USA: North Carolina...
ACGGACCACGCATAACGTCGCGATCAATGTGCTGGAGCACTGGCAGGTTTCGGTCCCGGCCGGCCTGGCGGACTCGCCCTTCGTTGTTTTGGCCAATATGGCTCCTGTCAATCAGCTCCAAATGCTGGATCAGTGCATTGCGGAAGAAAAATTTGTCGTCGCGGACACCATGGATCTCTGGATTACCGTTGCCAATGATGAACTGCACGAGGTTCTGAAGCGGATTGACCTTTTGGTTATCAACGAAAGCGAAGCGCGGGAGTTTTCAGGTACGAATAATCTCGTACTCGCCGGCGAAAGGTTACTTAAAAAAGGACCTCGTTACGTCGTGGTAAAACTCGGTGAGTTTGGGGCCAAATTGTTTGGCCCCGACGGAGATTTTTTCCGTTGTGGAGCCTGGCCCTTGCGCGATCTGGCGGATCCGACCGGTGCCGGAGATACCTTCCTAGGTGGCCTGATTGGAACACTGGCCGCCGAACGTGCGGTTTCCCCGTCGTTCGAGCAACTCAAGAAGGCGGTTGTTAACGGGTCCATTCTCGCCTCGTTTACCTGCGAAAATTTCTCAACGAAATCCCTGGAATCGGCCGATAAAACCGAATTTTCGGACCGTCTCGATAGATTTGAGCGGATTTCAGCCTGGTAGCCTGGTCAACGAATCCCGTAGATAAAGGATCCAGAGCCAAAATGTTATTGTTTTCCGAACTAATTTAAATTTTCTCGAAAACTTTTAAGAATGCCATTGACGCCCCCCCTCATTTGACGATATCTTACTCGAGGATTGCCTGCGGAAACTCATTGACGTCAAGTCAGTGGGTCTTCAACAAAGACAAAAAAGAAAACAAAAATGAAAACTACTACTCTTAAAGCAGCTGCCGCTTTTGGGCTTAGCGCCCTTCTTATGGGCAGCGCCGCAGCTCAGGAATCAGTCTCCAAGCCCGTGGGCTACGAGACGCTTGAGATCACCCAACAGTTTAACTACGTCGGTCTTCGCCTTCTTGGTGCTCCTCTTGCGACCAGCACTGTTGCCACCGCTGAGAATGCCGAGATCACTCTCGCGAGCGGAACCGTTGCTGACGGTCCAGTGATCGTTGAAGTGATTGATGGAGACGCAGCTGGCGCTGTTGTCGAAGGGACCGCAACTGGCGGTGTCATCACCGTCCCTGCAAGCCTCCTTGACAACCTTGAGGTCGACAACGCGGTGACCGTTCGCGCTCCACAGACCCTTGCTTCTGTATTTGGTGCCACCGGTGACAGTCTTACCAAGTCTGCTGGACAGGGTGGAGCTGATCTTGTTTTAATTCCCGACGGTTCAGGTGGGTTTGACACCTACTGGTACTCTTCTGGAGGCTTTGGCGGTGTGGGAGCAGGATGGAAGCAGGTCAACCCAGCCGGTGGTGATTCTTCTGATGTTGATGGCTCGGCAGTGACTCTGGTATACACAGATGGAATCATCATCCAGAATCGTGGTGCTAATAATTCAATCGTTGTGAGTGGCTCGGTTAAGACTACTGGAACAACTCCAGCTCTCACCACTCAGTTTAATTACCTGAGCACCGTTTACCCCGCCGGAGCAACCCTTTCTACCGCTTTCGACGATCCTGCAACTCCTGGGGTTCTCAAAGCGGGAACTCTGACCGCTTCGGCTGGTCAAGGTGCTGCTGATCTTGTCTTTGTTCCGAATGGCCCTGATTTCGATGTTTACTGGTATTCATCCGGTGGATTCGGTGGGGCTGGGGCAGGATGGAAAGATTCTGATGGCAACGACGTGGATTCCACAGCTGTTTCGCTTGACTCTGCTTCGGGAATTGTTATCCAAAACCGCGGAGCTCTTCCGCAGGGAGTTGCTATCGGAGCTCCGGCATTTTATGCTGACCTCTAAGTCGTTTTACAATTCACGTTTAAAGATATTATTATGAAAAAAACATTAATTGCGAGTCTTGTCACCTTAGGGATGTTCTCTGGGGCAAGTGCATACACCGTAGCATTCTTGAACATTGGTGCAGCTGACCCAACGGCTGTTCCGATTCTTGACAACACGGGTACTCCAATCGCTCAAGGCTCGGGCTATGTTGCTGCAGGAACCTTTTCAGAGCTCCCTGGGGGTATTGATGATGTAAAGGCCAACTTTAACCCATTTGGAGACGGGAATACTGCTTTCTCAAATGGCATTGGTGTTCCTGGCTTTTTCGATGGTACCCGTTCCGCTGCGATTCCACAGGGAACAGTTGATGCGCCTGTTGGTCAGAACGTTTACTTGGTGATTGGCGACGGCTCTACACTCGCTGATTCTACTGACTTTGTTGTCTTCGATCCGAATTTAGTTTTCGGAACGGAGAATGCGGTTGGTGCTGGTGGACTTGATATCAACATCAACAGCGACGCAGTCACTCCTGAGTCTGTCCTTTGGGGCACGATTTTGACTGATGTTGATACCGGACTTGGAGTGACTTTCACCGAAGGTCTCCAGATTGGCGGCGCTGTCATTCCTGAGCCATCAACAAGCCTCCTCGCAGCGCTCGCTGGTCTTGCTCTTGTAGCTCGCCGCCGTCGCTAGTTCGCCACGGGCGCGCTCTTAACAATCGTTTTACTTTTTGTTTTCACGGCTGCTTTCTTCGGAAAGCAGTCGTTTTTTGTCCCTTATTATTTCCTTTAGTCCCATAAAGCCCTCCCGATTGATGAAAATTCAAAGTGCAAGGTTTAAGAAAAGTGCGGTCAGTCTCGACCGTTGTTCTGCTCCGGACCTTCCTGAGTTCGCTTTTATTGGTAGATCCAATGTTGGGAAATCATCGTTAATTAACCTCCTGACAAACAAAGACGGCTTAGCCAGGGTTTCAAAAACTCCGGGGCGCACCCGGGAAATCAATTTTTTCACAATCAACGATGCCTGGAATCTTGTCGATCTCCCGGGCTATGGCTACGCCAAGGTCTCAAAGTCCCAAAGGGATCAGTTCAACGAATTTGTATCGGACTATCTCCTCAATCGGGAATCTCTAGCCGGGATATTTGTTTTGATCGACTCCCGTCACGCTCCCCAGGCAATTGATTTGGAGTTCGTTGCCTGGGTTATTGGAGCTCACTTGCCTTTTGCTCTCATCTTTACGAAGACCGACAAAAGCAAGACCAGGGTGGTCCGCAAAAACATTGCGTTGTTCCTGGAAAGGATGAAGGAGTTCAGCGATGGTGCTCCGGTCTTTTTCGAAAGCTCCACGACCACTCGGGCCGGTCGGAAGGAAGTCCTCGGATTTATTGAGATTGCAATCTCCAGGAAGGAGTAGCCGGGAATCAAACGTGCTGGTTTATTTCTTCCAGTGATAAGCAGCCTCGTCGATGACGAAGGTGCTCGTGGGAATCTGCCCGTTAAATGTCGGCTTGAAGAACTCGGTCATGGTCTCGGTGCCATCCCGTTGGACCCAGCCGATGCGCTCTACGAATGAGCTCTCAAGATTCACCTGCATCAAGAGTGATTTGATGATCTTCCGAATGGAGCGTGGTTTGGGCGAAAATGTCGCTAGGTAGCGACCTTTGGCCTCGTTTGTCCCGGTAATGGTAAATATCTTGGACATCTCATCGAATGACGTTTCCTCGCCCATTCCGAGTGTCAGAAACAGTGGCTTGACCGAACGATTGTCGGGAGAGACCCGCTCACCGGTCTTTTTGAGCTCGTCAATCACGAGGACATCGCCACCGTTGTAGATGATGGTCTTCTTGGTAGGTGTCCCAAGTTGCCATCGAAAGGCTTTTCCCGGAATGAGCCAGAGTTTCCCCATGGTTTTGATGTCGTCGGTCAAAGCGGGAATCTTCTTGGTCTGACGAAAAGTGACGACAACAGATTTGTGGCCTGCCTGCTTTTTGAGAGCTTCTTTAAGCGGAGCGGCTTCGTCGGCAAAAAGCCCGAGTGAAAAAAAAAGGAAAAGTAAGGAAATGCGGTGCATGGAGTAATGATCCGCTTTTTTGGGATATTCTCAATCTAGGAAGTCGATATTTCTAAAAGAGCAGTCAATCTCCTCCCGTGCGCCGGTTGATTCAGTCCTATCTTATTTTTGGAATTGTCCTTTTGATTTCCATTAACGGTTTGCGTCGCTTGAGTTTCGCAACCGATGTTCTCGAGATCCTACCTGACGGAATTCCCGAAGTGGAAGCTCTGCAGGTTTTTCGGGAATACTTTGATGATGATCACCGGGTGATTCTTTTGTTGAAGCATGACGAAGAGATTTTCGAGGAGGACGTGGCTGAATTAGCAGATCACCTCGAAAAGAGTCTTCCAGAAGCCCGAATTCAGTATCGTGAACGATTCGAGGATGATCGTGAAAGCGTTGCCAAAAGTCTGGCGAGGCTTTGGGCGGACTCCGAACCTACTGAAGTCGAAAAATTTGCCTCGAGGCTGAAGGACCCTGCAGGACTTCAGGCATTGCTCGCCGAGAGTAAGGAGAAAGTGGCTCTCTCTCTAGATCAGGGTGAAGCGACAATGGCTGCCTATGATCCGCTGGGGTTTTTGAACCATCCGGCGGTAACTCGGTTGCAGGGCAATGGCTTCGACTATCAAAGCGAAGATGGGCGGTTCTGGCTGGTCATGATCGCCAACACCAATCTGGGTTTGGAATATCGGGAGCATGCGAGTTGGGTGGAAAAAATTCGCGAATCAGTTAATGGTTGGGAAGCGGAAGGCTGCACCTATACTCTGACCGGAGGCCCCGTTTTTAGCTCCGAGATTGGCTCTGGAATGGAGAAAGACATGTCGGGAACCATTGCCATGACCTCGATTATTGTGGGGATTTTGTTTCTTTTGACGCAGCGGAGTTTTGTTCAACTGGCGGTGCTGGGAGTGATCCTTGGCTTGGTTTTTTTAATTACCCTCGGTCTGGCGGGGTGGATTTATGGGACGTTAAATTTGGTGAGCGTCGGTTTTGCGGCCATACTCCTTGGATTGGTGATCGACTACGGTGTAGTCATCGCTCGCGAATCATCAGCGGGGCAATCGCCTGCTTCTTTGCGACGGGAAATGGCACCCGGGATTCTTTGGGCGGCTTTAACTACTGCGGTTGTTTTTGGAATCCTCATGTTGAGCACTTTTAAGGGGGTTCAGCAGTTGGGCGGGCTAATTCTCATCGGTCTGGTTGTTGGTGCACTAGTTTGTCTTTGGTTGATGCCGCTGGCTCTGCAAAAATTCCCAAGAAAACAACCCTCCCAATTGCTCAAGCCACCATTTCCGGGGGTGAGATCAGCGTTGGCCTTTCTTGGGGTATTGCTTGCGGGATCCGCCGGGGTTTTTGCTTTTCTTGGATCACCCCAGATCGAATTTGATGTGTCGATGGTCGAGCCGGAGGTCAGTGAGGCAGCTCAAACCCTGGAAGTTATCCAAGAACATTTCCCGGCTTGGTCGAAACGGAACCTATCTTTGGTTGCAAAGGGGGATTCGGTCGAAGAAATACGAAAATCGCTGAAGGTGGCCGAGCGCAAAATCAATGAGCTCAAGAAATCCGGGCTAATCACGCGATCAGAGTGGCCGGTGCAGGTTTTGCCGGACCGTGAAGCACGGGCCAAGAATGCCGGCGCGTGGAAAGAGGTCTCACAAAATTCCAAGGCGATCCTCGCTGAGATGAAAAAAGTAGGCTTCAACGAGAGGGGAAGAGAACTGGATTCTATGGTGCTTAAAAATCTGGCAAATGTTCCTGAGGAGCTCGATGCCTTTGCCCGGATGTTTTACCACGAGGAGGGTTTCTTCTCCGGGCGTATTCAGCTGAAAGAAATAGTCACGGCAGAGACCGCCAAGGAGTTGCAGGTATTAAATAGCGATGGAGTGACAGTCTCGGGATGGGAGATGTTGCGTTTACTTCTCCTCAAGCGGGTCAAGGACGACCTTTATTTTCTCTTCATTCCGGCGACTTTGGTCCTTCTCGTGGCATTGGTTTTGGTCTTCCGGTCGTGGAAAGACGCTGTCCTTACGGCGGGGGTCCTTTTGACCGTCCTTCTTTTGGTGAATGCCTTGGTTGTGGTTGCCGGAAGACCGTGGAACTTCTTGAGCAGTATGGCGATCCCGCTCATCGTGGGGACCGGGATCGATTATAGTATTCACCTGATCTTTGCTTTGAGACGAAGTGGGGGCGATCTCGCCAAAGTCTGGAATGGAGTGGGGAAGGGAATCTTTTTTTGCGGACTTTCGACTGTGGTGGGCTTCGGGTCGCTTGCCTTTGCTTCCAATGAAACCCTGCAATCGATGGGGATCTTTTGTGGGATCGGGGTCCTGTTAACGATGACCCTGAGCGTGATCGTGGTGCCCACCCTCTGGGTGTGGGGGCACCGCGATCGCTAGGGCATCGAAGTCCTGGCGGTTTCTGGTTTAGAAAGCAGTGACCACGAGGCGGAAGTAAACTTCGAAACGATCCGAAGTAGGGATTTCGCTCAGAAGATTGACCGTAAAGGTGCCGTCGGGATTCTCAATTGGTTCGCCATCAGCATTGAGGTCTCCGGCAGGCTCCCAATCCACGAGGTTTGTGGACTTTTCAACCTGATAACGGACCTGGCCACCGACGATGCGTTGACGGTGACTGAAACCAATGACATCACCATTTCTAATGAGAGCGGGGGCAACATTGGGATTCAGATCGCGACCCAAGGCATAAGCCATGAGATTGGTGAGTCCTGAGCTTTCATATTCGGCATTCGGATCGGTGAGGCCGTTCATCGACATCCAGGTCGTGAAGTCGGTATCGGAACCGATCAGCATGACGTAGTCGAAGCTGGCCTCAAGGGACTGTTCAACTTCGGTGGATGCGAAGACTCCACCGGTGCTGAAAGTTGTTCCCTCCGGCAGGGTGACCTGGTTGATCTGGATTAGGCTTCCATCATTCAACCAGTAGAAGTTGAGAAGGTTGTCTCTACGCTCCAGTCTAATCACGGCGACATCCGATTCAATAGCGGGGACGCGAGTCATCGTCTCGGAGCCGCCGGATGGATTCACGCGGATTGAGGCAATGCTGTCTCCATCTTTAAATCCGATACCGTATCGGAGGGTGTTTCCTCCTTGGTCAGCTTCGACCAGCAAGCCGGCGTAGAATTCTCCGAACTGGACCTTCTCGAGTTTCACTTCGGTTTCCATGGCCCAATCGCCATCAGGGAGTTGCCTCTTGATCCAGGGGTGGAGGGCATCATCGAGATTCGGAGGGCCATTGCCGGCTGGATTGGCGGCAATATCGACGCGTGCCCCGAAGACGAGGTCACTACTCCCCGGGTTTTGGTTGTGGACTTCAGCTGCGAAAACGTTTGTGCCGTTTACGATTGCTGTTGAGACATCAACAACAAGAGCGTCTGCGGTAATGACACCTTCGGGCGAGAGCGAGTCTGCTTCCGTGTTGGAGTCGATCTTTCCGTCAGGAAGGCGGATTGAGCCCAGGACCTGGCCATTGAGATAGTAACGGACTCCATCATCGACGAGGTGGTCGATGTAAAGTTTTGCTCCAATGGGATCTCCGGTAAATTCAAACTCGGTCCTAAAATAATAAGTAACCAGATTGGTGGCCCGACTTCCCCTAGTAAGGGTATCTGTCTGCAGGCCTGGTGCAGGAACATTGCTTTCGTTGAAGCCGAGGAATCCCGGACCCGATGACCAGTCTGAATCATCAAACCTAGGTTGGGCGAATATTCCGGTGAGTTCCCGGTTGGAGTCATCGTATTTCCAGGTGGAACCGAAATCGATGTAGTTCTCTGCGGGGGGCAGCTCCGGTTCGGGCAGACCCAGGGGAACCTGACTGACCGGAATATTGATGTTGAGGCGACCCTCATGATCTTGAAGCGAATAATGGGCGACATCTGATGAGTTCTCATGCTTGGGCGTATTGGCTCCGGTCCAAACCTTCCCGAGTGCGGGATCTCCGAAGTTCGAAAAGCCCTCATCAAGATGCACGGAGACGGCAGCCGATTTGCTGCTCGTGTTTCCACTGCTATCGGTGGCTTCTGCAGTGAAGACATAAAAGCCAGGTTGCGAAAAGTCTGCCGTCAGATTGCTTCCGTCCACTGCAAAATTCACACCGGTCTCAGGGATTACGATCCAATTAATCGAGACCGTTCCTCCCTCCGGATCATACGTTCCCATGGTGTCCAGAGTGATCGTTTCATCCAGCGCGATTCTTTGCGAATTTGGCGAAGAGTCCAAGGCGATCACCGGCGGGGCATTACCGGTTTTGGTAATGGTGAACTGGGTTTGCTCAACGACGTTGCCTTCGTGATCGACTCCCTCGATGTCCAGGGTATTCACTCCTTCTTGAAGAACAACCCCGGCAAGTTCCCAGGCCGTTGTACTGGTCCATGAGAATGAAGTTCCATCTTGTCCGGCGACGCGGACGATAAAGGCCGTTGGTGGTGAGGTGCCCACTAGGGTGATGACATTTTCAGAGGTCGGAGCGTTAGAGCTTGTGACCGAGAAAGAGGTGTTGGCAACGTTTGACGTGATGAAGTTTCGCGCGAGGCTTTCACGATTGTTGAACCAGTTGGTGTAGTGGGATTTGGTCATGTTGATTCCGGTCCCGGCCACTGCGGCGGTTTCGGCATCCATCCAGGCCTCGGTTCTGGCCGAACCTTTGGTGTGCTCGTCCAGCAATTTCGTCATGTAGTAGTTCATCCGGCGCCTGATGAAAGGGCGGTTGAAATATTTGCTGACTCCGGCCCTGCCACCAAGGATTGCCTGGTTTAGGCGGTCAAAGACACGGTCTCCGTCCCAGTGGAGGAGCATCCAGCCATTTCCATCTTTGGGTCGGAAGAAGTAGGCGTTTTTACCCCGGTTTACCGTAATGGTGTCCCAGTCGGCATCGTATCCACGAACCACGGCATTCAGCGCCAACATGTCGGCGTTGGTGATCCGCCTGAGAGTTGTTTCATCGGTTTTGTTCTCGGCGAGCAGACGTGTGAGCTCGATGAAGTTTCCGTAGTCATAATCGGACTCCCGGGTGCGCATGAGCCACTCGCTGTGGTAAGCGATTGGGTTTTCGCTATTTTTGTAGGACCAATCGGCATTGCGACTTTGCCGGGCGTCTCCATCATCGCCGGTGAAACGCCATTGGTCATCGATTCGAAGAAGAGTTCCCTTTGTCCCATTCTTAAAATTCCGCCTCAAGAAATCGTTTGAGATGGGCTCGTGATTTTCGCGGAGATTGAAAGGCCCGTTGTTGACTACGGTATGGGTGAATTCCATCTCATTGACGGGATGCCCGAGCTGGTAAAGGAAATAACGAGCAATGCGGTCATCGTAAAATCGGGGAGTCCCGCTTCCCTGAGGAGTTCCCGAGGCATCGATGACGCTGCGGCGCCTTCCGCGGAACAGGCGATCTCCTGGAAGCTTCCACTTACCGTGATCAATGTTGGCGTTTGTGGATCGTGTGAACGGGCTCCCACTTTTACGGATTTCCGCATTGTAATAAACCTCACTCTCATTGGCAATGAAGGTCGCATTGAAGAATTGGTTTGAAGGGCGGGGAAAGTTGTAATTGAAGGCGGGGCCTCCACCGATACTGGTGGTGAGGGCCTGACGGTCGTAATTAGAGATAATAAATCTTTCTCGCAGAAGAATATTGGGCATTTCACGGCTGTCCACGATCCACATCGCAGGGCGGTCGGCGCCGAATTTTGGTTGGGTGGTAGCAGCGGTCCCAGAAACTGCTTCCACGTAAAACTGGGTGATTTGACTGTTAGAGGTGTTCTGACTAACGGTTGCGGTATACTCGCCACCGCCCTGATCAGTCATTGCAGTCCGAATCCATGTCCCGTTGCCGGAATTATTATCTAGTCGGTGGACGAGTTCAACCGAGGTTAGTGGGCCAGCAGAGTGAACCTGAGCGGTCACTGTGACCGGGTTTCCTGGCTTTGGAACAGCTGGACTATGGATGATATCGGTGACGGTTGGAGCAGGGGCAGTTAGTAAAGCGGAATTGGGTGCACCAGGGGTTCCCAGGTTTTCTGGAATGGGTAGTAGAAACGTTGTGCCAAATCCATGATCTAGCGTTTGGAATATGATTCGGGACTTTCCGTGGACCCAGCGAGCATCGAAAGAAAGAGTATAATTTTGACCTATGATCGGAGAGGTGGCGAAATCAACTTCTGCACGGTTTCCCTTGTTGTCACCGTGACCGGTTGAAATGAGGTTTAATCTTCCTCTATCGACAAAGCTCAGCCAGTGAGTTCCTTGGCAAACCCAACCTAGAGCGCTACTGGCCGTGGGTGACATGACATCGGGGTTTCTCAGTAAATTGGAACCCGAATTATTGAGAGTGACGGAGATATTCTCAAGAATCACGTGGGCGTCGCCGGTCAAATGGGTGTGAAGTTCTTGGCCGGTTCTAACGGGTAACCAAGACGAACGTTCAAACTCTCCGGTGTATGTGAAATTCTGCATGGTGGACTTATTGCTTTCATCACTGTCAGCCCATGCGGTGCTGTCATTGTTATCCATATCTGGGTGGCGAAGCTCCATGCTGCTACCATCACCATCGGCAAGGTTCGGCCAATCTCCCTCGGGAAGGTAGTCCACCTCATCAACAAGATTTCCATTTGCATCCTCGATGCGAATTAGTTCTCCACCGTCTCTCAACCCACCACGCCAATTGCCGACGACCGGAATATTTCCGTGGGCGGCGGTGAGACAGTTCTTGTCTGCTGCGATAACGAGGTAACCACCTGGGGTAATTTTGGTGCCATTAGGAAAATCAAATCGCACTCCGTCGCTGATTTTCCATCCCGTGAGGTCGACAGTTTCGGAGCCACGGTTGAAGAGTTCGACATACTCCGCCGTACCGTGGTCTGAAGGGGAATCATACATGATCTCGTTGATGACGATGGAGGTTTCTCGCAAAATAGGATCATTGGGAGCGTCGCGGGTGTGGCCGGGGCCCCCGAACCATTCAACGCCAACCGGAAAGGACTGGAAGGTTTCTTCGGCGCGGTCCCGGTCAAGGCGGGCCGCATCGATTACCGAATTCTCCTGGACGAGGAATAGGTCGACATCACCATTATCGTCGATGGGCAAGGTTAGTGGAAAGCTAAGATAGCCGCCGGCGGGGACGCTACCGGTCAAATCAACTGCGTTTGAGAGTGAACGGGTAGTTGCGAGTGCTAGACCAGAAACAGAAACCGGAGAGCTTCCGGGCGCATGAAGTTCGACCCAGTCGATTTGATCGTCTTCTCCAAAGTGGATTTCACTGATGATGAGGTTTGAGAGAGGTGCGCTGAGTGATTCGGTTGCCGTAATACTAATATTGGCACCGAAGGCGATATCCGAACTGCCGGCGGCCCGGTTGTGAACCTCGACGGCAAGGACATTCAAGCCGGTGCGAAGCGCGGAGCTAATATCCGTGCCGGAAGCAATTTTGGCTAATTCCTGCCACTCGCGTCCCGCGCTTGCCACGGTGTCGAATTTGATCTCACCTGAGGGCATATTGAAGCGGGTAATTTCCTTACCGTTTAGATAGAAAACCGCGCCATCGTCTAGGTGGGATTCGATGTCTATCGTCGCGCTTGAAAAAAGTTCGTCGAACTGAAACTCGTGACGCAAATAGTAAGTGATTCTGCCACCTGTGGTCCATGGGGTGGCGAATGGATCGCTGGAATTTTTTCCAAAAACACCTGCGCCTTCCAACCAGCTGTTGTCGTCAAAATCCGAGTCCCGCCACGTGGTGCCACGGTCGAGATTCGCCGCGTTCTGATCATATTTCCAGGTTGAGGTGGTTTGAGCGATCTTTGTGGTGAAGGTCGCAAGATCGTCCTCGGTGGCTGGTCCCCGGCCTGGAGTTCCGCCGGGATTTTCGCTGGCTGCCCAGTTGCGCCACTCAGCATTGGAGAGATTTGGGTTGATTCTGGTCAGAGTGTGACCAGTTCCATCGGCTGCGGCGGGCCATTTGCCACCGTCATTGTATTCGATACTGGTCATCACAACGCCGTTCTTGTCGTTCAGCGTCAAGGTCTCTCCGGAGTTTGAAAGCTTACCGGCATAAGGCCCGAAAATACGGGTCTCTTCAGGGATATTGGGATAAGCCCCTCTTAAAGTGGCCTCATCGACCGGCGAAACCAGAATAGTTTCAAATTGCTTAAAGATATGGGCGCTGGGATTTGCCGAGCTAAAATCGGGGAAAGTGTAATCAATACCATCAGAGAAATACCATTTTCCTATGTCGAGCGGAGTCCCGGTAATGTTCGTAATCTCCAAAAAATCCGGATCGCCTGCTTTGGCGTTGTATTGGATTTCGGTGAAAATCACCTGCTCGGCGGTGGCCGGAATGGTGCCTAAAATGGCGGCGCACCCGAAGGGTAGAAGTGATTTGATCGAAGCGAATTGCTTGATGTTCATGGCGTGAGTGTGTGAATAGCTGGTAAATTTGGGATGTTTGCTTATTTTATTAGGCTAGCACAAAAGTTTGCCCCCCAAAAAGGGCAATTTCGAAATCACCCTACCCTGTCGGCGGGAACCTAGCTTTTTTGTTCGTTACGGGTTTCATTGCTGATAAACTCTTTTTTCGTGAAGGTGCTGCAAATTTTCTTCTTCTCAGTCTTTGGGGCTGCCGGGAGCGAGGTGTGGTGGTCAATGCGCGCTCTGGAACGTCCTGATGTTCCCGCCGGGCTTGAAGAGGCACCTATTGATCAATTCATTCGGGCGAAGCAGCAGGAGCTCGGGCTTGCGTTTTCAGAACCTGCCGGGAAGCGGGTGTTGGCCCGCCGGTTGGCTTTCGATCTTTGGGGGATGCCTCTTTCGCCCGAGAGGGTGAATGCCTTTGTTCAAGACGAAAGGCCCGGGGCCTATCGTGAGCTGGTGGATGAACTATTGGCCTCACCCAGATATGGCGAGCGGTGGGCGCGTCACTGGCTGGATTTGGTGCATTTCGGAGAGACCCATGGATACGACAAGGACAAGCCCCGTAATCATGCCTGGCCTTACCGGGATTACGTCATTCGATCACTGAACGAAGACAAGCCCTATGCGCGATTTGTGCGTGAGCAGATCGCCGGAGATGTGCTCTGGCCCCATCGACGTGATGGTATCGAGGCCACTGGTTTTTTAGCGGCAGGGCCATGGGATTTCATCGGACACGCGGAAGTGCCCGAGACCAAGATTGATGGGAAGGTGGCGCGCCATCTTGATCGTGATGACATGGTTACGACGGTCATGACGTCCTTTTGCTCGCTGACCGTCCAGTGTGCCCAATGCCATGATCATAAGGCGGATCCCGTGACGATGAAGGATTACTATTCCTTGCAGTCGGTTTTCGCGGCCCTTGATCGGGCTGACCGCGGGTATGATTTGGATCCAGTGCTTGCTCAAAAGCGCGCGGCCCTCGCCACACGGATCCGGGAGAAACAAGCGGAGCTGGGTGAGGTTCGGACCAAAATCGAAAGTACGAAATCTCCCGAACTTAAGAAACTCGAAAAAGTAATTAGAGACGTACGGGGAATCCGATCCGATCACTACGGCTATCATAGTCAGGTTGCGGGCCGGCAGGAGACGGTGAAGTGGGTGCAGGTCGATTTGGGGAGTTCTCTTCCAATGGACAAAGTGGAGATTTTTCCGGCTGACGAGTATGGCTTTCAGGATTTTGGATTTCCCCATCGTTTTCGAGTCGAGGTTTCCGATGTTGAGGATTTTTCCTCGAAGTCAATTCTTTCGGATCAAACGGGATCTGATTTTCCCCGCCCCGGAGCAGGTCCGGTGGTGATCGATGCGCGGGGAAAGAAGGGTCGCTTTGTCCGAATCGTAGCCACCAGGTTGTGGAGTCGTCGTCAAGCAGGAGGGCCTTTGAGCAATGATTGGATCTTCGCCTTGAGCGAGTTGAAGGTGATTTCAAAGGGGGAGGTTTTGGAGCTGCATCAAGTGACATCTCTCGACTCCATTGAAGCGATGCCGCGTTGGGGGCGTGCCAATCTTGTTGATGGCAGAGCCGGAACCGGAGTTACTCAAATTGATCCCCAAAAAAAAGAGCGCCACGATCTGCTTTTGCAGGAGCTCGCAGGTGGGCTTTTACAAGAGGAGAACCTGCTTGCGACTGAGTTGAAGGCCTTGGAGGTGGAGGTTTCGCGCCTACCCAAACTCCACCGTGCCTATGTGGCGACCATTCATCATGGAAAAGGGAATTTCATTGGTCGTGGTCATGTGAACGGGGAGCCAAGGGAGGTTCGCATTCTGGATCGCGGTGATATCACCAGCCCGCTTGGTGAGGTCGGTCCCGCACCGGTGCCCGGAGTTGTCGAGGGCGTGGATTCCTTCGATCTTCCCAAGACCCATTCGGAAGGGGATCGTCGCGTCGCGCTTGCCAATTGGGTGGTCCATCCCGGGAACAAGCTCACCTGGAGGAGCATCGTTAACCGGGTTTGGCAGCAGCACTTTGGAACCGGCCTTGTCGAAACCGCCAACGATTTTGGCCGGATCGGCGGGAAGCCGTCTCATCCCGGGCTACTCGATTGGCTCGCGGTGGAATTCCGGGACAGCGGGGGGTCTCTCAAAAAACTTCATCGCATGATTCTCTTGAGTAAAACCTACCGGCAGAAGAGTTCCGGAGCAGAGGTGAACCATTCGATTGACGGCTCCAACCGATTCCTTTGGCGACAAAATCGTCGACGTCTTGAAGCGGAGGTCGTTCGCGATACCGTTCTTGTTGTGGCAGGGAGAATGAACTTCAAAATGGGGGGAGCTTCCTTTCGGGATTTCATCATCGAGAAGCCCCAGCACTCGCCCCACTACCAGTATCACAAGGCGGATCCCGATGACCCGACGACACATCGGCGATCAATCTACCGGTTTCTCGTTCGTTCCCAACCCCAGCCTTTTATGGATGCCTTGGATTGTGCGGACCCTTCCCTGCTGGTCGACAAACGCAGTGAAACAACCACCTCCTTGCAAGCTCTCGCGATGTTGAATAATCGTTTCATTCTTCGCATGGCAGAGCATGTCGCTTCCGATTTGAAAAACGTCGGTGACCCCGTTGGGGAGCTGGTTGTTCGTTCGCTTGGAAGACCGGTAAAACAAGCGGAGCGAACTTTGTTGGAGCAATATGCCAGGTCACACGGTATGGCGGCCCTTGTTCGAGTGGTTTTCAATATGAGTGAGTTTTCCTACGTGGATTGATGTGATGAAGAACCGACGTGATTTTCTGTGGCAATCCGGCGGCGGTCTCGGCGGGATTGCCTTGTCATCTCTTCTCGGAGGCGAGGCACGTGGTGGCGGGGTGTTGCAGGAAGCGCATCATCGACCCAAGGCGAAGCGGGTGATCCAGCTTTTCATGGCAGGTGCAGCGAGTCACCTCGACCTTTTTGACTACAAGCCTGAGTTGGTGAAACGCCATGGTGAGAAGTCGGATTTCGGGGAGCACGTTGAAGCCTTCCAAAATGGTCTTGGTCCATGGAAAAAGCCGGTGTGGGAATTCTCTCCTTACGGGTCTTGTGGCAAGTTGCTTGGTGAGACCATTTCGCCTTTGGGTGATGTCGTTGATGAGATTGCCTTCGTCCACAATATGACGGGAAAGACCGGCGTTCACAGCCAGGCAACCTATCTGCAGGCCACGGGCTTTGACCGTCCCGGGTTTCCCGGCATGGGTTCGTGGGTGAGTTATGGATTGGGGAGCTTGAACGACAATCTCCCGACCTTCGTGGTTCTTCCCGACCATCGAGGCTATGCTTCCAACGGGCCCAAGAATTGGGCTTCCGCCTTTTTGCCGACCGTTCATCAAGGCACGATCATTCGCCCCGGAACAAGTGAGCCCATCACGCATCTCTACCCCCACGAAAGCGCGGAGTATCTCACGCCGCAAGCTGAGAAAGATGCCAGATTCTTGCTCGAAAAATTGAACCGAAACTACGCGGAGCAACGTTCCGGTGATTCCCGCCTGGATGCCCGAATCCAGAGTTATGAACTTGCGGCGCGAATGCAATTGGCCGCGCCTGAAGCACTCGATCTCGCGAAGGAGCCGGATTACATCAAATCAATGTATGGGCTATCTCCGGATGGCACCAAGTGGCCCAAGGAGATCAATTGGAAGGAAGAAGCCGATGCCTTTGGCCGGAAGTGTCTTGCGGCACGCCGGCTCTTGGAGCGCGGGGTGAAGTTCGTGCAGATTTGGTCGGGAAATGACAACGGATTTCCGCGGCGCAATTGGGATAGCCATGAGGATATTGGGCGTGATCACGGTCCGCTCTCGCGCGGCATGGCGATTGGGACTGCTGCTCTTATTAAGGATTTGAAGCAGCGAGGCATGCTCGAAGATACCGTGATTCTCTGGACCACCGAATTCGGGCGCATGCCATCGACGCAAGGGAGCAAAGGGCGTGATCATAACCCGCACGTCTTTACCAACTGGCTTGCCGGGGGCGGGGTGCGTGGCGGGATCACTCACGGCGAAAGCGATGAGTGGGGTTACAAGCCGGCTGACCGGGATCACCCCACGCAGGTCTACGATATTCATGCCACCATGCTCCATCTTCTCGGAATCGATCACGAGAGATTGGTGTTCCGCAAGGATAGCATCGACCGTCGCCTCACTGATGTGCACGGTCGGGTGATTCGGGGAATTCTTGCTTAGCGGCTTTTAAATCCTGTGGTGATTTTCCAGCCGGGGTTTCCATTTGCTGAAAATTGGTAAGCGCCGACATCTTGGCGCTTCTCTCGGGGAGTTTTATTAAAGTCAACCTGGGTAAGGAATCTGGGGTCGGCAATTCCAAGGCAAGGTGACTTGGCGGTTGGGAAGCTTTCGAGAACTCCAGTGGTATTCGTACTT
>Ga0213866_10001575_pt1 | contig 16736 bp, 19 predicted proteins | sample PICome_11_FD_160079 | JGI IMG/M metagenome (GOLD analysis project Ga0213866, IMG submission 160079) | Coastal seawater microbial communities near Pivers Island, North Carolina, United States - PICO284 | ecosystem: Environmental > Aquatic > Marine > Coastal | place: USA: North Carolina...
TAACCCATGCTCCACGAATACCCATGGTTCCGTCAGCAAACTCATAATAAATTGCGTTTTCCACAATCAGTTTCTGTAACTCATCATACTTTGGTTTATTAATTTCTTCCAAAATATTTTGATTTTTCATATTAATTACACGATTTTTCTGTTCTTCTATCTCATAATCTATAATCGCATAATCAACTTCTCCTTCTATTTTTTGTCGCAGAAGTTCTGGGTCTGCATTAATACGTTGATTAAGTTGATTATCAAACTCATCAATCATACTATCAGGTAAATCCCACTTTATAAGTTTCCGGAGTTCATTATAATACTTTAGAATATCTTTTTCTGAAATATCACATTTTACCATTAGAAAAGCAAGAAATGATGCTATTCCCACAGCAACTATAGACGCCTTTCTGGATATTTTTAGATTGAATAAGACATTAAAGTTGGGTCTTTGTTTCATAATCTTCAATTAATTCGTTGACTATTCTTTTAATTCTATAACCTAATAATTCATCATCTTGAATAATATAATCATTCAGGACATCAATTCCGAGTTTTAATTGAAGAACATCAACCAAATTAAAAATCTTTTCCTTTTTAATTCCAGGAACAAGAGAAATCAAATCAATTGAACCTTTGAGCAAAAGACCTACTTTTACATAGTGAAAAATATCATATATTTTTCTACCATAATTAAATCTAACTTTATTCGCAGAAGTCATTCATTATATGATTTTTAAGTATTTATAAAAAAGAGGGTTGATTAAACCCTCTGAAAAATTCCCTCAAGATGTTATGAAATATCGGGAGCAATAAAATGTTGCCGTATTAAATACCGAACTGGATATGGTGGTTTGACATAATAAAATCCAGCATAATGAGTGTAAAAAGCATTAAAATCATTAAAAATTCCAACTTTATATCCTCTGGATGCTGATTGGTGAAGAACTTTATTCAAACCCATATAAACTCCTACATGTCGAGTATCTCCAGGTCTTCCCATAGCAATGACATCACCAACTTCAATATTTTTAATGTTAAATCTAATCAAACCCAAATTTCGAACAGTATCAGCATAAGGAGTTACTTTTGAAATATCCACTCCAATTCCAGACAAAAAAGTTTTAACTACATTGGAACAATTATTTTTATAACCGTCATAATAATTAAATTTAGATTTTATTCTGTTGTATGCTGAGTAAAAATCTGTTTCTATGAGTTTTACTTCTTCTACTATGAGTACCATCTTTCATATTTGGTTAAGTGATAGAAGTTTACGATTTAAGAACTAATTTATTTGAGTAGTTATAAGCATATTCAGTTCTAGCGCCATGATGTCCCCAACGAATCCACTTTCTAGCAAGTTTCATATATTGGTGAATGGTCTTGCCGGGAGTTTTCATATAAGGTTCAATCATCTTCCAATCTCCTTCATACAACATATAATCAAGTTGTGTATCAAGTGCGGAAGGATTGGCGCCAATACGAGCAGCGTGTTTTCCTAATCCATAATATCGCGGAGGATTAGTCCACTGAATCAATCCAAATCCACCACTTCTACAAGCGTGATAAGGAACTCGGGCACCTCCTTCACAAATGTTTGGAGTGAAAGTCGATTCTTGTCGAATATTACCCATAATGGTCGCTAGGGCGTTTTTGTCAGTAACTCCACGATCCTGAAGAAACTCCAGAGTTCGTGATTCATTATGATTGCATCCTTTACAAACTAATCGTGTAACTTTAGATTCCGGAACAACCTCTTTGGTCTCTGTTTCTTGTTTGGAATCTTTAGACATTAAAGGATTTGTGCTAGCACTTGTCCCTTTTGTTTTTTCTCTTTCTAAAAGAACATCAGCAAGTTGAGGATTTGCTTTTTTCCATTCAGAAATATTTGTAGATAGATTGTCTAAAGATTGTGCCATACCTTGTGTTGGCAGTATTACCGCTGATGTTGCAACCGCACCTAAAAGCACGGTCACATTTGTTAGGTTTTTAAGCATTTAGTTTAATTGAATTCGGCATCCGTTTAGAAGGGGGGTACACCAACCCTCTCGGGAGGCACCTTCCACGGCTCTAGGTTTCAAGTCAAAGACTCATTATGAAAAAACCCACCTTTAAAAGTGGGTTTGAGACATTATATGTGATTATTTAGGGTTTGTCAAGAGGTTGGGTTTCTTACATCAACTTCCTGTTCATCAGTCCACTCATTATCTTCCAAACAAAGATAATCCATTTCCTCAGTACCTTCTGGAATATTGATCCACTCATCAAATTCGGCAAGAAGTGCTTTTGCATTCCTATGACGATCTGCATCATGAAGAAGATCAATCTTTTTCATTGCCCATTCACGAACTTGATTTACATAAGGATTTTCAATAGTTGATTCCAAGATAGTTTCTTCCTCTTCAATAATTTCCTCAAATTCTTGAGGTTCTTCAAAGTTTACTAGAGATTCTTCTCTTGTCAAGTAGGTGTAGAGTTTTGATAGTGCTCTAAAAATTTTCATGTACTTTTTAAACTATATATCCATACTACCATAAAAACTCACAGCATACATAGCCATATTAGTAATACTTATAGAATGACTTGGAAGTATAATAATATAGATTTTGTAGAAGTTCCAAAAGGTATGGAAGGATTTGTTTATCTAATTACAAATCTGGTAAACAATAAGAAATATATTGGCAAAAAACATTTCTGGACAAGACAGAAAGATAGAAAAACAGGAAGAAGAAAAACTAAAGAAAGTGATTGGCAAGATTATATGGGATCTTGCGATGAACTTAAAGAAGATGTGAAGTTATTGGGTAATGATAAATTTCTAAAAGAAATATTGTATCTATGTCCTCATAAGAAATCTATGAGTTTTTATGAGACAATGGAACAATTTAAAAGAGATGTAATCTTAAGAGAAGATTATTATAATACCAATGTTGAAGGTAAATTTTTTAGTAGCGAAGTTGGGAACCTTTATAGTATTGTTGAAAAAAGTTTATTAATAGAATAAAAAAAAGGGTCTTGTCAAGACCCTTTAGAGATTTTATGATTTATTCAAAAAACACCACTGGAACCTTTACCGTATCTTTGATCCTGATAATAAGCATCTTTCTTAGCTTTATTTTTGTGTTTTGTTTTTGGATTTCCATCAGGTAATGTTCTAGAAGCTTGTCTGGTAGGAATCATTCTCAATCCTTTTGGGTGAGTTGGTACTGTTCTACCTGCTGCATCAATAGCATCATTTGCAAGTTTATCTCTACCACTAACTAATCCTCTATTTCTTACTGCAGCTTCATCAAGAATTTCTTCTCTCCAGTCTTCGCTCATGTTTGCCATGATTACAGTTGCTGCTTCTTCAGTATCGGCAAATCCTTCATCAAGTAGGTGCTCAAGAACTATATCATAAAGATCTACATCTTCACCTAATCTACGAGCAACATCTCTAGCACCTCTTGAGACCGCTCTTGCTGCCCTACCAACAAGACCTTTAGCACCTTTCTTAACTTCCGATCCTGCCGCTCTCAATTTGGATTGTGCAGTGTCACTGGAAGATTTTACTTCTCCTGCTGCCCTTTCTCCCGCAGATCTTACTTTTTCGGCACTTCTACCAAGTTTTGCTTTGGCTCGGGATGCCAAATCTTTCACTACTGCACCACGAAGTGCTCTACGTTTTGCTGGATCTTTTGATCTTGCTTGCATACCAGGAGCAGAACCACCAATACCTCTTCTTGAAGCATATCTTGCTGCAGGAGCATCAACTGCTTTAAATTTTGCTTCCTTTGCTGCAGATTTGACATCGCCAGCAGTTTTCTTTGCTGTAGATTTAATATCACTTGCTACTTTCTTTACAGCACCTTTAATTCTACCAATTACCTCTGCTCTTTTCTCTTTTCTTACTACAGAAGCACCTCTAGATCTTGCCGCTTTGGCAGATTTTTCAGATTCTTCGGTATCTGCTTTTCTCTTAGCGGCGCGAGCAGCCATATCCATTCTTGCTTCAGAAAAAACCTCTTCAAAAATTTGTTCAACTTCATTAATATCATATCCTTCGTCAAGCATACTATAAATAGAATCTTCTACTATTTCCTCTAACTCGTCATCATATAAATCTTCAATATCCTCAAGAAGAATTGTTTCCTCAATGAGAAGTTCTTCTCTAAGGTCTTCATTATAAACAGCAGCGTATGCTTCGTAAATGTTGAAAGAAGTCATGTTAATTCTTAAAGTCTTACAATTTATATTTATTTATAAAAAAAGAGGAGTTAGAAACTCCTCTACATTCTAAAGTTTAAATCCACTGAAAGTATCAGTGTTAACATCTTGTTTAATTCCACCAACCAAATATGAAGTTTGCTCCGTTTCTTGTGGGGCTATTTGAACTCCCTTTGAGTTAATCCAATGAGAAGTCCAAGGAAGTGGATTATTGTTTGCAGCAATATCATAAACTGGTTTGAGTCCAATTGCTTTCATACGACGATTTGCAATCCACTCAACATATTTCTGAAGAAGTTTATCATTAAGACCAATCATAGATCCATCTTTGAATAGATAATCTGCCCATTTCTTTTCTTCATTTACTGCACGATCAAACATTGCATAAACCCATTCCTCTTCTTCTTTTGCGATCTGTTGCATTTCAGGATCATCACCTTCTTTCCATTTGTTTAGAATGTTTTGAGTAAGTGCTAGGTGTTGATTTTCGTCTCTTGCGATGAGTGATATGATTTTCGCAGATCCTTCCATAAGTTTGAGTTCACCAAAGGCGAAACTGCAAGCAAAACTAACGTAGAAGCGAATACCTTCAAGAATATTAACGTTTGCGACTGCTCTGTAAAGTTTTCTTTTGACATCATTGAGATTTTCCTTTGCGTAAGTGACTCCTTCAAGTCTGTGCTTCCAAGATTCAGAAGTACCATAACTTTGTGCTGATTGAATAAAGTCATCATAAGACTCTGTAACGCTCTCAGCGCGTTCTAGAATACGCTCATCGTGAATAATAGTATCAAAGACCTCAGAAGGATCTGAATAGATATTTTTAATGATATAGGTATATGAACGACTATGAATCATTTCCATAAATTCCCATACCGTCATACACGCTTCCAGTTCAGGAAGAGAGCAATATGGTAAAAATGCCATTCCCGGTCCACGACCCTGAACCGAATCAAGCATAATTTGGTACTTCAAATTAGAAGTATAAATATGCTTTTGTTCTGAACGAAGTGTTTGATAGTCACCGCGATCTTTCTGAAGAGATACCTCTTCAGGTCTCCAGAAATATCCAAGTTGTTGGGTGGTTAATTTATCAAAAACAGGGTACTTGTAGGAGTCATATCTTTGAACTCCCAAAGGAGCACCGAAGAACATTGGTTGCTTTTTAGTATTTACTTCTTTAGTATTAAAAACAGTCATTCCTTTAATTTTTAGTTCTTCTGGTGACATAAAATTGTACTGCATACTTCCTCTTTAATTAATTTAAACTCAATTCACCCTAACATATTTAAGGTTTTAAATTATTATGAAACTTATATTGTACAACTTTCACATGCTTCTTCATCAGAACTCATAATATCATTTAGGAGAGATTGAAGTTCTGGTTTTTGTTCTTCTACTACTTCATCAGTCTTAATATCATAAGTGTTTTGATAATATGCGGTTTTATGCCCCAACTTAAAACAAGTGAGCATATCTTGTGCCATTATGCTAACAGGTACTTCATTATCGGCATAATTTTCTGGATTATACGACCAGTTTCCAGATATCGCTTGATCAAAGAACTTTTGCATAACTGCAACAGTATTAATATAACCACGATTGCTAGGCATATCCCACAAGAGCGTATAATTGTTCTTGAGAGTTTGATACTGGGGGACAATCTGCTTAAGAGGTCCTTTCTTTGATTTTTTAATGGACAAGTATCCACGAGGTGGTTCGATTCCATTGGTTGCGTTTGACACAACGGAACTGCTCTCCGAAGGCATTTGTGCGGACAGTGTTGAGTGTCTGAGACCATATTCCAAGATAGATACCCTAAGAGATTCCCAATCATGTTGAAGACTTACTGACGAAACTTGATCTACATCTTTTTTATATGTATCAATTGGAAGAATACCATCCGAATATTTTGTACGACCAAAGTATTCACAATGACCTCTTTCTTTAGCAAGTTGATTTGATGCTTTTAGAAGATAATACTGAAAGGATTCAGAAAGACCGTGAACGGCATCCCATGCCTCCTGTGAGTCGTAGTTGAACCCAAGTTTAGCAAGATAGTGTGCAAGACCAATATAACCGATTCCAAGGGATCTGCGACGCTTGGTAAAGTTCTCTGCTGCCTTTACTGGATAGTTTTGATAATCAATAATTTCTTCCAAAGCACGAACAGAAAGATTACAAAGTTCTTCAAGTTCTTCATCAGATTTTACTTTACCCACATTGATTGCTGAGAGAATACAAGTAGCAATTTCTTGAGGACCATCATCATCGATATGTTGAATTGGTGTTGTGGGTTCCGTAATTTCTTGACAAAGATTTGACATTGTAATCTGATCTTTATAAGAACTATGAGAATTGCAATGATCTATATTCATAATATAGATTCTACCTGTTTCCGCACGTTCTTTGAGGAGGTTAAGAATAAGATTTTGTGCCTTAATAGTTTTCTTTGGAATGGACGAATTATTCTCGTATTGAACGTACAGATTGTCAAATTTGTCTGTTCCAAAAGAATCATAAAGTCCAGGTACATCATGCGGAGAGAACAGAGTGATTTCACCGTCTTGAATAAATCTTTCATAAAAAATTTTACTAAGTTGGATTGAATAGTCAAGTTTACGAACACGATTATCTTCGGTTCCTTTATTATTCTTAAGAACCAAGATGTCTTCTATTTCTTGGTGCCAGATTGGAAAATGGACGGTAGCTGATCCACCACGGATTCCATTTTGTGTGCAGCATCGTACAGTTGATTCAAACTTTTTAAGGAAAGGAACAACGCCAGTGTGCTGAACTTCTCCACCTCTGATTTTAGAGTTAATACCACGGATTCTGCCTGCATTGATACCAATTCCTGCTCTTTGAGCAACATACCTACCAATTGCCATATCACTACTGAATATACTGTCAAGGGTGTCATCAACATCAACAAGAACGCAACTTGCAAATTGGCGAAGTGGGGTTCTAACACCTGCCATGATTGGTGTAGGAATGTTGATTTTGTGTTTGGAGATTGCGTCATAATACCTCTTGACGTATGACATTCTTGTTTCCTTTGGATACTCTGCAAAGATAGTCAGAGAAATCATCATGTACATGAATTGTGGTGTCTCATACACACCACCACCACTACGATCTTGAACTAAATACTTATCAACTACTTGACGCAAACCAGCATAAGTAAACAAATAGTCTCTTCCGTGATCAATATAAGAATCGGCACGTTGAATATCTTCCTTTGAATATTTGTTAAAAATATCGCTATCATATACTTCATGATTAACGCATCGATAAATGTGTTGCTCTAAAGGAGGAAGTTCCTTCATTCTTCCATAAAGTTGCTTACGCACAGAAAATAAAAGAAGACGAGCAGCAACAAATTGATAATTAGGATGATCCAAATCAATCAAATCACTTGCACTGCGAATAAGAATTTCTTGAATTTCTTGAGTAGAAATCCCACTATAAAATTGAATCCCAGAGGTCATCTCAACTTGACTTGCAGAGACACCTGCAAGACCCTTACATGCCTCTTCAACCATCAAGTGCATCTTATCTAGGTCAAGAGGTTCAATTAATCCATTTCTCTTAACTACTTTTGTTCCATTGCTCATATTTTCTTCCAGGTAGTAAATTTAAGTTTTGCTTCTAAACCAGAATAAGTATTAGATTCTATCACAGATTGGACATTAAGTCCAGATAAAACCATGTCGTTAATATCCTTACACTTAATTGTTTCAGGCCAAATCACGACTTTTTCTGAATTATCAATACATTTTTTGATTCGTTTATGAATTTCTGCATTACGAGGTTCATTATCGTATATCCAAACCCGATTGCAAATATTCCACTTATCAAGATCACCATCAGCTCCACAAAGAGCAATTGAGTTCAAAATAAAAGTGGAATCAAAGGGTCCTTCTGTGATATAAACAGTTTTGTTCTTTTGAACTTCATCAAGACCATAAATTTTTGGTGCATCAGCATCAAGCATTATAGTGATATATTTAATAGACTTTGAATTTAGAGATCTTCCTTGAAGTCCTACAAGTTTATTATTATAAAATAGCGGAATTACTATTCTAGATTCTTCATATTTTAAGTCAGAAAATGTATGTTGTATTGAATTAACCCATGATTTAAATTTTTCACTGTAATAAAATTTATTAGGATTTAATTTTCTACTTTCAAGATACTTTTTTGCTTCTTCATTTTCTGTTGCTCTTGGAAGATTCAGTTTAGGTTGAAATTTTGGTTTTTTGAAGTCAAACTTTGGTTCTTCAACTACAAAATTTTTTCCAGTATTTCCGGTTTTAAATTTGTCAATAGAATATTGACGATGTAAAACAGGATCTACTTGTTTGAGAAAATTATTAAATGATAAATTAACACCACAATTATGACACTTATAATTGGTGTTATTTTTTATATTATAAAAATATCCTCTTGCCTTTGATTTATTTTTTTGCGAATCTCCACAAATAGGACAACGGCAATTGTAAAGACTTGGTTTTACCTTTTTAAACTTTTCCAACCGAGTTGACAAAAGATTGATAAACTTATCATCAATCAGATCCATAATTAGTTTTTAATATTCTCCTGTATTATAGTAGCTGCTGGTGCTGGAGTCAAGAACTTTCCAACAGGAGAAGAATGATTGATAACAAATGAAAGGGTAGCAACTATTCCAACTCCAACCCAAATACGCTTTTCTATTTCCTGTATTCTAGACAAAACTTTGTTATGATCGCTGTCCATTTTATCACGGAGTTTGTCAATTTTTGCAAATAATATTTCGTCCGTAGTTTCTTGTTTTGCAATTTTTTGCTCATGAACGGCAAGCATTTTTCCTACGTTAACGTTTACTTCACTTAATTTCTCAATAGCATCGTCAATTTTTAATACAATATCCTTAAGATCTACTAATCTTTGTTCTAACACTGCTATTTTTATGGATTCTTCTGACATATGTGGGAATTTGGTAAGTTTTATATTCTATAACTCACCTTTACATAGAATAAACTTCTATTAATTTTTATTTATATTTCAGTAATCCCAAAGATCTCATCCAATCTTTATATTTTTTTGATACAGATCTACCATCAACATTTCCATTTCTTCTTCTTCTAAATCCAATTAAAGGATCAAATTTTGCAATATTACCATCACCGATATTATTAGTTGGAGATGAAGATGCCATCATATTTTCTCTTATTAATTCTATTATTCTTTCAATTCTTTTCATTTGAAAGTCTCTGTAATTCGTTCATACAATATTCATCAACTTCTATATCATGAATATAACATTTTGGATAATCTGGAAGTCTATTTAAAAACAAAATAAAAGTTTTCATGGAAGACCATAAGTCAGTCTCAATCTTATAAAACAACATGGGAGTTGTTGCATCACCAAAAATATTATACAAAATAATAAAATGATTTATCAATAAATGAGTTTTTAAGATTCCAGTAGATTTATATCGTTTTAAAAGTCTTTTAATATACTTAAAATGGTTTAAATCTTTATAAAAATCCTCCTCAGTAACTGCCTGAGGATTTTCATAATGTTTAATTGCAAATATAACAAAAGTTTCCCCATTCAATTCATTAAATATCATATCACATTATCAACTATTTGGAAATAATGCGTTATCAGGAGCATCTGAAGTTGTCAAAATACCACCGGCAACTAGAACTTCGTGCTTCACGCGAAGATTTCCGTGAGTATCAATATATGTGGTAATTCCAACCCATCCACTATGAGTGACAGCATAAGGAGTAGTTTTAGCAACTCCAACTTCATTACTATCTACCCCGAATACCCCAGTAAAAACTGGACTTGTGGAATAACCAACAGGATGAGTAATGCTAGTCTTAGATTCTGGTGCTCTGTAAATGGAGTCACCAAGAGTATAAATCGGTTCCTGTGAAACAAAATATAAAGTTCCGGATGGAACTGTTGTAAGTCCAGAAACAAAGTGTGAAGTAGAAGCAATTGAAAGAGTTGTGGAGGTTACACCAGTAATCACAGCGTATCCGTAGGTCGCTCCAGTTCCTACTGTGATGACATCACCTTCTCTAACCGAACTAGTAAAAGTAGTAACTCCTACGGCACCTACTACTGTCTTTGTATCAAGATTAACGGATACTGTACCAGCAGAATATACTAAATCTGTATTTCCCCAAAGAGCCATTTTTTTAACCTTCTAAGTGTCTTATATACTGAATATTTATAAAAAATAGAGACCTCAATATTGAGGTCTCTATTTAAAAGTGTGATGTTTACTTATCTGGTGTTGGATCTACAGCACCCTTCTTTTTAGACATTTCTCTAATTTGAAGAATTACGAAAGAGACAAGTCCATTTGATTTGAATGTGGGAATAGAACCAAGAAACTCAGAAACAATAAGTAAAATTGTTGCTACTGCTGCCTCGTTTGCGAGAACCCAAGCCCAAACTGCTGCTACTGACATGATGCGACCTCCGTTAAAGTGTATCCTATCTTATTTAGGATTAGTCGTACCTTGAACCGGGACTTTGTTCTTTTGCTCTTTCTTCTTTAGCACGACGAACATCCACTATATGCTTTGGAGATTGTCTTCCAGAACCAGGTTCTCCGGCTGCAACAGGTACAACTTTTCCAGTACGATCTTTTGGTTTTTGCCTTGAACCACCATATTTTAACCAAGGTTCGTTTTTTACTCTTGCTTTAATCTCAAGATTTCCCCCTGGTACAGATTTACGACCAGTTGTGTATTTCTCTCCAGTTTTCTTAGCATAACTTGTCAATTCATCAATTACATCACCTTCTGGTTCATAAGATTGATTTTGTAGTTCAGTATTTTGCACATTTTTATCAACTGGTTTTTGTTTTCGAATCGTTTTTTGTCGAATATTAGAAAGTCTTTGCTCAATAGATGCCTTCTGTTTGCGGAGATTCAATTCTTGAGGTGTAATTGTTTCAGTTTCAAAATCTTCACCGATTTTTTCTCTTGCATTATCAGTTTGTATTTTTATAGTCTCCCTCTGCCTGCTTTCAGTATCAGTACGACGATTAGGTCTTACTCTAGCAATTGCTTCAGTTACTTTTTTCGGAACCTCACTGTGTGGGGTTTTAGCAAAATCACGAATTTTCTTTTCACTCATACTATCAACAATCTTAAGAACTTCGGAACTTGCTTCAGATCTTGGAGTTTCTCCTCTTTTTACTGATAAAGCAAGACCAAAAAGTTTTTGTTGTTGTTCGCTTTCTGATTTTTCTTCAATATACCCTTCACCAACTACTGCTTTTTTTGTTTTCTTAGCAACATCTACAGTAGTCTCCACACCAGACTTAACTCCTTTAGAAAACTCAGTTGCCGCTTTAGATCCAACTGATGCTGCTTTTTTTAAGGTTTGTCCAGTTTGACCAACAAGTTTAGAAGCAGTTTGCCTGGCGGCGCGATCTCTTTCAATTCCTTTAAGAATAAATCCAGCAACACGATCTTGAATTGATTTTTTTCTTGGTTGTTTCGAAGGTGCCTGTGTCTGTTTTGCAGTTTCTACTGCATTTTTAGTTTTGTCTGCAGTTATTTTTTTTCTTGCTTTTTCTTTCTTATCAATTTCTGCTTTTAATTCATCATAAGATTTTTTACTTTTTCTTTTTCTAGCAGATCTTTCCTCAATTAAAATATATTCTTCAACTAAATCAAAAACAAACTCAACAAATTTTTCTTCTCCGAGTTCTTGAATTACAATCTCAACTCCATTTTCATTAAGACCACAATTATAGAAAAACTCAGTGGAGATATTAACTGCTTCATTAAGATACTCTTCATTGAGTTCAAATGACTCAACAATTATGCCACCTAAAATTTTAAAGTTCTCTTCAAATTCTGGATTAATTACAACTTTATTATTGATAGCGGGATCTTCTTTTATTTCGGATTTTTTTTTAGATTTAAGTTCGACAGATACTTCACAAAGATCTTCTCTCCAATTTGAAAATCCTTCACTTACACCATATCCTTTAAGTTTATTTTTAGAAGTTTTTCTTCTGGTATCTTTTCCATCTGGAGTTCCACCAGTTGCTCTTTGAATTGCATTATGAACAGATCCTGCATGTTCTTTAGATGAACTTTCTATTTCACCGTCACCATCATAATCCTTTCTTGCAAGTCCATATCCAGTTTGTTCAACTGATGACACATTTGGATTTGATCTAAATTTTTTAAGTTCGGATTGAACCGAATCTCTAGAAACACTTTTTCTATATGTAGTTCCATTCTTATAATTTACTACAATACCTACTTTATCATCTTCACTTAATATTTCTTCCGAAACTGAAGTTGATGACCCTCCTATAACACCAAGTTTTTTTTTGGCAGTTTCAATCACTTCTGCACTATAATTAGTTTTTGAAGTTCTCAGTTTAAATGCCTGTTCAGCAGGAACTTTCTTCTCTTTCATTATATGACGAACATCATAAATTACTTGACGAACATTTTTTTCAAAAGAATCAACATCTCCGTCACCATCAATATCCGAAGAAGATTTAGGTTTTGTTGGAGTAGATGCCCTAGGTTTACCTAACTGTGGTGTAAAAACTTCTTCAAGATATACTTGATGTAAATCAGTCGTGATATGAGACAGCATTTTCTTATGTTCTTTTTACTTTATACTTATTTATGAATTTTTTAACATTAAAATTATTAATTGATTTAGTATCAGAAACTGACATTACATATTTTCTTAGAGCATCAGTTCCAACTTCTCTTTTATTTGCAGGAACTCCGGATTGATCCGTCCACTCATTAACCCCAAAGTTCTTAGGAGTATTTTTTAATTGAGGAATAAATGCCCCATAAGGACCTGACTTATTATCTTCTTTATCTACAAATCCATCAATATTTGTATCATTTCGTTTTACCGCTTTTTTGACTAAGTGTTTAAGATTTTTAGAAGGAATTTCTTTTTGAAAAACTTCGGCAACATCTTTAATCCAAGGTTTAAACATTACATTATCTTCCGTAACGCAGATAAGATAATTTGTCCCTCTACGAATAATTTTTCCAATTAAACCTGTATTTAAATTTTCAACCCAATCTCCCTCATTGAATATTTCTTTACGAATATACTTATCTCTTAATTGTTTTTCAAACTCTTCTGATACTTGGTGGGATGGTGGTACTAAAGGAGAAAGTTTAGACCTATCTTGATCTGGATCTCTTTTACCAAGTCTTTGATTTTGATTCGAAAACTTTAGAGCAACTTTTCCACCCGAAGTAACTTTTGATTTTGCAATAAATTCACCAGTTTTACTATCATGATAATCTCCGTGACCATTAGGAATTAATCTTCCACCACTTGGAAGACGAATTCTTTTTGCATTAAAGATAGCAAGATTTTTATTCTTGTCAACAAACTCAGACAAAGAATTATTCGCTTCTTGAATGAATTGGGAGAATTTTTTCATATGCAGTTAGATATACTTATATTTATTTGTTTAAATTCTTGTGAGTATTAAAGTCACAAAAAAATAGGACAGTTTTTAAACCATCCTATTGCATTATATTTAGATTATTTTGTTTTACAAATCACCTTCTACACGATTTTCACTATAAAATACATCAAATGTTCCTTCTGGATAACGAGCACTCAATTTATCATAGTTCATTTGGAGTATCTCCTCAAAAGTAGTATCTAGTGCCATACATGCTTGTGCAATGTACCAACAAATATCGCCCAATTCTCGTTTTAGGTGAAAGGCATTATCTTCATTATAAGATTTACCCTGCAAGAAGATCTTTTTGATAACTTCAGTAAATTCTCCTGCTTCTGCACTGATACCAAAAGCAGCAGTCATAAGGCGAGGAACATCAGCGTCAGCAGATGCTTCTAGTTCCGTAAGTCGTGTAAGAAGTGCCGCAAAGTCACTACTTGCAGGACTTGTAGTTTGTCGCACAAACTCAATATATTTATTTGTATCAATTACTTGTGTCATATTAGTATTTAAATTGTCCGAATTTTTCTTTTAAAGATGGTTTTTTAGTTTCCTCATAAGTATACTCTTCATCTTTACCTTTGTCAAGTATATCATTTTGCGCGGATTGTTCTACATCATAAAGTCTCATTTTTGACCTATCAATCCCAACTACAAATCTTTTATAAATGGTTGGATCATTATACCGATTTTTAAGTTGTTTAACCATAATCTGACCAAGACCTTCAAGTTCCTCTGTAGAGATAAGAGCAAACATAAGATCTGCAGTCGCAGGAAGTCCCCAAGATTCTGAAGTATCGGTCAACTCAACATCAGAAGAACCAAAACCGCTCCGGGTAGTCTGTGTTGCACTAACAATAGGAACATTAAACTCCACAGCAAGACCACGAAGTTCTTCTGCAATAGACTTAACTAAAGTATAAGAATTAATGTTACTTCCACCCTTAAGTCTGGAAGACGCACAAATATTCAAATAATCAATAAAAATTATATCAGGTTTAAACGACTTCTTAAGTACAAGTTCATTGAGAAGTGACTTAAAGTGACCACTGTGAGCAGAAGCAGTTGGATACTCTTTGATAATTAAGGTTCCTTGTGTCTTCTTGGCAATACTATTAACTTTAGATTCAAATACACTTTTAGGAAGTTCTACTATATCCTGAATATTAACATTCAAGAGATTCGCATCAATTCGTTCAGCAATTTTTTCTTCTGCCATTTCAAGCGTAATGTACAATACGTTCCTCCCTTGGAGCAACACGGAGCTAGCCACATGGCACATGAATAGAGATTTACCGACACCTGTACCAGCAAGTGCGATATTAAGAGTCTTGTTAGGTAAACCACCTTTGGTAATTTTGTTAAAATAATCAAGATCAAATTCAATTTTATCCTCCTTTCTTCTATAAGATTCATAACGTTCTTCATAATCCTGAAGATAATCATGTCCAACGTGATTATCAAAACTTACTGAAAGAGCATCAGAAAGAATTAGAGGAATTGAATCCCGGCTTTTCTTTTCATCCTCACCATCGGCAATATGAATGGACTCCATAAGTGCCAAATAAATTGCTCTATCTCTACACCATTTTTCCGTAGTATCAACAACCCAGTTTTTCTCTACAGGAACATCCTCAAGAGAAGAAATAACACTTAAAGTTTCCTTATATGTATCTTCATTTAAATCTGTTTTTTTTTCAATTTCAATATAAAGAACTTCTTTTGTTGGAAGTTTATTATATTGGAGAATAAAAGAATGTATTTCATCAAATACATTTTTTTGTATAGTATCTTGAAAATATTCAGATTTTATAAATGGTAAAACTTTTCTTGCATATTCTTCATTGTAAAGTAGGTTTCTTAAAATTAAAAACTCGATTTTTTCCATTAAATATAGTGTAGGTATGTACTCATTATATACTTGCTGTTGCTAATTGGAGCTAAACCACAGTGAGGAAACATCCATGTAGGTGGAAATATTATCATAGTTCCAACCTTAGGTTTTATAACTAAAGAATTAAAAACAGTTTCCCCTCCATTATGGACATCATTAAGATACCATAAAAAAGAAAGAAATCTACGAGAACTTGAATAATCTTGCACATCTACATGAGTATCAAAGGCCTCATCTCCGCTATTATTATATTTTTTTATTCTAAATTCTTCTAAATTAAATTTATCAGGAAAAAAATTTTCCCCAGCAAATTTATAATATTTTTTTTTATAAACAAAAACTTTAGAAACAATATAATTATGAATATTAGTTATTTCTTCAGATAGTTTTATATTTTGAGTTAAATTTAGTTGAGTAAAATTTGGTTTTCTGTTATTATTAATTTTTTCTTGCTTATCTTGATTTTTATCAAAAATATCAATTAAAAAGTCGCAAATTTTAGGTTCTAAAACATTTTCATATTTATGAATAAAATCATTTAAATTACTTGCCATAACTGAAATTACCCTTGGCAATTACATCAAGTTTTTCCATTACTTCAGGTGAAAAATATTTTTCGGTATTTTTTAGGATTTCTTTGGCATAAAGTTTTTTGCCATTAATCTCATATCTTCCGGCAACATTCTTCCACATTCCTCCCAATTCACCAAGTTCAAGAAGACCATAATAACGATCAAGACCTCGTTCATCATAGAACAACCGAATTTCAACCTCTTTATTTTCTTTACTTAAACGAGACTTTTGAGTTTTAGCATGAATAAGGTTTCCTATTACTTCTTTACTAACAGTATCTTTTTCTTTTGACTTAGAAAGATAAATGATTGTGGAAGCAGCATATTGTAACCCTGAACCACCTGACATCTGTTTTCCACTGTAAATACTCATTGATTCATAGGTATGATTCGTAACAATCATAGGAATCTTTGCCTGACCCAATTTGAGAGTCAACATGCGGAAGGCACCTTTAATCAGTTGTGCCTTTGTCATATCACGAGTATCCTTCTCCGCAAGAGCATCATTAATCTCTTTATTTGTAGAAAGCATTCCTAAGGAATCCAACACAAAGATACAAGGTTTTCTTTCTTCCTCTTTTT
>Ga0213866_10001578_pt1 | contig 16730 bp, 19 predicted proteins | sample PICome_11_FD_160079 | JGI IMG/M metagenome (GOLD analysis project Ga0213866, IMG submission 160079) | Coastal seawater microbial communities near Pivers Island, North Carolina, United States - PICO284 | ecosystem: Environmental > Aquatic > Marine > Coastal | place: USA: North Carolina...
TAAAATATGAATATAAATATAAATATAAATATAAATATAAATATAAATATAAATATAACATTATGTATTTATTAATAGATAATGTTATCTTTGTTTAAAGTTTTTATGAGTGAAGACGTATTAGAACCTATTAAAAAGGTTCTTATGTCCGGCCAATTGACACAAGGTCCAAAAGTAGAAGAATTTGAAAAAAATTTAACGAAATATATAGGAAATCCGTATATTTTGACTTTAAATAGTGCTACTGCTGGATTAACGTTAGCAACAAGACTTTTGATAAATGAAGACCAATGTACAAATTGGCCAGGTTTTAATAAGGATATCGATATAGTTTTAACACCAGCATTAACTTGTTTTGCAACAACCGCTGCTATATTAGCAAATAATGTTAATATTCGTTGGTTAGATACCGATTTGGAAACATGTAATATTGATTTGAAAGATTTGAAAAATAAATTAAACGATAAAACTAAAATTATATATTTGGTTCATTGGGGTGGTAATCCTGTAGATTTGGATGAATTAGATAAAATATGTGAAGAACACAAAGAACAATATGGATTTAAACCAATGGTAGTAGAAGATTGTGCGCATTCATTTGGCGCAGAATACAATGGTAAAAAGATAGGAAGTAGCAAAAATATTTGCGTGTTCAGTTTACAAGCCATCAAGCATTTAACAACTGGTGATGGTGGATTTATAACATTACCAAATGAAGAATTGTATGAAAGATGTAAATTATTAAGGTGGTATGGTATTAATAGAGATAAGAGAAACTATAAAGGGAAAGACTTAAGATTAGAAAATGATATTGTTGAATATGGTTATAAGTTTCATATGAATGATATTAATGCGACATTAGGTATATATAATTTACCACATATGGACGGATTATTAGAGAAAAATAGAAGAAATGCGGCAATTTTTGATGAAAAATTAAAAGATATACAAGATATTCAATTGTTAAAAAACAACCCAAAATGTAAATCGGCTTATTGGCTTTATACCATTCGAGTATTAAATGGTAAAAAACAAGAATTTATGGAACAAATGAAAGAAGCCAATATAATGACTAGTCAAGTTCATAATAGAAATGATATTAATAGTTGTGTTAAGGATTTTGAAGAATCATTACCAAATTTGGATATTTTGGAAAAGGAGTTAGTATGTATTCCTGTAGGTTGGTGGTTAGAAGAAAAAGATATAGAACATATTATTGAAAATATATTTAATTTTTTTAGAATATAAACATAATCATTATATATATATATATGTCAAAGCAAATAAGAGAAGGCAAAATTACCGCGATCATACCTGTGCGTGCTGGTTCTCAACGTGTAAAAAATAAAAGTATTAGATCATTTGGAGATACAAATCTGCTAGAACATAAAATAAAACAGTTATTAGAAATTAAAGAAATCGATGAAATAATACTAACAACTGATTCAAAAATAGCAAAAGATATAGGTAATAAATATAACATAACAGTATTAGACAGAGATAATTATTATGCTAGTTCAGAATGCAATAATAGCGAGTTTTTTAAATATATAGCAGAACAAACTGACAAAAGCAACAATTTTTTATTATATACACCAGTTACATCACCATTTGTTAAAAATGAAACAATACAAAATGTAATCAAAATATTTTTGGAAAATACCGATTATGACAGTATTGTTCCAGTAGAAATATTAAAACATCACATGTGGATGAATAATAAACCATTAAATTATTCTTTAGAAAATGCACCAAATACGCAAGATTTACCTGATATATTTGCATTAAATTATACCTGTTCAATAATTAGCAGAGAAGACCAAATTAAATTGTCATCTTTATGTGGATTAAAACCATACTTTTATAAATTATCACAACTTGAAGCAATTGATATTGATACTATTTATGATTTTGAAATGGCACAAATATTATACAAAAATAAATTTAACTAATATATTTTTTAACATGACTTATAATGTATAATATGATTGGAGTTGCTAACAAGGTAATTTTTTTTTTTAATTCATTTAATTCATCATCATGTTTAAGTTTATCATATTCTTCGTCAGATATACAAAAAGTATGGTCTAATGCGCCATAATCACAATTATAACATCCATCTTTTATCACTTTGTCTAGTTTCTTCATTATAATATTAACAAACACCTTATTTTTATATTATTATACTTGCGATAATATAAAATTAATTATAATTGCGATAATATTTCTTGCCAATTATTTTTAAATGAAATAGCTTTATCATCAATGTAATATTTAGCCCTTGGTTTAATATGTGTAATATCTTTGACGTATTTTAATAAATCATATTTTTGTAACCAGCCAATAATTAACTCTCTTCCTGATAATCCATTAACTAATGGTCGATCCGGTAAACATTTACTTGAAAAAATAATGATATTATATTTTTGAGATAATTGTTTTAATGCTTCTTGTGAGCCATATATAGGTTCTCCATAACAAGTACCATCGTAATAACCTTTATCAAAATTATGTAAAACACCATCAAAATCAATAGCTATATTATTAGAATCTTTTTCTAATCCAGGAGGAACATCTCGCTTTGTATTAATATCAAAGGATATTTCTTCATTATCAACTGACTTTACTTTTATCGAAGGTGGACAGTCTACTAAATCCAAATTAAAGTCACTATTTTTATAACCGTAAATTAATTGATATATTAACATTAATGATAAACATTCATGTGTATGGTAATATATGCTGTTAGTTATTATTTTAGTGGTATTTAGTAAAACATCTCCTTTATTTCTTGCACTAATTATAGCGGTTTCACAACCTTTTTCATGTGCAAATTCTAATGCATTTATTATAGATTGAGAAGATTTACTGCCAACTGAACAAGAGTTTCCTAACACTAAAACATCCTTTTCATTTATATTTCTTAATAAAATTAATAACCATTCTTTTATCCAAGTTTCAAAAGAAAAATCTGATATTAAAGACGTACATAAAATAGCACTACCAGGAGATAAAGAAGTTTTATCTGTTAATCTGCTTATATCAATAGAACCATGATCACAAACACCCATATTTCCACCGTGTCCAAATAAAATTATGACTTTTTTTTCATTAAATGTGTTTTGTAATTGTTTCCATTCATTGGTATGTGTAATATTTTGTATACTAGTATCAAAACATTCGAAATTTACAATACTTTGTGGCATTTATAATATTCTAATATATTCTAATATATTATATTTATATTATAATATAATATATTTAAATTATTTATATAAATAGATCGAACACAACTGATTGAATAATAAAATTAATTAATAAAACTAACTTTTATAAAAAATAATACTCCTTTCATATTATCAAAAGTTTTCCAATTATTCCATTCTGTAAATTTATTATCATTTGTAAATTGAGTAGCATGTTTTATTGGTATATGAGATTCATCAAATAATATTGGTACATAATCTATATTTACATAATTATTTGTTTCGTACCAAGTTTTTAAAATTTTTAAAAAATCGCATAATTTATCATCTTGTTGAGGAACTCCTATATAAAATATACCCTTTCTTTTATAATTTACAATTAAATTGTTTAAAATTATAACATCTAATGTATATCCAGTCCAAAAATAATATATATCACCTTTTATATCATTAATAACATCATTATAATCCTTTAAAATTAATTCATAATTTTCTTTTTTTAAATCATCTCTTATTTTAGTATTTTTATCATATTCTATTCCTATAGTTTTATATGCATATTTAATAAATCCTACATCTAATTCTTGTTTTCTGCAACCGATATGAATAATAGTTTTTCCATATAAATCGTTTCTAATAAAATATGCAGTTGTAAGAGGGTATCTATGATTTATATGCTCATCGCTATAAATATTATAAAATGTTTTTAAGTCATCTCTTATATTTTCATATATATGTTCAAATTCTTCTTTAAATTTTTCAAAAGATTTTTTTTCATTAGATAGAAATGGGAAATATTCTATAATTCTATGTGAACTGGGTAATATTAACATAATATTTATATTATATATAATATATATATAATATATATATATATATATATATATATTATATATATATATATATTATATAATGAGTGAACTTCTTCCATTCAAAGATAATTATAAAAATGAAAAGGTTGTTTTATTTGCACCAGCTCAATCATATAATATATTTTCTTATGATAAATATAAAGAATTGAAATTATATAAAAAATGTTGTGTAAATGGTAGTATTCTTCATAAAGAAATAATAGAAGATTTGGATATTTATATATGGGCAGGAGATCTGGATATTCCTGAACATCCTACACCTTCATATAATCCTATAATGGATACAATACCATTAATAAATAAAAAAACTCTAAAATTTGTAAATTGTTGGACTGATGGTGGAGTTACATATAGTGGAAATACATATGAAACACAATTATCACCTAATAAAGCACAAGAAATGGGTTTTATTAGGTATAATCAGGTTCATGAAATACAAATTCATAAAGATAATTATTTCCATAAAGATCTTGGGGGTATTGAAACAGGACCTGATGGTATGTCTGTGGCTTTTCATGCAATGCAAATATTATTATATATGGGATTTAATGAAATTGTTTTAGTAGGTTTTGATTGTGGAGGAGACCATTCATATAAAGATAAATATGAAGATGATGTTTGTGATTGGGGATATGGATTAAATCATCAATTGATAAATAGATGGAAATTATTTAAAAAATTTGTAGAAAAGGAATATAATAATGTTAATATTGAAGTGGTAAATCCTATTGGACTTAAAAATATATTTAAGGAATATGACAAAATAACAATTTAAATACCAACATATAATAAGTAATATAATGAATATATTTATTGTTACAGGACGTTCAAGATTTGTTGGTAACTTTTATGATACTTTAATTAATATAATAAAAGGTTACTTTTATGATAAAAATATAAAATTTGAAACTATACATTTTGCCGATCAAGTTAGAAAAGATGAAAATAATGACAATTTATATATTGGTATATTTCATCATGTAGACTTACATAATATGCCTAAAAATTATATAATGTTAGCGATGGATCCACCTAGTAATTGTAATGATATAATGAAACAAAAATTAAAAAATGCAAATAAGATCTTAGTTTATACCGATTTGGAGTATTTTAAAAATGTTAATAAAAATATTATTTTTTATCCATTTCCATACCATAATTCTATTGAAAATATGTATAATTTAGATATAAACAAAATAAGTAAAAAAATAGACTTACTTACAATTGGTTGTATGAATGATAAAAGAATAAAATTAATTGAAATATTAAAAAATAAAAATTATAATATTTATTGTCCTAACATTAGAGATTTTCCTCAAGGGATTTATGAAAAAAATCATGATATTTTATTACATTCATCAAAAATAGTTTTATTAAAGAATTATTATAAAAACGATATAGATTATCCAAGAATGATATATAATGCCGCAAATAAAATTTTTTTTATTTATATTTTAAATGAAGATGACGATGAAAACCTTTTAAATGATGTATATAATAATTTAATAGTAACATGTAATTCAAATAATATGTTTGAAATAGTTGATTACTATTTGGAAAATGAAGATATAAGAATAGAAAAAGCAAATATCTTGTACGATTATGTTAAAAATAACTTGTGTGTTAATAATTATCTTAACATATTTTAATCAATATTACAAATTATATCATTTATATAATTCCATAACCATTCATTATTGAAATATTTGTTTACAATATACATTTGATTTTTTAAACATTTTTCATATAATTCAAAGTTATTTTCAAAATTATTATAAATGCGATATAAATCGTCCACATTACCTTGTTCAAAAAAACATTCATCTGAAAACTTATCATTATTTTCAAACGGCCATACAATATCTATTTTTTCTGCAAGTAATAATGTATTTGTAGTTAAAATTTCATATAATCTTTTATTTAATCTTGATGTACCTCTTACATCAAGGGCATATTTATAATTTGTTATAGTTTTAAGAAATACATTATATGGTACCCTTGTCTTTTCTAAAATATTGGGATATTTACTATAAAAACCATTTACTATTTTTTTACGATCAGCATGTTCAAATGTATTGTGATTGTCCCATTCTTCATGATAATCAAATAATGAACCAGCAAAAAATATTTTATTAATTTTTTTATGAATATTTTCTTTATAATGGGATAAATTATAAAGTTTACAACAAGGGTCATTATTAGTGTCCATTATAAATGGATATGATATAGTGTTTTTTAAATATCTATCTTTATTTCTATTACTATATACTCGTTTTAATATTATATCATATTTAAAATTAAATTTATTTAAATATATTGAAGGTTCATAATCACCCCCATGATTATCAATTAATATAATCTTTCCATTTATTTTATTAATAAAATCATTATAAATATTTTGATACATATTTATCCATATAGAATAATTATTTCCTTGATGTCTTTGTTCAGTTGATAACGTACAAATTACAAAAAACATATTTTCAAAATTATTTATGTCTTGTAACTTTAATAATTCATTTTGTAAGTTTATATTAAAATTTGAAAGCAGTTCAGAACTGGAATAATGACCACCATTTAAATAACCACTACAACTTTCTTTAGTAAAATATATGTTATTACTAATAACATATTTTAAATGAGGTGCATGACCTAATGGATCAACAATAATATTCATTATACTTTATATTATTTATAGTATTTATATTATTTATATTACTTATATTATTTATAGTATTTATATTACTTATATTATTATATTATTTCATTCTTATATTACTTATATTACTTATATTATTTCATTCTTATATTACTTATATTATTTATAGTATTTATATTACTTATATTATTATATTATTTCATTCTTATAATACTAGTAGATTTAATATTTAATAAATTTCTATCACATATATCACTATGAATTAAGGTATTATTATAATTTTTTGGACCATATATATAAGTTCCCAATATATTAACTATCTCTTCATTATCATTACAATATTCACACAATTCACATTCTATTCCTCCGCACCAACTTGGTATTTTCATGTCATTATATACATAATAATATTGTAATCCAGGATGAACTGAACAACCCTCATTTTTAATTAGAGGATAACGATGTATTTTAGCATGTTCAACCCTTAGAATATTAGGATTATTTGATTGTCTATTCGTTAAACACAATGGAATTTCATAAGATTTGCTATTATAAAATTTTTGCCAATCTAATTCTACGTTATTTATTTTATTAAATAAAATACAATTAATTTCATTATTATTATTCATTAATTCAATCAAATCTTCTAATGTATGATTTATGTTGTTTAAAAATAACCAATCATGTTCTAAAAAAAATAAGTATTTGGTGTCACATAGATCTATTGCTTTTTTATAACCGTCACATAAACTACTAGTTTTTATGAATGTAGCATGTTTTAACCACATTATATTTTTTAAATTTGTTTTATATTCACTTCCTGGTATATTATAATCATCATATTTATTTTTATTGTATAATTCTATTGTTCCTTCTAGTTTAGATAGTGGTTTTTCATCACAAAAAATATAGGTTTTAATTGTTGTATGTATTTGAAAAACATCGTAAAAAGATTTTATGGTATTTAATTGTTTATCTATATTTGGAATATCCAATGTATAATTTGTCATAAATGCAATAGTTATGTCCATAATATATAATATATATATTATAAATTACATTTTAAGTATATAATTTATAATATATAAAGTTAATACTATATAAATATAACACTTTTTTATTTATTATAGATGAATAAAGAACATAGTCTTTATAGTCGTTATTTGGAAATATCGAATGACTGGCCATTAGATGATTGGAGTATTACAAAGGAATGTTTTGATAATATTGTTAATATAATACCTTTTGAAAAAACAATATTAGAAATTGGTAGTGGTCATTCTACTCGTTTATTATCAGAATTTTATAATATGATATCTATTGAAAGTAATCATGAATGGATGAATAAATATAAAAGTGATTATAAATATATACCATTAAAAGAAATGAATAGCGAAGTATTTGGATTAACACAATGGTTAGATATTGATATTTTAAAAGAAATATTAAAAGAAATTAATTATGACTTATTAATAGTTGATGCAGGTGGTGATAGAATAGGTATATATGATAATATTGAATTGTTTAATACAAATGTTCCTATTATATTTGATGATACCATGAATGAAGATTATTTAAAATGTGCTACATTAACCGCTCAAAAAATAAATAAAGATATAAGCACAATTACATGTGCACGAAATAAATATTGTGTAACTTGGTGGGATGGAAAAAAATATAGTATTATAAGTTAATCAAGTATTATATTTAATAATATTAAATATTATTAAATAATATTATAAAAAATGAACGTTGTCTCTACTAATATTAAAATTAGTTGGATCTATTTTAGAATAATCATATGTTTTAATACGATAATTATTCCAGCATCCAAAATAAGGTCTATCTGTTTCAACCGTTCCAGCTAATCCACTCATTCCGCAACCAATATCAATAAATATAGCATCTTTATAATTTTTAAATTTATAAGCCATAGCCATTTTAGATATGCCTATTCCAAATAAAAAAACTTCAGCATTAGAGTTTTTAATTTTTGTTCCGATATCTTCTATTAAAGTATCTGTATTATCACATGAAAATCTTTCTGGAACATCAATATAGTCTGTAAAATAATCGTTACATACATACTTTTGGTATTCTTCATACTTCATCAACTCTTGAATTACCTTCATTTTTTCATTTCCACCAATTAAAGCAATTTTATTTTTAAATGTAGATAAAATCCATTTGTTAGCAAATAATCCATAAATAATATCCATAGGTAGAAATTTTGGTTTAGGATTAGGTATTATAATATGAAATTGTTTTAACATATTTATATTTAATTGACATGATAATATATCTACTTGATAACAACCTTCCAAAAACGGTTTAATAAATTCATTTGTTAATGGTTTTGAATAATGTCTATTTGGTCCATTACCAACTACTTTTTTATTTAAAAAATGAAATTCTCCATCATATACCCTCATAACTACATAACCTTCATTATTTTTATTTTTTTCAATTAGTATGTTTTTTAACCAATCTATATCTATTTGGAAATTTGGATAATAATTTGGGTCATTATATTCAACTCCATTTATTTGTTCTTGATTTTTATTTGAAGTATTTTCTACATAATATAAAGGATGCATATAATATATTATAAAATTATTATTTAAATACATTTTTATTTAAATAATAAATGAATAGTAGTTATATTAACTCTGTAGAATATAAGGATATCTTTGATACTATTTTATACTTAAATAAACCCAAAAATATTTTAGAAATTGGAATATTAGACGGATATTCATTAGAATTATTTGCAAAATATAATAACGAAACAAAAATAAAAGCATATGATATTTTTGAAGAATTTAATGGTAATCACCCAGATAAAGAAAAACTACTTACATATTTTAAAGATTATACGAATGTATCTATAGACTATGGTAATTTTTATGAATTATATAATACATTAAATAGCACTTATGATATTATCCATATTGATATAGCAAATAATGGTGATGTATACGAATATGCTATAGAGAATTATTTATCAAAATTAAACAATAATGGGATATTATTATTAGAAGGAGGATCAAAAGAAAGAGATCGGGTAGAATGGATGAAAAAGTATAGTAAACCACAAATTCAACCCGTTTTATGTAAATATAAAAATGATTATAATATCCTAACTATTGGAACAGTTCCATCTGTTACTTTAATACAAAAAAAAATATAAATAATATTTTAAATTTAATTTTAAATATTATTCTTCCAACCATTTTTGATTCTCCAGTGTCCATTCTACGGTTTTACGCAAAGATTCTTCAAAATTTAATGGTAATTTAAAACCCATATCAAATAATTTTGAACCATCTAATCCATATCTTAAATCGTGTCCTGGACGATCACTGTGAAAATCAACCATCTCATAATCTAATTCTTTATTCATAAATTTCGCAATATATTGAGCCATTTCTAAATTACTAACTTCTTTTTCGCCAGAAATATTATATTTTTCCCCGATCTCTCCATTTTTAATTAAAAATAAAACAGCGGCTGCTATATTTCTTCCATGAATATAAAATCTTGTGCCTGCTGTTTTTTTATCAGGATAACTATGAATATATATTTTTTCATTATTTAATAATTTTTTTATACATAATGGAATAAATTTTTCAACATGTTGTCTTTCTCCAAAAGCATTCATTACATTAACAATCATTAGTGGAGTTTTGTAAGTATTTTCATACGCAATACATATTTGTTCTGCTGCCGACTTTGAAGCTGAATATGGATTGGTTGGTTTATGTCTATCCCATTCTTTATATAAGGTATCATCTAAGGCAGGTCCAAATACTTCATCTGTACTAAAATAAAAGAATGTTTTCAAATTTGGTAAATGATTACGAGCATATTCTAATAAGTTAAAAGTGCTTTTGATATTATTATCTAAAAATAGTTCGGGTGTTTTAATGCTATTATCCACATGTGTTTCGGCTGCCATATGAACAATATAATCTACTTCTCCTATTTCTTTAATGATTCCTTCAGATAAAGGCAATATTAAGTCACATGTATACACCTTGATACGCTTATTATTTAAAGTGTCTGTATCTCTTAATCGTTCAAAACCATTTGATGCATAACTTAAACGATCAATTATAATAATATCCCAGTCTGTATTTTTACATATATGTTCAACAAAATGGTGGCCTATAAATCCACATCCTCCTGTTATAAGAATTTTCATTATACTATGAATATAAATTATTATTTAAATATAATAACTATTAATATTTATAATGAAAACTTCTCTAAAATTAGTATCCGGTGCTAATGATAGATACATAATTACTTTACTAGATTTTATTAATAGTCTAAATAATATAAAATTTATTATGACTAATGTAGTAATTTATAATTATGGTCTTAATGAAAATAATATTAATAAGTTAATTAATTTACAAAATAAATTTGGGTTTAATATAGAAAATTTTAACTTTTCAAAATATCCTGATTATGTAAATTTTAATAATTATGAGTATATTAATTGTTCATATGCATTTAAACCTATAACAATATATCTAGAGTCATTAAAGGATGAATATAACTATATTATCTGGTCTGATTGTGCTAATCGATTAACTAGTAATAATATATTACAAATTATGAATACATTAAACGAAGAAAATTTTTATAGCCCAATAACGGCATACCCTAATACAATAGAATCATTAGAATTACATCATCCAAAATGCTTACAATATTTTAAATTGGAAAAAGAAATTAAAAATATTCCACAAAGAAATGGAGCAATTATAGGATTGAAAAATAATGCTAATGGAAAAGATATATTAAACTATTGGTATAACTGTTGTTTAAATAAAGATGTTATCTGCCCTAATGGAAGTTCAAGAAATAATCATAGACAGGATCAATCGGTATTATCAATGATAATGTATATATATGAAAAAAATAATAATAAAAAATTTAATAGTTCTAATTTTGGAATTAAACAATGGGTTAAATTAGACAATACAGATAAATTATTGAATAATTTAACTCCCTTTAAATTGATTGATAAAAAAACACAGAGACAATTAGCAGTTATTTATTGTAAGGATATAAATGAAGCCATAGAGACATATTTTGAGAGAAAAAAATATTATATGAATAGAGCCGATTTTTTAAATAATTTTCATGTTAGTTAAATTAATTACATAATAATTGATATAAAGTTAAGTGTATAATTTATTATTATGCAATATTCATTACTATTTTCAAAAATATTTAATACAGGTACTGTTGAATATTCAATAGTAACTCCGGTATATAATCAAGAAAAAATAATTGTAGATAATATTAAAAGTTATATAACCCATACATTAAATAATTTTGAAATAATTCTCATATTAGATTGTTGTAGTGATAATACGAAAGATAATATTAAAAAATTTATCGATGAATATAAAAATGAACATAATAATTTTATTCAAATTAAAATTATTGAAACTTACGAACCGCTTTTCGAAACTAAATGTGATAATATAGGATTTAAAATGGCGGAAGGTAAATATGTATTAGAAATACAAGCAGATATGATGATGACAGAAATAGGATATAATAAACATTTATGTAAACCATTCAAATTATTAGATAATGTAATTGCTGTTTCAGGGAGATGTTGTCATAATTTATTTAAAGATGGTGGAATAGGAAAATTAGGATCTTCAATTGAACAAGATATTAGTACATTAGATGTAGATAAAAATACATTTTATACATATGAAACATGTAATAGAGGACCATTATTAATTGAAAAAGAAAAACTAATTGAATTAAATTATTTAGATGAGGAGCATTATTATTTGGATAATAGTGATCACGATTTAATGTTAAGGGCATATCTGTTTAAAAAATATATATGTGGATATGTTCCTATTGATTTTTATGCCCCATTAGAAAATGGAAGTACACGAAAACAAAAAGATCAAAAGAATAGTGATAAACTAAATTTTTTGAGAAGAAATATAAATCCAAATTATATTAACAAATATCAAACACAATGGATTAGTTTAAAACCAAAAAAATATAAATTAATATAAATTAATATAAATAAATGAAAAATATATGTTTTGATTTTGAAAATGAAAATGGTTTTTTTTGTGTATTTTGGTTTTATATACAAACCTACATTTTTTGTCGTAAAAATGATAAAATACTTTATATAAAAGATGATAAATGGAAATTTAAACATAACAATGGTATAGATGATTATATAAAATTAAATTCAAATATAAGAAAATATACAACAAATATAAATGAAACAATATTTTATAGTCATATGAATGTTCCGGATATAAATTTAACTTTAAATGATTATATACATTATTCAAAAGAATTATTTGTAATCAAATCAGATATATTAAGGAATTATGATTTACCAGATACTTATAATTCTATATTTTTACGCGGAGGAGATAAATTATTATATGAAGCTAAACAAATACCAATAGAAAAATATGTTAATAAATTATTAGAAAATGGCGATAATATAAAAAATGTATTTGTTCATTCAGACGATAATTTATTAGTTGAACAGGTAAGACAATATATTAAAGATAATTGTATTGATTTAAATGTATACAATATATCAAATAGTAATAGTAATGGTGGAGCAGTCGTTATGGAGAGATTAAAATATGGGAATTGTAAAACCATTAAATCAGTTGATGAAATGAGTAGTATAGAAATTAAAGAACATACTGTTCTTATGTTAAATGCTATTGAAATTATGAGAAGATCTAAAAATGTCGTTACTAGTTTTGATTCAAATGTGTCTAGATTTATGAAAGTTAATTACAATTGTAATGTTTATAGTGTCAATGGTGTCAATGGTGTCAATGGAAATGATAATATATATATAAAAAATCCAGCATACGGATTTTAATTGATAAATAATAATAGTAAATATTAGTATTTATTAAACATTTAAAGCTGGAAATGCCTACTTTAATTATACTCATAACGGGGGTTAAAATGATTTAAATTTTATTTGTTTCATATTTATCAAACCAATATACATTTAATTTATCAAGAATATGATAAGAAATATTATTATTTTTAAAATAATTAATTAAATCATTTTCAATTGATATTGAATTATTACAAAAAACATTTATTTTTATGGTATTAATATAATTGATTAATATATCACTTTTAATAGTGAATAATCCAGTGTTAAAATGTGGCATTAATATGGGATGATTTAAAGTAAAAAGATTTCTTTTATTTTCTAGAAAATTATTAATAAAATAATTATCAATTAATAGTAGTCTAGGTTCAAAATGAATTATATATTCATATTTTTTTAATAAACTAATATTATGTTTCCAATTTTCTATTAATCCTGCTCCTTTATTAATCTTACCATAGTTATTAGGTGCATCTTTTATAATATGAATATTATTTTCAATTAAATATTGTAAGATATCTGACTTTTCATTTAGATAATTACTATTATCAGATATGTATATATCTGATTCGGGATTTAATTCCTTTACTTTTTTAATACCATTTAAGTATTGTATAATCCTTTCTTTATTAGAAGTGAGTTGATTTTTTTTATATAACGGACTATTTATATCAATAAATATAGTAGATAATAATAATATACAATATGACATTGTAATTTATATTAATAATATTATAAACTTTAAGTATTATTAACTTTTTATTAAATTTTTCATTTTGTTGGCACATTTTTCTACTGAAAGATTTTCTAAAATAAATTGTCTTGGTTGGTATTGATCTAATTTACTGATTAATGTATTATATTTTTCTTCTAATTCATTTATATCATAAAAATACTCCCCACATATTTCATCCCAATATGGGATTGAAGTACAAGGGACTTCATTATAAGATGAACGAAATTCTTGATTCATAGTTCTTGTATTCCAAACTAATAATGGAACATTACATGACATCGCTTCCTCAATAGCAAAGCCTTGGCTTTCATGAGCATCTAAAATTATTCCGAATTTACTATGTTGTAAATAATTTAAATAATCTTCTTCTTGATATTTTTTAACATAATCAAATATTCTATATGTAATATTTTTTGTTTTAAGAAATAATTCTAATAAATGTAGTTCTGACGGCTTCCTTCTTTTAAAGTAAATGAATACTTTATCCATTGGAGTATTTTCTTTTACATTAAATTTATATGTATCAACTGGAAATGGAAATGGTAAAACAGGAATATGTTTAATTCCCATATTAATCCACACATCAGCAGTCCATTTACTTGGTTGTATATAAACACTATTGTTATATTTGTTATTTATTATATTCATTTTATTATCAGGAAATACAGAAAATTGTGGTCCAAATATAAATTTTTTTGTAGGATATTTTGAAGCATCAATTGGTTCACCTGGTGAATAAATTATATCATAGTTATTTATATCATTAATATTTCCAAAATGATATTGCCATTTTAAATAATTTAACACAGCTATTATTCCATTTTTATTCTTTATATGGAACGATGACGATAATATCAAAAATTTCATTTATAATTTAAATATTAAAATATCTTTAATTTAAATTATAAAATATCTTTAATTTAAAAAATAATTTTTATCCATTGTTCTGGACATAAATCTTTAGTATTTTTATGGCTTGTAATTTGACCAAACCATTTACTTGGATAAAAAACTGTTTTATCCACATTTTTATTAAAATATGCTCCCCATAAACTAAAACTACTATTCGCTATTATATTATGTTGACATAAGGACATGATTAACATTTGTTCCCAATCTTGATATTTACTGTCTATTTTTTGAAAACTTAATTTTGGATAATCTGTTTTTAAACTATTTACTTTTTCATTTACATAATTTATATCATTATCTTCACAAAAGTATAATATTTTCCAATTATCTTTTTTAGTTTTATCAATTAATTGTTTTAAAGCCATTGAATAATACTCTACAGGCATTAATGGATGATGATGTTGTAAATTTACATAATCACCAACTCTAAAATGTAGACAAACTAAATTACTAAAATCATATTCATTTTTTAACATATTTCTTTGCTCATCTAATCTAATAAATTTTTCAATGGAATGTTTATTTTCATCAAAATATTTATAGGATTGATAATAACCAAAAAACTTAATTGGTTGATTAATTAAAGGTAACTCATTATAATGAAAATTGGGTTCTCTATATACCGGAACTGAAGTTCCATCTTTTATAAATGGTGCTAACGATTTTAAAAAATTATTCCAATAAAATGGTCTATCCTTTCTTGAAGGTTCAGATTTTTCAAAATAAAAAGGCCTTTTATGCCTTAAACTATATGAAATTAATGTAAAAATTTGGAATAATTGATTACCTAATCCACCCATAACATGAATAGTTACAGTCATTATAATACTTAATTTATTATATTTATATTATTTTAACTTTTATTATATCCACATTTTTTTCTGATTTTCTCTCTATTACTTCATACTTAAGATTGTTTAACCCACTTGCTAACACATGAGTAAACTTATCTTCATTTGATAATTCTTGAAATAAATGATATTCAAACATACTCTTTTGCTCAAAATTTATTTTCTTAGAGTCCTTATATTCCTCTGGTAAGTATTTAAAATATTCATTACTACTTTGTTTTTTATGATAATTATATCTAATAATTTCACATTTTCTTAATTCCGCTCTATTTTGTAATGCTTTATCTTCTGCTCCCCATCCAAAATAATTATTTGGAAATCCATTTATCCCAAATATAGTATTTTCACCTATTTTTATTACTCCTCCTAATGAAGAATTAGGACTACTAATAGCAAGTATTTCATTTAAATGAATTTCTCTCTGATAAATTTCTTTTATAGCTTTTTCCTTTGGAAAAATATCTATATCATGTGTTAAAAAATATTTACATTTATTCTCATATTCTTTAAATCCACAATTTAATAAAAACCCTCTATTGAAATCTTTCCCTTCTTCTTGTTCTATA
>Ga0213866_10001579_pt1 | contig 16715 bp, 11 predicted proteins | sample PICome_11_FD_160079 | JGI IMG/M metagenome (GOLD analysis project Ga0213866, IMG submission 160079) | Coastal seawater microbial communities near Pivers Island, North Carolina, United States - PICO284 | ecosystem: Environmental > Aquatic > Marine > Coastal | place: USA: North Carolina...
GCAGATTTAGAGTCTATGGCACGCCCCATGCTGGCCGACAGTGATTTCATGCGGAAAGCGGCGGAAGACCGGGTTGATGAAATCAATACTTGTATTGCCTGCAACCAAGCCTGTCTCGACCATACATTTGCCGGTAAAACGACATCCTGTCTGGTCAATCCGCGTGCCTGCCATGAAACGCTGCTGAGTTATGAGCCAACCGATAAGCCGAAAGCTATTGCGGTTATCGGCGCCGGGCCTGCCGGGCTGGCCTATGCAACCATTGCCGCAGAGCGCGGCCATCAGGTTACTTTATATGAGGCCGGGTCGGAAATTGGCGGCCAGTTTAACCTCGCCAAGCTGATACCGGGCAAGGAAGAGTTTCACGAAACGCTGCGCTATTACGCGACCATGATTGAAAAGCTGCAAATCAAGCTGGAGCTGAACAGGCGTGTTGATGCCGACATGCTGGCCGAGAAGGGTTTTGACCATATCGTTGTTGCCACCGGCATCAGCCCGCGTGTGCCGGATATTGAAGGCATCGCCCATGAAAAAGTCATTGGCTATATTGATGCGCTGAAAGGGCTGAAACCGGTCGGCGAGCGCGTTGCCATTATGGGCGCTGGGGGGATTGGCTTTGATGTGGCCGATTTCATTTCGCATGACGGCCCATCCGCTGCGCTGGATATTGGCCTTTTCGCCAAGGAATGGGGGGTTGATTTCGAAAATCACCCGCGCGGCGGTGTGACCGGTATTGAGCCGCAAGTGGCGCGCGCTGACCGAGAGATTTTCCTGATGCAGCGCAAGGAAACAGCCATCGGCAAGGGTTTGGGCAAAACGACGGGCTGGACGCACAGGCTGACGCTGGCGCGGCGCGGCGTCAAAATGCTGAACAATATACAATATCTGAAAATCGACGATAGCGGGCTGCATATATTGAACGATAATCAGCCCGATATTCTCGAAGTAGATACAATTATTGTTTGCGCCGGTCAGGAGCCATTGCGCGAATTATATGACACGCTGGAAGCCAAAGGCCTGTCGGTCGAATTGGTTGGCGGTGCTTATGAGGCGGCCGAGCTTGACGCCAAGGCCGCGATAAATCAGGCCAGCCATATGGCGGCGGCCATATAGTAAGGCCGCCGCTGCCGAACCTCAGGGTTGCGTGGTTTCAATGTTGAGCTGACCGGCCAGGCCGGCATCGCGATGCATCGAGATTTCGGCATATTCGGGTGAGGACACCATTTTGCCCATAGCTTCACGGTTGGGATATCGGGCAATCGCCACCGCATCCCACAATTCCTCTACTGTGCCGAGCATGAGGCGCTCGACTTGGCCGCTGAACACAATATCGCCGCCAAAACTGTTCAAGATTTTGGTCACGCCCTCAGTATAAATGCCGTAGGCCTGTGCGCCGGTCAAATCGGTCTCGCGGCCATCGGGATATTCCGCCTTTTCCTTGAATTTGAGGAGATTGACCATAAAAATCTCCTTGCCGTGATTGGCTTCGCCAAATGCTTTGAGCTGGTCGCGTGTTGGTATGACGGCGTTTTCGTAAAACATTGTTTCTCCCCTAAAATTGCCGATTTTGGCTTTGCCGATATTGACTTATGGCATATCGACGCCAAATATGAACAAGGCGTCATTTTTTGACAGTTAAAATGCAGCCAGCCGTTTTATAACTTGATATTGGCTGAAAGCAATGGCAGACAGGCGCGAACTTGGCAAAAAGAGCGGTTGACCTATGGAAAACACAAATAACGAGCTGCCCCCGAACGGGCAAGCGACCGACAAAAGGCGTCTGAAAATAAGCCGGTCTTTGCTGACCTCGCTGGTTGTCGCTTTTGCAATTATCGGCTGGGTCGCCAGCGGCCTGATTTCCGGCGGCTCGGATGCGGTAGAAACCGCCAAAGCGATTGGCGTGCCGGAAAATGGCCCAGGCGCATTCACCGTTGTAGCGCGCCAAATCAAAGCGCAGCCCTTTGCCAATAAGGTCGGCTTGCAAGCCCGCAGCGAGGCCGAAAAACGGGTTACACTGGCAGCCGAGACAAATGGCACGATTAGCGCCCTGCCGGTTGACAAAGGCGCGTTTGTGCAGGCCGGTCAGACTATTTGCCAGATTAATGTTGGGGCGCGTGCCGCCCAGCTTGAAGAAGCCCGCGCGCTCCGCAATGTGCGTAAAATTGAATATCAGGCAGCCCGCAAGCTGCATGATAAAGGGCATAGCTCAAAGAGCCAGCTTGCTGCCAGCCGCGCCGCCTATGATGCGGCCATTGCGGCGGTCAAATTACGCAAGGTGGAACTTGACCGAACGCGGATAAAAGCCCCGTTTGACGGCATATTGGACACCCAGCCCTTGCGCGTTGGTGACTTTTTGTCGGTCGGGCGACCTTGCGGCATGCTGATAGATAAAGACCCGCTTTTGATTGTCGCCTATTTGTCGGAAAACCAAGTCAATGACATTACCATTGGTGCGGGAGCCACGGCACGGCTGGCAACCGGCGAAACCATTGACGGTCTGGTGCGCTATGTTGCTGAAAGCCCGGATGCGGTAACCCGCACTTTCCGTGTTGAAGTCGAAGTTGAAAATCGTGATTTGCGATTGCGCGACGGGGTCAGCGCGCAGCTTGATATCACCGCCCAATCGGTCATGGCGTCAAAAATCCCGCAAGATATTCTGGCGCTTAATGAGGCCGGTCAAATCGGCGTGCGGGTGATTGAGGACGGGATTGTCGCTTTCCGTCCGGTGCGGGTTTTGACCGATGACCGGCTCGGCGCTTATGTGACCGGCCTGCGCCCGCTTGAAACCGTCATCACAATCGGCAGCGAATTTACCCGCGCCGGCGCGCGCATTGCCTATCAGCTTGAGGCAGATGGCACCGGCATGGCGCGTGCGCCTGCCGCACCCGCACAAACCGGCGGGCTGGTTAATCCGGCCAGCGACCGGGGAGCATATTAGCCATGTATGGCTTTATCAGACAGGCCATTCACCGTCATCGCGCGGTTTTGGCGATTTTGCTGGCTTTGTTGATTGGTGGCATCAGTTCCTATGTGTCGCTGCCGCGCGAAGCCGACCCGGATATTCCAATTCCAATTATCTATGTCGGCGTGGTGCTGCCCGGTGTCTCGCCTGCCGATGCCGAAAGGCTTATCGTCAAACCGCTTGAATATGAATTACGCACATTGACCGGCCTGAAGGAAATGCGCTCGGTCGCGGCGCAAAATTACGGGGCGGTGATTCTTGAATTTGATGTCAGCTTTGACAAAGACCAGGCACTGCTCGATACACGCGAACGGGTTGACCAAGCACGACAAGACTTGCCAAGCGATGCCGAGGAACCGGATATTCGTGAATTTAATGCCGGTCTGTTTCCGGTCATTATGGTCAGCCTGACCAGCAATGGCTCGGAAACCGAACTTTACCGCCGCGCCCGCGCGCTGCGCGACGAATTATCGGGCATGACATCCGTGCTGGAAGCCAATCTGATAGGCCACCGCGAGGAGGTGATGGAAATCATCATCGACCCGCGCGCTATGGAGATTTACAACATCACTGCTGATGAGCTTTACGCCGCGCTCAACCGCAATAACCGGCTGATACCGGCCGGGCATATTGACAATGCGTCAGGGCGGTTTTCCATCTCCGTGCCGGGCTTGATTGAAACCACTGATGATGTGATGCAACTGGCTATTAAGCGGCGCGGCGACGCGCTGGTGCAACTGTCGGATATTGCCGATATTCGCCGCAGCTTCAAAGATGCTGACACCAAAGCCCGTCACAATGGCGCGCCGACCATTGCCGTTGAAGTGGTCAAAAGGCTGGGTGCCAATGTGGTGGACACAACCCGTAATGTGCGTGAGACGACCGAGCGCTTCACCGCTGATTGGCCGGAGCATATTGATGTGCATTATTCCTCCGACCTTTCCAATTATATTTTCGACATGATTGGCTCGCTGGAAATCTCCATCACCAATGCCGTGCTGTTGGTTATGATATTGGTGATTGCCGCGCTGGGATTGCGCTCTGCTTTGCTGGTTGGCTTGTCCATTCCGACTTCTTTCCTGTTCGGCTTTCTTATCATCAATCTGATGGGCATGACTTTGAACATGATGATTATGTTCGGCTTGGTGCTGTCGGTCGGTATTTTGGTTGATGGCGCGATTGTGGTTATTGAATATGCCGACCGCAAAATGGCCGAAGGTCTTGAGCGCGCCGAGGCTTATGCAATGGCAGCCTCGCGCATGTTCTGGCCGATTTTGGCCTCGACCGGCACAACGCTGGCCGCTTTCGCGCCAATGCTTTTCTGGCCGGGCGTCAGCGGCAAATTCATGTCTTATTTGCCGATTACGGTGATTATTGTTCTCAGCGCTTCGCTGTTGACAGCTATGGTGTTTTTGCCGGTGATTGGCGGGCTGGTCGGCAAGTCGGAGCAAAAGGGCGACGCGGTATTGGCCAGTCTGGCCGCCGATAAAGACCTTGATGTGCAAACAACGCCCGGCTTGACGGGCATTTATCTGCGCTTTTTGAACAATTGCATCAGACATCCCTTTATCACCATTGCCGTTGCCGTGATGATTTTGAGCAGCGTGGTCTCGCTTTATGGGCGCTATGGTTCCGGGGTTGAGTTTTTCACGCCGATTGAGCCGGAACAGGCCAATATATTGGTCAAGGCGCGTGGCAATCTGTCATTGGCGCAGGCCGATAATCTGACCCGCATGGTTGAGCAGATCGCGCTGAAAACGCCGGGCATTGAATCGGCTTTCACCCAGACCGGCCCCGAAATGACATCGGCGGGTGGCGGCAATTTTGGCGGTGATGGCGGCCTGCCACCGGATTTGGTCGGCCTGATACGCATTGAGTTTTCGCATTTTTCAACCCGCAAGCGCGCAACTGAAATCATGCGGGATATCTCAGCTCAGGCAAATACCATTCCCGGCATTCAGGTTGAATTGAAAGAGCGCGAACAGGGGCCACCGACCGGCAAGGGAATTGAGATTGAAATCAGCGGCATGAAACTGGATGTGCTGGACACAGCCGTGCGACAAATACGCGGGTTTCTCGAACAGCGCAACGATATGTTCACCGAGATTGAGGACACGCGCTCCTTGCCCGGCATTGAGTGGAAATTGCGCGTTGATCGCGAAGCCGCAGGGCGTTTCAATGCCGATATCACCACAGTCGGCAATATGATTCAGCTTGTTACCAATGGTATTCTGATTGGTCATTACCGACCCGATGACAGCGAGGATGAAATTGAAATCCGCGCCCGTTTCCCGATTGAGGCGCGCTCCTTCGACCAGCTCGACAATTTGCGGATTCAGACCCCCGGCTCAAATGTGCCTTTGAGCAATTTTGTGCGGCGCGAAGCCGGACCAAAAATGGATACTATTTCGCGCGTTGACGGCTATCGCATATATGAAATCAAGGCCAATACCCGCATTGACCCGGCAACCAACCAGCCAATTTTGGCAACCATTGCGGAAGCCGAGTTTTTGGCTTGGCTGGAAACCACACAATTACCACCGGGGATAAAGGTCAAATTGCGCGGCGCCAATGAGGAAGCCGAGGAATCGGCGGCGTTTCTTGGTCGCGCCATGAGTGCCTCGCTGCTGTTAATGTTCATTATTCTGCTGCTGCAATTTAACAGCCTGTATTGCACCTTCCTCACACTGTCCACCGTCATCATGTCAACCATTGGCGTGTTGCTGGGCATGGTGATTACCGGTCAGACATTCAGCGTGATTATGAGTGGCACGGGCGTGGTGGCCTTGGCCGGCATTGTGGTCAATAATTCGATTGTGCTGATAGACACTTTCCAGCGCCTTGTCGCAAGCGGCATGGAACGCACAACCGCCATTTTGAAAACCGCAGGCCAGCGTATGCGGCCAATTTTGCTGACCACCGTCACGACCATGATTGGCCTGTTTCCAATGGCGATTCAGGCATCTGTCGATGTCATTAACCGCACTGTGCAATTGAACGAGCCGACTTCGGCCTGGTGGGTGCAATTGGCAACCGCGATTATATTCGGCCTTGGCTTTTCAACCTTGCTGACGCTTGTCGTCGTGCCGGTTATGCTGGCACTGCCCGACCGCTTGCGCGCCATGATACCGGGCAATGGCATCGGGCAATTGCGGGACACGCTGATGCGCCGCGTCGGGCCGGAAAGCGGGCAAAGCGGACAGCCAACACGCCGCCAGCAAACAAGCGCTCAACAAGGCGGCATCATGCCCAAACAGCGCACCGAAACCGCGCAGGATATTGTCGATTTGGATTTATAAGCCGGTCTCGGCTAGCCGCGCCGCGCCGCCAGTCGCCGATAGGACAGCCAGCCATAGGGCAGCAGCAAATAATAAACCAGACAAACAAGGCTGAGCGCCACCCAGGGAAAGGTGAAAATCAAAACGGCAATCGTGCCGACCAGCAACATAATGGGCAGCACCATGTCGCGCCTGATGGTCGGCGACAAGCCCTTGCCGGAAATGGTCGGGATTCGGCTGACCATTAACAGCGCAACAAAAATGATATTGAGCAGCACCAGCGGCACATCATTTTCCGCCATCCGCAAATCAGCCGCCTGCAAAAACATGGGCAACATGACCAGCCCACCAGCAGCCGGTGACGGCACACCGGTGAAGAAACGCATTTTCCACGCCGGTCGGTCAGGTTCTTCCATCGCTACATTGAAACGCGCCAGCCGCAGCGCGCAGCAAATCGTGAAAAAAAGAATAACCGCCCAGCCAAAGCGGCCAGTGGCTTGCAAAGCCCAGAGATAGACCAGAAAAACCGGCGCAACGCCGAAATTGATAAAATCGGTCAGCGAATCCAATTGCGCGCCAAGCGGGCTTTCCGCCCGCAACAGCCGCGCCAGCCGTCCGTCAACCGCATCCAGCATACCGGCCAGCACAATGCACAGCATGGCAATTTCATAGCGCCCGTCCAACCCTAAGCGCATGGCGGTCAGGCCAAGGCTCAGCGCCAGCAATGTGACCGCATTGGGTATCAGTCGGCGCACCGGATAGCGGCTCCGGTCGCGTGCGCCATCGGTTTTGAGGCCGCTTTCTGTCGGGCTTTTTACCTTATCGGTATTGTTATCAGGCTGGTTGACCATGCATCTGCCCTTACGCCGTCTGCGTTTCGCGTTCGGGTTCATCCGACAGCAAATCAGCCAGCACGGTTTCACCGGCAATGGCCGACTGGCCAATCGCCACCAATGGCACTGCCCCTTCCGGCAGATAGACATCACACCGGCTGCCAAAGCGGATAAGGCCAAAGCGCTCACCGGCTTGCATTTTCTGTTCTTCCTGCGCCGTGCAGAGAATTCGCCGCGCCACCAGACCGGCAATTTGCACAACCACAATCTGACTGCCATCTTCAAGTTCTACCAGCATGGATTGGCGCTCATTGGCTTCGCTGGCCTTGTCCAAATCGGCGCTCAAAAACTGGCCGGTGCGGTAAAGCGATTTCTTCACCGTGCCAGTGACCGGCATGCGATTGACATGGCAATTAAACACATTCATGAAAACCGACACACAAAGCAGCGGTTTATTGCCAAGACCAAGTTCCGGCGGCGGCACGGATTCGGTAATCATATTCACCACACCGTCAGCCGGGCTTATCACCAGCCCTTCGCGCTGCGGCGTCACCCGTGCCGGATCGCGGAAAAACCACGCACACCACAGCGTCAGCACGACACCAAGCCAGCCGAAAAATGTTCCGACAAAAAACAGCAGAAATGTCAAAACCGCAAAAATGGCAATGAACCGATAACCCTCATTGTGAATGGGGAATAAAACAGATTGCAAATGCCGCATGAAATCCTCGCTGTTACGTCCTGACCGTTTCCCGCCTGAATAATTAACCGGCTTGCGGGGCGTCCGGCTCAGCAGACACACCGTCCTGCCATAATTTATAGACTATCGCATCTTTCAATGCCTCAAAAGAGGCGACAACGATATTGGCATTAACGCCAATCGTGCGCCAGCTTCGTCCTGTGTCGTCGGCACATTCAATCGTCACGCGGGTCACCGCCTCTGTGCCGGTATTTAATATCCGCACTTTGAAATCGACCAGCTTCATTTTGTCAATACTGGCGGCATAGCGTTTCAAATCGCCGCGCATAGCCATGTCGAGCGCATTAACCGGCCCATTGCCGCTGCCGCGCGTTTCAACCTTTTCGCCATCAATCACCAGCGAGACAATGGCTTGCGACACTGTATTATCCGCCGCCGTGCCGCCGCCCTGATTGCGAATGCTGACTTCATAACCGTCAACCGCGAAATAATCCGGCAATGTGCCAAGCTGTTGCAGCGCCAGCAATTCAAAGGACGCACCATTGCCGTCATAGCTGTAGCCCTCATTTTCATTTTGCTTGATTTCGAGCAAAATCCGGTCAATGGCCGGATTGTCGGGCGACACATCAATGCCAGCCGCATGCAAGCGATTGACAACATTGCTTTTGCCGGCCTGGTCGGAAACCAGAATGGAGCGTTGATTGCCAACGCTTTCGGGCGGCACATGCTCATAGGTTGACGGGTCTTTCATCACAGCAGAAACATGTATCCCGCCCTTATGGGCAAAGGCGGAAGCACCAACATAGGGCGCATGGCGGTTTGGCGTGCGGTTCAAAATATCATCCAGCATCAGCGAGGCATTGCGGAGACGGACAAGATTTTCCATAGCTATGCCGGTTTCAAACCGGTCTGCCAGACCATTTTTCATCAGCAGGCTGGGAATGAGCGAGACAAGATTGGCATTGCCGCAACGCTCGCCCAACCCGTTCAATGTTCCCTGCACTTGCCGCACACCGGCGGTAATCGCCGCCAACGAATTGGCGACCGCGTTTTCCGTGTCATTATGCGTGTGAATACCAAGCCGGTCGCCCGACACTTTTTGCGTGATGGCCGCGACAATTTCCGACACTTCCTGTGGCATGGAGCCACCATTTGTGTCGCACAGCACCACCCAGCGCGCGCCGGCTTCAAGTGCTGTTGTCACGCAAGCCAGCGCATAGTCGGGATTGGCCTTATAACCGTCGAAAAAATGCTCGCAATCAATCATCGCTTCGCGGTCGCGCGCGCAAACCGCCGTCACGCTGTCGCCAATCGCCGACAGATTTTCTTCATTGGAAATACCCAGCGCCACATCAACATGATAATCCCAGCTTTTGGCAACAAGGCAAACCGCTTTGGCCGGAGCCGAGACCACTTCCATAAAGCCGGGGTCATTATCAGCACTGCGACCGGCGCGCTTGGTCATGCCGAAAGCTGTCATTTGCGCCGAGGTCAGTCCGCCGTCATCTTGCAGAGCATTGAAGAAATCCGTATCGGTCGGATTGGCGCCGGGATAGCCGCCTTCCACATAATCAACGCCCAGCGCGTCCAATGCACGGGCAATGCGGATTTTATCCTGCACGGAAAAATCAACGCCAGCCGTTTGCTGACCGTCGCGCAAAGTCGTGTCAAAAATATACAGACGCTCCCGCATGCCGTCGCTTTCCGTGTTGCCCTCAATTTCTGTATAGACTGATTTAACCTGTCTGTCCCGCCAGTCTTGCACTGGCACGCGCATGACCGATAAGTGCCAACATATGCTGCATTTCAGGCCCATGCGCCTGACCGGTCAAAGCCAGCCGCAAGGGCATGAACAAAGCCCGCCCCTTGCGACCGGTTTGTTCCTTCAACGCAGATGTCCATTGCCCCCAGCTTTCCGGCGTTAACGGGTCACCGGGCAGCAAATCAAGCGCCAACGCCACATAATCGGCATCTTCTTCGGCAATTTGGGGCGTCACCGGCCCGTCAATCAATTGGGCAATCTCGCCAATATCTGAAAATTTCTCCAGATTGCCGCGCACCGCCTCCCAGAATCCAGCATCTTCCGGCGCGCCAAAAGCGGCCAGACGCGGGGCGGCAGCAGCGAAATCCATATCGTGCAGAATGCGCGCATTGAGGCGCGCCACATCTTCCGGGTCAAAGCGCGCCGGCGCACGCCCCAACCGCCCCATGTCAAACCCCTCAATCAGAGTGGCTATATCCTGCACCGGCACAACCGGGTCGGCAGTGCCAAGACGGGCAATCAGGCTGTTCAGGCTTATTGGCTCCAGCCCTTGCGCCCGTAATTCCTGCAAAGAAAGCGAGCCAAGGCGTTTTGACAAATTACTGCCATCGGCGCCCAGCATTAAAGAGAAATGGGCAAAAACCGGCACCGGCGCATCCAGCGCCTCGAATAATTCAATTTGCGTGGCCGTATTGGTGACATGGTCTTCGCCGCGAATGACATGGCTCATTTGCATATCAATATCATCGGCAACGCTGGGCAGCGTATAGAGCCAGCTACCATCGGCACGGCGGATAACCGGGTCGGACACGCTGGCTGTATCGATTTTCTGCTCACCGCGCACCAAATCCTGCCAGACCACGACATTGCCGGATAATTTGAACCGGTAATGCGGTTGCCGCCCTTCCTGCGCGAAAGCGGCAATGGCCTCTTCATCCAGTTCCAAAGCGGCGCGGTCATAAACCGGCGGCAGGCCGCGCGCCAATTGCCGCTTGCGTTTGCGCTCCAATTCATCAGGCCTTTCATAGCAGGCATAGACCAGCCCCTGCGCCAGCAAGGATTGGAATATCGCCTCATAGCGGTCAAAACGCTCCGACTGGCGCGCCGTTTCATCCGGTTGCAGGCCGAGCCAGCTCAAATCTTCGGCAATCGCATCGGCAAAAGCCTGCGTCGAGCGCGCCTCATCCGTATCATCATAGCGCAGCACAAATTGGCCGCCCTGCCCTTTGGCAAATAAATAGCAAAACAGCGCGGCGCGGGCATTACCGACATGCAAAAGGCCGGTCGGGCTGGGCGCAAAACGGGTGCGGATATTCATCACAATTTACCTTTATGCTTTATCCGGCTTCGACCCGAACGGGGCGAGCTTGGGTGTTACTGATAAACCCTGTTTCCTCATTTGCCTAGTCCGACAAAAGCCGTGCATCACGAAAGCCATTGGTGATGGGATAGCGCCGGTCGCGGCCAAAATTGCGATTGCCGATTTTCGCGCCCGGTGCGGCCTGGCGTCTTTTATATTCGGAAATATACAATAAATGCTCAATCCGGCGCACAGTGTCACGGTCATGGCCTGCGTCAATAATATCCTCAACACCAGCCTCATTTTCCACCAGCGCCATTAAAATATCATCCAGCACCTCATAAGGCGGCAGACTGTCCTCATCTTTTTGGTCAGGGCGCAATTCAGCACTGGGCGGTTTGTCGATAATGGCGTCGGGTATCACCACACCCGATGGCCCAAGCGCATGGGCTGGCCTGTGGGCATTGCGCCAGCGCGCCAGCCGAAACACTTCGGTTTTATAAATATCCTTAATCGGATTATAGCCGCCATTCATATCGCCATAGAGGGTGGCATAACCAACCGAGACTTCCGACTTATTGCCGGTCGTCACCACCATATTGCCAAACTTGTTGGACATTGCCATGAGCAGCATGCCGCGCAGGCGCGACTGGATATTTTCTTCCGTTATGTCAGCATTATGACCTTTGAACACTGGCGCCAGCACTTGTTCGACCGCATCAACCGGCGGGGCAATCGGCACAGTGTCGAGTTTGACACCCAGCGCTGCCGCACAAGCCGCCGCATCTTCAAGACTTTCCGTGCTGGTATATTGCGACGGCAACATCACACAATGCACACGTTTTGCGCCAAGCGCATCAACCGCCATCGCCGCGCAAACCGCGCTGTCAATCCCGCCGGACAGGCCGAGCAGCACGCCGGGGAAACGGTTTTTCTCAACATAATCGCTTAAGCCCTGAACCGCTGCGGCGTATATTTGTTCATCATCTGACGGCATATCCGCCATCATGGCCTTGTCGCAAGCCAGCCTGCCGTCTTTATCGGTCAGAACAACCGGCTCAACCGCTTCCTGCCAGACCGGCAATTGCGCGCCCGGCGTGCCATCGCCTTGCATGATGAATGAGCCACCGTCAAAGACCAGCTCATCCTGCCCGCCAAACTGATTGACATAAACCAGTGGCAGGCCGGTTTCCGTCGCCCGCGCGCGGGCATGCGCCAGACGCTTTTCATGCTTGCCGCGCTCAAAAGGCGAACCATTGGGTGAGACCAGCAATTCGGCACCGGCTGATTTCAAATGAGCGCAGACATCCCCAAACCAGATATCCTCGCAAATCGGCAGACCGACGCGCAGATTGCGTAGCCCCACCGGTTGCGGCATCTTGCCTTGAGTGAACAGGCGTTTTTCGTCAAACACAGCATAATTGGGCAAATGAACTTTGTGGCGCACTGACATTTGCCCGCCTTCGGCCAATATGACGCTGTTATAAAGACAGCCATTTTCCACCCAAGGCAGGCCAAAAACCAGTGCCGGCCCGCCTTCCGCTGTGGCCGCCACAAGCTGTTGCGCCGTCTCACGCACATGCGTCAGAAAGGCATTTTTCAGCACCAAATCCTCCGGCGGATAGCCGGTCAGAAACAGCTCACCGGCAATAATCGCATCCGCCGCGCCATGTTGCGCGCGCAATTGCGCCAGCATGGCGGCATTTTCCGTAACCGCGCCGACTGTCGGATTGAGTTGCGCCAAAACAAGATGCAATGGCTTGGGGCTTTCGGACATGTCATTCCTGTGGTTAAGTTAACCTAATCTGTTTAAGCTATGTAGCGCGAGGCGGCGACGCAAACAAGCGCAGGGAACAAAAAGGAGGGGCAGGCATGACGGCCGGAGAAATGACAAAACAATGGGTATTGGCCAAGCGTCCTGAAGGTGTGCCGACGCCGGAGTGTTTTGAGCTGGTGGACACGCAATTGCCGCCGCTTGAAGAAGGCCAAGTTCGGCTGAAAACGCATTATTTTTCGGTCGATCCCGGCATGCGCGGACGGTTAAGCGGTGACAGCTATGCGGCTGCCCTGCCGCTTGGCGCGGTGGTGGAAAGCGCCGGTATTGGCGAAGTGGTCGAAAGCCGGTCACCGCGCTTTGCCGAGGGCGATATGGTGATGGGTGGACTGGGCTGGACAGAAGCGCTGGTTCATGCCGACCGCGGTCTGCAAAAACTTGACCCCGCCATGTTTGACGACAAGGTGCGTATCACCGCCACGATTGGCGTGCTGGGTGTGCCGGGTTTGACCGCTTGGTTTGGTCTGCAAGATTTGGGGCGTCCGAAAACCGGCGAGACATTGCTGGTTTCGTCCGCCGCCGGGCCGGTAGGGGCAACCGCCGGACAAATCGGCAAAACGCTGGGGCTGCATGTCGTCGGCATTGCCGGTGGTTCCGATAAATGCGCCTATGTGAAGGATTTGGGCTTTGACGCGGTGATTAACTATAAAGCCACCGACCATTTGGGCAGGGCGATTGGCGAAGCCTGTCCGGAAGGCGTTGATATTTATTTCGACAATGTCGGCGGCGAGATGCTGGACACGGCGATTGGCAAAATGCGCGGCCATGGGCGCATTGTGATTTCCGGCCAAATTGCCGAATATAACGCGCTGAAGCCGCGCGGCATCCGCAATACAACGCAATTCATCACCCACAGGCTGAGCATGGCCGGATTGGTTGTCTATGATTATGCGCGCCAATTTGGCGAAGCGCAGCAGGCAATGGCGCAAATGATACGCGACGGCCAACTCAACTATAGCGAGGATATTACCGACGGCATTGAGGGCGCGCCGCAAGCCTTTATCGGCCTGTTTGGCGGTATGAATTTCGGTCGCCGCCTAATACATGTCTAGGCGGTCATAGCTGATAAACGCTTTATTTATCGGAACTATTCATATATTAGAAAGTTTCCAAGAAAGCTTAGAAAGGCATGATGATGAGCAAGGATTGGACACCCGATAGCTGGCGCGACCTGCCGATTAAGCAAGTGCCGGCCTATGAGGATGCGGCGCATCTGGCGCGCGTGGAGGAACGGCTGGCCGGTTTTCCGCCGCTGGTTTTTGCCGGTGAAGCCCGCAATCTGAAAGCGCAATTGGGCGATGTATGCGAAGGCCGCGCCTTTTTGCTGCAAGGCGGCGATTGCGCCGAAAGCTTTGCCGAACATCATGCTGACAATATACGCGACACCTTCCGCGTTTTGCTGCAAATGGCGATTGTCATGACTTTTGGCGCAAAATTGCCGGTGGTCAAAGTTGGCCGCATTGCCGGACAATTTGCCAAGCCGCGCTCGGCGGATACTGAAACAATTGATGGCGTGGAGCTGCCAAGCTATCGCGGCGACATTATCAATGGCATTGAGTTTGAGGCTGACGCCCGCCAACCTGACCCGGAGCGCCAAATCAGCGCCTATCGGCAAGCCGCTTCGACATTAAATCTGCTGCGCGCTTTCGCCAAGGGCGGCTATGCTGATTTACACGAAGTGCATCGTTGGAATCAAGGTTTTATCGCCGACAGCCCGCAAGGCGCGCGCTATGAGGAAATCGCCAATCAGATTGACGAATCTATGGCCTTTATGGCGGCTTGCGGCATTAACAGCCAAAGCGCGCCGCAAATGGGCATGGTTGATTTCTACACCAGCCATGAAGCGCTGCTGCTCGGCTATGAGCAGGCTTTGACCCGTCTCGACAGCACAAGCGGTGCCTATTACGACACATCGGCGCATATGCTGTGGATTGGCGACCGCACGCGCCAGGCTGACGGCGCGCATGTCGAGTTTCTTTCCGGCGTGAAAAACCCGATTGGCATGAAATGTGGCCCGTCGCTTGAGCCGGATGAACTTATCACCCTGCTCGACAAGCTGAATCCGGAAAATGAGGCGGGGCGCATCACGCTGATTGCCCGTTTCGGCCATGACAATGTTGAGGCGCATTTGCCGCAACTTATTCGCAAGGTGGAGAGCGAAGGCCGCAAAGTCGTCTGGTCATGCGACCCGATGCATGGCAATACGGTGAAAGCAGCCAATGGCTATAAAACCCGTCCGGTTGACCGAATTCTGACCGAAGTGCAGCGCTTTATCGCCATCCATCAGGCAGAAGGCACTTATGCAGGCGGTGTGCATTTTGAAATGACTGGCCAGAATGTGACTGAATGTTTGGGCGGCGCGCAAGCCATTTCGGAAGAAGATTTGTCGAGCCGCTATCACACACATTGCGACCCGCGCCTGAATGGCAGCCAAGCGCTTGAATTGGCGTTTTTGATTGCCGAAGGCCTTGGCAGCAATGGCAGGCAATCAAAAGTCGCCTGATTGGTGAACATTTTTAAGCCGGTTTTTTACCAAGCAGCAAAGCCGCTTCGGCCTGCAAGGCATTAAGCGCGGCATTGACCTCTTCTTGCGCCGCTTCCAAAGCCTGTTCATCGGGCTTGGGCGGCACATAAATCGGCTCACCAAAAACAAAAGCACGCCGACCAAATGGCAACGGCAGGCGCGCCCTGTCCCATGTGCCAGCAAGCGGCAATTCGGGGCTGTAAACACAGCCAACCGGCATAATGGCCGCGCCCGACAGAGCCGCCAATTGCACCATGCCCGGCCCGCAATGAAAAGCCGGCCCCGGCGGCACATCGGCGGTTGCCATGACGCTGTCACCGGCCTGTAATTTTTTCAACATGGAACGAAAAGCCTGCGCCCCGCGCTTTTTCGGATTGGTGCGTTTTTTCGCCGCCGCGCCTGTGCCGGAGCCTTGCACCGCATCGAAACCGTAAGGGCGGATAATATGGGCAATCATCGCGCCGTCGCGGCTGCGAGAAGTCAGCGCCCAGACCGGTCGGTAAAAGACACGGCCAACCGGAATCGTCTGGAAATTGCGGCCATGCCAGAGCAGCAAAATCATCGGCTGGCCACCGGCTTGCAACCTGTTCATCGGGCCATCACCGGCGATTTGCAGACTGGTCGTCATTTCGCAAAAGCGGATATAGGCGCGCACGATATTGGCCAGAAACCGCCAAGGAAAGGCCAGCTTCTCCACCTCGTAAACATGTCTCGACCGATATTGGTCGCGGCGTTTGAAAAATGACATGCAATCCCCGTTTTCGCTGCTAATGTCCTACAGGCCGAAACCGACCGAGGCAACAAGATTAAGCGCGCGGCTGTTTGAACGTCACCAACTCCTCGGCTGCTGTCGGATGCACGGCAATAGTCGCATCAAATTGCGCCTTGGTCGCGCCCATAGTCACGGCAATGCCGAAAGCCTGTATCATCTCGCCACTGTCGGGGCCAACAATATGCAGCCCCAGCACTTTGTCATTGGCTCTATCGACGATAAGCTTCATCAGCGTGCGTTCCTCATTACCCGACAGCGTGTGTTTCAGCGGCCTGAAATCGGCGGCATAAATGTCAATCGCATGACCGGCTTCGCGCGCCTCCGCCTCGCCCATGCCGACCGTGCCTACCGGTGGTTGCGAGAAAACGGCGGTCGGGATAATGCTGTGGTCAACGCGCATCGGATTATTATTGAACACGGTTTCGGCAAAAGCCGCGCCCTCGCGTATCGCCACCGGCGTCAATTGCGCCCGTCCGGTCACATCGCCGACCGCGTAAATACTGTCAATATTGGTTTTGGAATAAGCATCAACCGGTATTTCGCCATTGGCGGCCAGTGTCACACCGGCGCTTTCCAGCCCCAACCCGTCCGTTTTGGCCACGCGCCCCGTCGCATACATAACAAGGCCGGTGGTCAGCGTGCTACCATCAGCCATGCTCAAATCAAAGCCACCGCCGTCAGCAGGCGCAATAGCCGCAATATCGCTGTCGGTTTTTATGGTGACGCCCTTTTTCACCATTTCCTGCTGTA
>Ga0213866_10001581_pt1 | contig 16706 bp, 15 predicted proteins | sample PICome_11_FD_160079 | JGI IMG/M metagenome (GOLD analysis project Ga0213866, IMG submission 160079) | Coastal seawater microbial communities near Pivers Island, North Carolina, United States - PICO284 | ecosystem: Environmental > Aquatic > Marine > Coastal | place: USA: North Carolina...
GGGTGAGACCGATCCAGGTGTTTCGTGCCGGCGGCGACTTGGGCCGCCTCGGCATCACCCTGCAGCCCCTGGTCAAGGCCGACCAGCAACAGGGCCTGCGCTTCCTTACTCAGCTCTCCCAACCCGCAGGGGCGCTGGTCGCCGTGAATGGAGGCTTTTTCAACCGGATCAATCAACTCCCTCTGGGGGCCTTACGGCATCAAGGGGTCTGGCTGTCGGGTCCGATCCTGAACCGTGGCGTGATCGCCTGGGGGGCGTCAGGAGATCTTCAGTTCGGCCGGCTGCGGCTGAACCAGACATTGCAGGTGAACAACGGTCGGCGCTTGGGCCTCATGGCACTGAACAGCGGCTACGTCCAAAAGGGGCTGAGCCTCTACACACCCGCGTGGGGTCCCCGCTACCGGGCTTTGAGCGGTGAGGAGGAAGCCCTGTTGATTCGTGGCGGCCGCGTTGAGGCAACCTTCGGCCAAAACCAGCTGCAGCGGGGTGTTGCCATTCCTCAGGACGCCGAGTTGGTGGTCGCCCGCGGCCGCACGCCGCTGCCAGCAGGGCCTGGTGATCAAATCCAGGTGACGTCAAAATCCCGCTCCTCTCTCGCGCAACAACCCAATGTTCTGGGAGGCGGACCGCTGCTGATGCAGGACGGCCGCGTGGTTCTGAATGGACGCCAGGAGGGATTTAGTCCTGGATTCATGAGTTTGGCTGCACCACGCACCGTGGTGGCTCAAGGGCAGACCGGCCAATGGTTGATGACCTTGCGTGGCGCCGCCGGCAGTGATCCCACCCTTGTGGAAACAGCCCTGGCCACGCAACAACTGGGGCTGCGCGATGCCTTGAATCTTGATGGCGGCAGTTCGACCACCCTCATCGTGGCCGGACAAACCGTGATGAATGGTCGAGGCAGCACCCCGAGAGTTCACAACGGCCTGGGACTCATCCCCCTCTGAGACCTGCAAAAGTGGGGGGCCCAAGAAACTGAGCATGGCTGCCAATCTGCGGCTGACCGCTGCCGCTGCTGCCGAGCTAGGGCGTCAGGCTGCCGTGGCAGGCACACCGGGGCAGATGCATCTCGACCTCACGCCCGGGGAGTGTGCGCAACACGTGCTGCGCATCCGGGCAGGACACTTGGCCGGTGTGGCGATTGCAAGGGCCGATGGCGTCACCCTGCACGCTCCGGCAGAGCAGCTCAAATTGCTCGAAGGCCTTTGCCTGGACTACCGCGGCGACCTCAGTGGTGGCGGGTTTTTGATCCGCAACAGTGATGGCATTGAACCCTGTGCCTGCGGCGGTGCCTTCAGCCGCATTTGAGGGGGGACCGTCACCCGGTATCGTGGTCGATTGTCGAATCAGGTCGGGAGTCCGACCGCTCACCGACCATCGATGCCAACCATCCAACAGCTGATCCGCACTGAGCGCTCACGCCTCAAGGCCAAGACCAAGTCCCCGGCCCTGAAGTCGTGCCCTGAGCGTCGCGGTGTTTGCACCCGCGTCTACACCTCAACGCCCAAAAAGCCCAACTCGGCTCTGCGCAAGGTGGCTCGTGTGCGCCTGACCTCCGGCTTTGAAGTCACGGCTTACATCGGCGGTGTGGGTCACAACCTGCAGGAGCACTCGGTGGTGTTGATCCGCGGGGGTCGAGTCAAAGATCTCCCGGGCGTCCGCTACCACATCATTCGCGGAACCCTGGATACCGCTGGCGTGAAAGACCGGCGTCAGTCCCGCTCCAAGTACGGCGCCAAGGCTCCGAAGGAGTGATCACCGGTTTCTTCCCCATCCCCATCAAGTTCTGATCCCTAATGTCACGCCGCAACGCCGCTGAGAAGCGCCCGATTCTTCCCGACCCGCAGTTCAACAGCCGTCTCGCCACGATGATGGTGGTGCGCCTGATGCAGCACGGCAAGAAGTCGACGGCGCAACGGATCCTGTCCGACGCGTTCGGCCTGATCAACGAGCGCACCGGTGGAGATCCGCTCGAACTGTTCGAGACAGCCGTCAAGAACGCAACCCCCTTGGTGGAAGTGCGCGCCCGCCGCGTTGGTGGTGCCACCTACCAGGTGCCCATGGAAGTGCGCCAGGAGCGCGGCACCGCCATGGCATTGCGCTGGCTGGTGAGCTTCTCCCGCGCCCGCAATGGCCGGAGCATGGCCCAGAAGCTGGCTGGCGAACTGATGGATGCCGCCAACGAGGCTGGCAGCGCCGTTCGCAAGCGCGAAGAAACTCACAAGATGGCCGAAGCCAACAAGGCTTTCGCCCACTACCGCTACTGAGCCTCGCGGGCCAGCCATCAACACAGATGTTCATGGCTGGCCTGTAGAGTCTCTCCGCCTTTTCACGCCCCACCCCCGGAGAATTTCCTGTGGCCCGCGACTTCCCCCTGGAACGCGTCAGAAATATTGGTATCGCTGCTCACATCGATGCCGGCAAAACCACCACGACTGAACGGATCCTGTTCTATTCCGGTGTGGTTCACAAAATCGGCGAGGTGCATGACGGCGCCGCCGTAACCGACTGGATGGCCCAGGAACGGGAACGTGGCATCACGATCACGGCAGCTGCAATTTCGACGGCCTGGCAGGACCATCGGATCAACATCATCGACACGCCTGGCCACGTGGACTTCACCATTGAGGTGGAGCGCTCGATGCGTGTGCTGGATGGTGTGATCGCCGTCTTCTGCGCCGTTGGTGGTGTTCAACCTCAATCTGAAACCGTCTGGCGTCAAGCCGATCGCTATTCCGTTCCCCGGATGGTGTTCGTGAACAAGATGGACCGCACCGGTGCGGACTTCCTCAAGGTTCACGGCCAGATCAAGGACCGCCTCAAGGCCAACGCGGTTCCGATTCAGCTTCCGATCGGCGCTGAAGGCGAGCTGAGCGGCATCATCGACCTCGTTGCCAACAAGGCGTACATCTATAAGAACGATCTCGGCACCGACATCGAAGAAGCCGATGTGCCTGCCGACATGGCCGACGAGGTGGCCGAATGGCGCAACACCTTGATGGAAACCGTCGCTGAAACCGACGAAGCCTTAATCGAGAAGTTCCTCGAGACCGGCGAACTCAGCACCGACGAGCTCAAGAAAGGCATTCGCGATGGCGTGCTCAAGCACGGCCTGGTGCCCATGCTCTGCGGCTCCGCCTTCAAGAACAAAGGTGTTCAGCTGGTTCTCGATGCCGTGATCGACTACCTGCCTGCCCCCGTCGATGTTCCCCCCATCCAGGGTGTGCTTCCCGACGGCAGCGAAGCGGTGCGTCCGTCCGACGACAACGCTCCCTTCAGTGCTCTCGCCTTCAAGGTGATGGCCGATCCCTACGGCAAGCTCACCTTCGTGCGGATGTACTCCGGCGTCCTCGAGAAGGGCAGCTACGTGCTCAACTCCACCAAAGGTGAGAAGGAGCGCATCTCCCGTCTGGTGGTGCTCAAGGCCGACGACCGTGAGGAAGTTGACGCCCTGCGCGCCGGCGACCTCGGCGCTGTGCTGGGCCTGAAGAACACCACCACGGGTGACACCCTCTGCACCCAGGACGACCCAATCGTTCTTGAGACCCTGTTCATTCCTGAACCGGTGATCTCCGTGGCTGTTGAGCCGAAGACCAAAGGCGACATGGAGAAGCTCTCCAAAGCGCTCGTGTCTTTGGCCGAAGAAGACCCCACCTTCCGCGTCAACACGGATGCCGAGACCGGCCAGACCGTGATCGCCGGCATGGGCGAACTCCACCTGGAAATCCTGGTGGACCGCATGCTGCGCGAGTTCAAGGTGGAAGCCAACATCGGTGCACCTCAGGTGTCCTACCGCGAAACCATCCGTGGTTCCGCAGGTGGCGAAGGCAAGTTCTCTCGTCAGACCGGTGGTAAGGGTCAGTACGGCCACGTTGTGATCGAAATGGAACCGGGTGAGCCCGGCTCCGGCTTCGAATTCGTCAACAAAATCGTGGGCGGTGTCGTTCCGAAGGAATACATCAAGCCCGCCGAGCAGGGCATGAAGGAGACCTGCGAATCCGGTGTGATCGCCGGATATCCCCTCATCGATGTGAAATGCACGATGGTGCATGGCTCCTATCACGACGTTGACTCTTCGGAGATGGCGTTCAAGATCGCCGGATCCATGGCCTTCAAGGACGGCGTCAAGAAGTGCAATCCTGTGCTGCTTGAGCCGATGATGAAGGTCGAGGTCGAAGTTCCCGAGGATTTCCTCGGCTCGATCATCGGCGACCTGTCCTCCCGTCGAGGTCAGGTTGAGGGCCAGTCCGTCGATGACGGCACGTCCAAAATCTCGGCCAAGGTGCCCCTTGCCGAGATGTTCGGTTACGCCACCGAGCTCCGCTCCATGACCCAGGGCCGGGGCATTTTCTCGATGGAATTTGCCAATTACGAGGAAGTTCCTCGCAATGTGGCCGAAGCCATCATCTCCAAGAATCAGGGCAATTCCTGATCTCTAAACTCCTCCAAATTCAACCCTCGATTCTTTAAAACCCATGGCACGCGAGAAGTTCGAAAGGAACAAGCCTCACGTCAACATCGGCACCATCGGCCACGTTGACCACGGCAAGACAACCCTCACCGCCGCGATCACCAACGTGCTCGCCAAGAAGGGGCAAGCCAAAGTTCAGAATTACGCCGACATCGACGGTGCTCCTGAGGAGCGTGAGCGCGGCATCACCATCAACACCGCTCACGTTGAGTACGAAACCGACACCCGTCACTACGCCCACGTGGACTGCCCTGGCCACGCGGACTATGTGAAGAACATGATCACCGGTGCCGCTCAGATGGACGGCGCCATCCTGGTGTGTGCTGCGACCGACGGCCCTATGGCCCAGACCAAGGAGCACATCCTGCTGGCCAAGCAGGTGGGCGTTCCCGCTCTGGTGGTTGCACTAAACAAGTGCGACATGGTCGATGACGAAGAGATCATCGAACTGGTGGAAATGGAGATCCGTGAACTGCTCTCCAGCTACGACTTCCCCGGCGACGACATCCCCGTGGTTCAGGTCTCCGGCCTGAAGGCCATCGAAGGTGAAGCCGAGTGGGAAGCCAAGATCGATGAACTGATGGCGGCTGTTGACGCCAGCATCCCCGAGCCTGAGCGGGAAGTGGACAAGCCCTTCCTGATGGCAGTGGAAGACGTCTTCTCCATCACCGGTCGCGGCACCGTGGCCACCGGCCGTATTGAGCGCGGCATCGTCAAGGTCGGCGAAGAGATCGAAATCGTCGGCATCAAGGACACCCGCAAGACCACCGTCACCGGTGTGGAAATGTTCCGCAAGCTGCTCGATGAGGGCATGGCTGGCGACAACGTCGGTCTGCTGCTGCGTGGCATCCAGAAGGAAGACATCGAGCGCGGCATGGTGCTCGTGAAGCCCGGTTCCATCACCCCTCACACCAAGTTCGAGGGTCAGGTGTACGTGCTCAAGAAGGAAGAAGGCGGCCGCCACACTCCCTTCTTCGCTGGCTACCGCCCGCAGTTCTACATCCGTACAACGGACGTGACCGGCCAAATCACCGCCTTCACCGCGGAAGACGGTTCCAACGTGGAAATGGTCATGCCTGGTGACAACATCCAGATGACCGGAGAGCTGATCTGCCCCGTCGCCATCGAGCAAGGCATGCGCTTCGCTATCCGCGAAGGCGGCCGCACCATCGGTGCTGGCGTGGTCTCCAAGATCATCGAGTGATCAGCGCAAGCTGAATCACCCGGCAGGAGATGGAGGGGCTCAGCCCCCCATCTCCTACATTTCTCAGAACCTCGACAACTGAAGTCCTGCTTCGAGCTCGAAGCTTTTTCGCCCCTCTCCTATGTCCACTGCCATCGCTCAGCAGAAGATCCGCATCCGCCTGAAGGCGTTTGACCGCCGCATGCTGGATCTCTCCTGCGAGAAAATCATTGAAACGGCCGATAACACCGCTGCAACAGCGATCGGTCCGATCCCCCTGCCCACGAAACGCAAGATCTACTGCGTTCTGCGCTCCCCCCACGTGGACAAGGACTCCCGCGAGCACTTCGAGACCCGCACCCACCGTCGGATCATCGACATCTACAGCCCGTCGGCCAAAACCATCGACGCACTGATGAAACTTGATCTCCCCAGTGGTGTGGACATCGAAGTGAAGCTCTGATCCGTTCGGTCAGAACTTCATTTTCCTAGGATTCAGTTGCCTACAACACGGCGTTCGTGTCCGATTTTTCTGTGAGGGAGCTTCCCCTGTTCCCCCTGCCGGACGTCGTGTTGTTCCCGCAGCAGCTCCTGCCGCTGCACATTTTTGAATCCCGTTATCGGATGCTTCTCCAGACGGTTCTGGAGACCGACAAACGATTCGGCATCGTTCGCATCAACCCGGAGAACGGCGAAATGGCCGAGATCGGGTGCTGCGCTGAGGTGCTTCAGCATCAAACAACGGAAGACGGCCGCAGCTACATCGTTTCGTTGGGCCAACAGCGGTTCCGCCTGCTGAACATCACGCGGGAAACGCCCTATCGAACCGCAATGGTGAGCTGGCTGGAGGATGAACCCGTGGCCGACACCGACCAGCTCAACAGCCTTCGAGACAGGGTGAGCGAAGCCTTGGGCGACGTCGTTCAGCTCACCAGCAAGCTTCAGAACCGAGAGGTGGAATTGCCCGACGATCTGCCTGATCTGCCGCGGGAACTGTCGTTCTGGATCAGCGCCCATCTGGATCAGGCCGCAGCGGAGCAACAGAGTCTTCTGGAACTGACCGACACCCACGAGCGATTGAGTCAGCAGTTTGAAATGTTGGATCACACCCGACGCCAATTGGCGGCCCGAACCGTGCTGATGGATCTGAAGTGATGTTGGGATCTTTACTTGTGGTGGCAGGAGTTGTTGGAGCCACCGGAGTTGCGCTGTGGCTTCGCCGCGACCGGCGCTACGAATCGTCGGAGAGTGTCGCCTCCGCCTACGACGCCTGGACGGAAGACCGCTTGTTGGAGCAGCTCTGGGGAGAGCATGTCCATCTCGGCCATTACGGGACTCCACCCTGCTCCTGCGACTTCCGCGAAGCAAAGGAAGCCTTCGTCCATGAGCTGGTGCGATGGAGCGGTCTGGATCAACTCCCCGCCGGAAGCCGGGTGCTGGATGTGGGATGCGGAATCGGCGGCAGCGCTCGAATCCTGGCGCGGGATTACGGGTTGGACGTTCTCGCCATCAGCATCAGCCCCGCCCAGGTGAAACGAGCAACACAACTCACCCCATCAGACCTCACCTGCCGCTTCCAGGTCATGGATGCCCTGGATCTTCAACTACCCGATCAGAGCTTGGATGCGGTCTGGAGTGTGGAGGCCGGCCCGCACATGCCGGATAAACAGCGTTATGCCGATGAACTGCTGCGGGTCCTGCGCCCGGGTGGTCTGCTTGCTGTGGCCGACTGGAACCGCCGTGACCCCTCCGATGGCGGCATGACGCGAACCGAACGCTGGGTGATGCGTCAGCTGCTTAACCAGTGGGCCCACCCTGAATTCGCCAGCATCAAGGGCTTCCGCCAGAACCTCGACAACAGCATCCACAACCGTGGTGAGGTCCTCACCGGCGACTGGACCCAGGCCACGCTTCCTTCATGGATCGACTCCATTATTGAGGGCATCCGACGTCCCTGGGCTGTGCTCAGCCTGGGGCCAAAAGCGGTCCTTCAAGGCCTGAGAGAAACGCCGACGTTGTTGCTGATGCACTGGGCCTTCGCCACTGGTCTGATGCAATTCGGCGTCTTCCGGATCAGGAAAGACTGATTTTCAAGGGCTACTGATTCAACAGCCATTGATCGTCAACAGCCACTAATGGTCAACAGCCACTGAGATCGCTGCTGGGATAAGCCCCGAAATGGGCGAGATGCTCGCAAAGAGGCTGCAATTGGGCAATCAAGTCCGCCAGCGCCGTTGACGGAGCCGGCGGCAGTTCCACATCCACAAAGAACACGTATTCGCCCAACTCGCGTTTGGACGGTCGCGATTCAATCCGGCTCATGTTCAGCCCTCGCTGAGCCAGACAGGCCAAGGCCTCCAGCAAAGCCCCCGGCGCATTGCGATGCAGCGAGAACGCCAGGCTGGCCACATCGCCATGCTCACTGCGCTCCCCACGGCGCAACAAGAGAAAACGGGTGCGATTTCCAGGAACATCATTCACCGGGAACGCCAGCTCATCCAACCCGTGTTCCAGAGCAGCGGCCTGGGAGGCGATCGCAGCACGAAAGGGACTTCCCGCCACCATGCGAGCTGCTTCAGCCGTGGATGACGTGGGCAACTGCAAAGCATCGGGTAGATGCTGTGCCAACCAGCCACTGCACTGCGCCAGGGCCTGCGGATGAGACAGCACTTCGGTAACTCTGCTGAGCGGTCCACTCCCCAGCAGAGCGTGTTGAATCGGGAGCACCAAAGCCCGGCGGATACAAAGCTCAGGGTGAGACCACAGCGCATCGAGGGTCGCCGTCACCCCCCCCTCCACCGAGTTCTCAATCGGGACAACAGCTGCATCGCACTGTCCCCCAGCCAGATGTTCCACAACCGATCGAAGACCGGCGCAGGGAATCAACTGAACATCATCAAGGGCGTCCTGTTCGATCAACACCCGCGCGGCCTGCTCGCCATAGGTCCCGGCGGGGCCAAGGAATGCAAGACGTGTAGGCATCGAAGCCGCACTGCATGGACTCGATAAGATCATGCCGCGTCAGGTGAAGTCCATGCCCCTGGCCTTCGAAGCCAGTCAGAAGCTTGATCTGCCTGTCCGAACCGGCGCTGAGCGACTGTCCACCTACCTGCTGGAGGAGGAGCGCGTTCTCGGAGCCTTGCTGGACGCCAAACAGCTCACCCGATTGGATCCAGGGCGTTACCGGTATGTAGTGACCAGCCTCCAGGTCTTTCAGCTCCACGTGAAACCCGTGGTGTCCCTGCAGATCCACATGGAAGGCGACACGCTTGTGATGCAGGCCCTTGATTGCGAACTGGAGGGTCTGGGGATTGTTGATGACTTCGCGCTGAATCTGGAAGCACGGCTCACCTCCACACCCGGGGGCCTCCAGGGCCATGCCCATCTGTCGGTGAGCGTGAGCCAGCCCCCTCTGCTGAAGCTGATCCCCAAACGGGTGTTGGAGTCAACGGGGGAGTCGATCCTGAGTGGCATCCTGATTGGCATCAAAGCCCGTGTCGGCCAGCAGCTGATCGACGACTACCGGAGCTGGTGCCGGGAGACAGATGGGCATGGCTCAACCGAGCAAACGCTTCAAGAACGTGTGCCGATGCAGGGGCGTGGGGCCTGAAGTGATCAGGCTCTGACGATGCTGCGCCGTGCCATAGCCCGCATGGCGCTCGAGTCCGTAACCAGGGAAGCGAGCCGACAAACGGCGGATGAGCGCATCCCTGGCCTCCTTGGCCAGAACACTGGCCGCAGCGATGGCGGCTGATCGGCTGTCCCCTGCAACAACACTGCGCTGCGGCCCCAGCCACAGCCGCAGGGGAAGATTGCCATCCACAAGCACAAGCTCTGGAGTCTGGGGCAGTCGCTGCAGGGCCCGCAGCATGGCGCGTTCCGTGGCGACGCGGATCCCGCAGGCATCAATTTCTCGCGCTGATGCCTGACCCAGGCCGGATGCCACACACAGCGACTGAATCAAGGGAACCAAAGCGGCCCGACGCTTGGCCGAAAGTTTCTTGCTGTCGGTAAGCCCTGCCTTCAAGAGGCGATCGGCCGCTGAGCCCTCAAGCACCACAGCGGCCGCAAAAACAGGACCAAACAAGCAACCCCGACCGACTTCATCAACACCAGCCACGTCCCCCCCAATGGGGAGGGACTCCTGCCCGGTCATCCGGCTCAGACCGTGGCGACAGCAGAGGAGCGGCGACGGCGACGGCGGGGCTCATCGGGCTCAGCAGTTTCCTCCACGGCCAATGGCTCAGGCTCAGCCGGTTCGCTGATGATGATCGGCTCCGGATCGGTGATCGTCAGATTGGTCACGGCCTCCAAGGGGGTGATCTCCACCATCAGGGGGGCTGACTCATCAGGGACTGACGAGGTAACGACAACGGGCGTCTCGGCGGCGGAGGGCGCGGTCGCCTGACTCGAACCATTGCGTGCACCGGTACGACCGCCCCGTCCGCCGCGGCGACGTCGCCGTCCGGAACTGGCCGCCAATTGCTGACGCGCGGCCTCCAATACCTCCTGCTCGTCCTCGCCAGGTCGCACAACCCTGACGACGACGTTGTCGGATTCAGGAGGCTCCTCCAGCAGCAGGGCTGGGTTCAATCCCAACCAACCAAACAATTGCTGCTGCTCGTCAGTCATGGAGACAGCAACCAATTCAGGGTCCTGACGACGGGCGATCGCCGGCTCCTGAGCCTCTTGGGTCGACACCTCAGGGGCAGTTGTATCGGGCGTATCGGACGTATCGACCGGTAGGACGGCGTCCTGACCACCGCGGCCTCGACCGCCACGCCGCCGGCGTCCATTGCCACCATTCTCTCCAGGTGAAACAACTTCGGCGCGGGCCGAGGCCGCCGAACGCACCAATCCTGTGGCCGTCGCCAGAGGTTGGAGCAGGTCTTTGCCGGGGAGCACGGCCACATGGCCCAAACCTCCACAGCTGGGACAAGCCCTGCCGAACAGTTCGTAGATGTTCTGCCCTTGGCGCTTGCGGGTGAGTTCCACCAAGCCCAGTTCACTGAGCTGTGCGATCTGCGGCCGAGCTGAATCGTCACGGACGGCTGTCGTGAAATGCTCCAGCAGCTGGAGCTGATCACGACGGGAATCCATATCGATGAAATCGATGATGATCACCCCGCCGATGTTGCGCAACTTGAGCTGACGAGCGATCTCAATCGCCGCCTCACAGTTGGTCCAAAGAACGGTTTCGCGCGCATTGGCCGACCGCGTGAACGATCCAGAGTTCACGTCAATCACCGTGAGCGCTTCGGTGGGCTCGATGATCACGTAGCCACCGGACGGCAGGTCAACCCGCGGCTTCAGGGCATCGCGGATGGCGGCGTTGACCTTGTAATGCTCCAGCAGCTCGCTGGGTTCACTGTGCGCTTCCACCAGCACATTGCTGGCATCAGCACCAAGGAAGCTGCTCACACGGCCCACGGCAGCGGCGTCATCCACCACAACCCTGGCCAGATCGGGACCCATGTGGTCCCGAAGAATCCGATGGATGAAGTCTTCATCGCGATTGAGCAGCACAGGGGGTGCAGCTGTTTCGGCGGCTTGCTGAATCGCCTCCCACTGACGCAACAGGGATTCCAGATCCTCAATCAGCAGGTCTTCGCTGATGCCATCGGCTTCCGTACGGATCAGCAGGCCAGCTCCAGGCGGCTTGATCAGCACACCAAGAGCACGGAGACGGTTCCGTTCTGCATCGGCACTGATGCGCCGTGAGATGTTCACCCCCTGACCGTGGGGCTGCAAGACCAGATAACGCCCTGGCAGAGCAAGGTTCCCCGTCAACCGTGGACCCTTGGTGCCTGTTGGTTCCTTCATCACCTGAACCAGCACCTTTTGGCGGGGCTCGAGAAGTTCAGTGATGCCTGCGGAACCTTTTTTCAGCCGCAGTGGCCCGAGATCGGTGACATGAATGAAACCATTTTTTTCGCTTTCACCGATATTGACGAAGGCAGCATCAATGCCGGGCAGAACATTTTCAACGGTTCCTAAATAAACATCTCCGATCTGATAACGGCCCTGCGCGACGATCAATTCATCAACGCGTTCATCGGTCAGCACCGCTGCGATGCGCAGCTGCTCCGCGATGACAATTTGCTGGGGCATAGGAGGACTGGTTGAGCCCGAACAAGGGCCGAATCCGTTGTGGGACCTGCCGGTCCGCACTCACGGGGTGATTAAAGATCTGAACTGGTCAGCGTGACCAAAAGGATGCGGAGCAAAACTCCTATGACTCAGGCTTGGGGGTTCCGAAAAAGACCGCCACGCAAACCGTGCAAGGGACCTCGATATCCGTGTTGGATCAGACAAGACCGGAACAAGGTTGGTCCCGTCGGACGAAACACCTGTTCTGTAGTCAAACTAGCACTGCGCACTAAGGAGCAGAGCTTCACGGGCCAAGCGTTGCACCTGCACTGGCTGGCCGACGATCTCGGCAAGCCAGTGCTGAATCTGAGAGGGGCGCAAGCTTCGGCCCATCTCATCCACCGCTGCCTCCAAACGCAGCCGAATAGAGCCACTGGCGTTCTGATCGATCACATGGAGTGCTTTCAAGGCTGGGCGGCAATCCCTCTCTCTGGGACGGCCTTTCTTATCAGTGTCGTGCCACAGCAACGTTGTGGCTTGCAGGAGCTGATCCACAGCAGAACTCCAATCCAAAGGCAGCCGCGTCTGCTGCTCCGGCACGAGATCGAAACACCAAACAGCACCCGTGAGTTCTTGAGAAAGGCTTTTGCCGCTGACGGGAACCTCGGCTGCTTTCAGCAGCTGAATCCCTTCCGGCAGCAACGGCTGCAGCGTCTGACGGAAGTGTTTGGGGTCTAAGGCCTCGGTAAATTCCAAATCCATCCACTCGCCCTGCGCCTCAGCACCGAGGGGCAAGGCCAAAGCGATCTGAATCCGCGGCAGGGGATGAAAGCCACCGGTGAAGCTGATCGGAAGAGCACTGCGGCGCAGAGCCCGCTCCAGCATGCGCATCAGATCAAGATGACTAAGCAGCGCCATCGATCCCGTCTTCGCGAATTGCACCCGGATGCGGCACACCCGATCACTGGGCGGCGCCTGGGTCGGCACCTGGGTTGGCACCTCAGGAGCAGGAACGACGACGTTGTGCCCGAGATCCGGGCCGCAGACACCACAACTGCTGCAGCCGTCAAAGGAGCAGTCGGGCACCACCGCCGCTGCCAGAGCCCGTTGCAGATCATCCGCCAGCCAGGCCTTGTCGATGCCGGTGTCGATGTGGTCCCAGGGAAGCGGCTGAGCACAGAACGCTTCCAGATCCTCCCGATCCAGGGCAGCCACCGAACTCCAGCCCCCCACCTCCATCTCCCGGTAGCGCCCCTCTAGGCCGGCATCCGCGATGGCTCCGGTCCAGGCGGCGTAGGTGCGATCCAACGACTCAAACCAGGCATCCATCCCGGCCCCGGCCCGCCAAGCCGCCTCGATCACAGGGGCAAGGCGGCGATCGCTGCGGCCCACAAAATCCTCCATGGCCGACAGCCGCACGTCGGTGAAATTCACCTTCACGCCGCGCAAGCGCCTGAAGGCCTCCTTGAGCAGGGCCTGACGACGCTGAAACTCAGACGTGGAAACGCTGTGCCACTGGAAAGGGGTGTGGGGCTTGGGCGTGAAATTGCTGATCGTGATGTTCAGGTTCAGCCGACCCAGGTCGCGGCAGCGCTGCTGCAGCATCACGCAGGTCTCGGCAATGCCGAGGACATCGGCATCGGTCTCTCCAGGGAGGCCGATCATGAAGTACAGCTTCACCTTGCGGTAGCCGTTCTGCATGGCAGTGCGGATGCCATGTAGCAGGTCGTCATCGTTCAGACCCTTGTTGACGATGTCGCGAAGGCGCTGCGTGCCGGCCTCAGGAGCGAAGGTGAGACCCGCTTTCCTGGTGCCGCCGAGGATGTGGGCAATGTCTTCATCGAAGCGATCCACCCGCTGACTGGGCAGCTGAAGCGTGACGTTCTGATCTGCGAGGCGGTTGCGCAACTCAACCCCCACCGCCGGCAGCGCCAGATAGTCGCTGCAGCTGAGTGAAAGCAGAGAAAAATCGCTGTAGCCGGTTTGCTTCATCCCGGTCTCCACCGCCTCGATCACCGCCTCGGGTTCCACATCCCGAGCCGGACGCGTCAGCATCCCGGGCTGACAGAACCGACATCCCCGGGTGCAACCGCGTCGAATCTCCACCGTGAGGCGGTCATGCACAGTTTCCACATGGGGGACAAGGCCCATGGCGTAATGGGGCATCGGCGTCGCCACACGCCGAAGCACCCGCGCCGGAAGATCAGGGTGAAGTGGCTCAAGGGTGACTCCATCAGCGCCTGTCCCATAAAGAGAGGGCACATAAACCCCGGGTACCTGGGCCAGATCTCGGAGCAGTTGCGATCGGGTCAACCCATCGGCTTTGGCCTGCGCCACCACTAAACCGATTTCAGGCAACAGCTCTTCACCGTCGCCCAAGGCGATGAAGTCGAAGAACGGGGCGTAGGGCTCTGGGTTACTGGTGGCGGTGGGACCGCCAGCAAAGATCAGCGGGGGCGATGCAGGGTCACTCAGCGGCAAGTCGCCCCGATCAGCGGAGCGAATCGGCACCTGCGCCAGATCCAGCATCTCGAGGATGTTGGTGGCGCCAAGTTCATAGCTAAGGCTGAAGCCCAGGATGTCGAAGGCCGGCAAGGGCCGACGGCTTTCCACCGCAAACAACGCCTGAGAGCGCTCCCGCAAGCGGCTAGCCAGATCGGCCGCCGGGAGATAGGCGCGATCGCACAACTGCCCGGGCACGGCATTGAGGATCGAATAAAGAATGATGTGGCCGAGGTTGCTGGAGCCGACCTCATAAATCTCGGGATAGGTGAGTGCCCAGTGCACCGACGCTGCCTGCCAATCCCGTGGTTGCACCCCTAACTCGTGCCCCATGTAGCGGGCCGGTTTGTTGATGCCGCTGTCCACCAGGGCATGGAAATCAACCGGGTGATCCAGGGATGAGGCGACCACGTCGGATGTCCTGACTCCTGAGGTCATCGTATGGAGCTGCCGACACGGCAGGATGCCCCGCAGAAATAGCTTCCGGTTCCGTGGTTCAGGTCAACGGCAATTACCTCAAGCTCAAGGCGGGCTACCTGTTCCCTGAGATCGGTCGGCGCGTCAAAGCGTTCAGCAGCGCCAATCCCAATGCAGCACTGATCCGCCTGGGCATCGGTGATGTCACGGAGCCCCTGCCGCTGGCCTGTCGTGAAGCCATGAAAACGGCCATCGATGCAATGGGCACGGCCGAAGGCTTCCATGGCTACGGCCCCGAACAGGGCTACGGCTGGCTGCGGGAAGCCATCGCCAAAAACGATTTCCAATCCCGAGGCTGCGACATCAGTGCCGAGGAAATTTTTGTTTCCGACGGCTCCAAGTGCGACAGCAGCAACATCCTCGACATCCTCGGAGAGGGAAACAAGGTGGCCGTCACGGACCCTGTTTATCCGGTATACGTGGACAGCAACGTGATGGCTGGCCGCACCGGTGAAGCCGGAGAGATCGGTCGCTACGCGGGCCTGACCTACCTGCCGATCAGCGCTGACAACGGTTTTGCAGCACAGATTCCCAGTGAACCGGTCGACCTCATTTACCTCTGCTTTCCCAACAACCCCACCGGTGCCGTCGCCACCCGCGAGCAACTCCAAGCCTGGGTGAACTACGCCCGCGCCCATAACGCGCTGATCCTGTTCGATGCCGCCTATGAGGCCTTCATCCAGGATCCGGAACTCCCCCACTCCATTTTTGAGATCGAAGGAGCCCGGGACTGCGCCATCGAGTTCCGTTCCTTCTCCAAAAACGCTGGCTTCACCGGAACGCGCTGTGCCTTCACCGTGGTGCCCAAAGGGTTGAAAGGCAAGGCCGCCAATGGCGAAGCGGTGGAACTCTGGGGTCTGTGGAACCGTCGTCAGAGCACAAAATTCAACGGTGTGAGCTACATCATTCAGCGCGGAGCTGAGGCTGTTTACTCCGAAGCCGGCCAGGCCGAGGTGAAGGCCCTGGTGAGCTTCTACATGGAGAACGCCGCGATCATTCGCCGCGAACTCAGTGCCGCAGGTCTCACCGTCTATGGCGGCGAACACGCCCCATACGTCTGGATCAAGACCCCTGAGGGCATGGACTCCTGGGGCTTCTTCGACCATCTGCTCAACAAAGCCAACGTGGTCGGTACGCCCGGCAGCGGTTTCGGCGCCGCGGGAGAGGGGTATTTCCGCTTGTCCGCCTTCAACAGCCGCGCCAATGTGGACGAAGCCATGGCCCGCATCAAGGCCCTGTGAGCCGCTCCCTCTCCCCATTCCCTTTAGATTCCAAAGGCATCAGATCAATGGTCATGGCAGTGGACTCTCCCAGCCAAAAACCAGGAGGTGCAGCTGTTCTGGACAAAGCGCCAGAGCGGGTTCGCAAGCGCTCACCTCGCTACAAGGTGCTGCTGCACAACGATCCGGTGAATTCCATGGAATACGTGGTGGCCACCCTGCAGCAGGTTGTGCCTCAACTCAGCGAGCAGGACTGCATGGCCGTGATGCTGGAGGCCCACAACACTGGCGTGGGCTTGGTGATCGTGTGTGACATCGAGCCGGCTGAGTTCTATTGCGAGACCCTGAAGGCCAAGGGATTGACCAGCTCCATCGAGCCTGAAAACTAGAGCGATGAAGCAACTGCTGAACAGGTTCCTCCTGCTTCAGCCGGCTTGGCTGCCCACGGTTCTGTTCATTCCCTTGCTGTACGCATTGGGTTGGATTTCTGCAGTGCCGCTAACGCTGCTTGGACTGCAGGGAGATCAGCTCTCCCTTACAGGAACCGTGCTGAGTTTTGTGCTGTTCCTGCTGGTGATGCCCCGATGGGCAGCCCTGCGCTGGTCGGAACGTCGGCCTTGGGCACGGCTAGGGCTGGTCGCTCGCCGATCCAGAGAACGCATCGTTCACGTCAAGTCGCTGGGCATCGGCCTGTTGATGTCGCTGGCCCTCATCAGCTTGATCATGAGCTTGCTTGTTCTCAGTGGTCGAGGGACATGGCAGA
>Ga0213866_10001582_pt1 | contig 16704 bp, 20 predicted proteins | sample PICome_11_FD_160079 | JGI IMG/M metagenome (GOLD analysis project Ga0213866, IMG submission 160079) | Coastal seawater microbial communities near Pivers Island, North Carolina, United States - PICO284 | ecosystem: Environmental > Aquatic > Marine > Coastal | place: USA: North Carolina...
TGAACGTGGAAGGAGCCTGATATGGGTTTGTGGTTGAAGCAAGGCGATGACCTTGTTCCCGTAAGTGGTGGTGGTGGCGGTTCGTTTGAGGGCGAACACGTTTTGACTGGTGATCCGCTCGATCCGCCTGAAGAGTTGCAGGTCGGTCAACTGTTGTATGACGGTGATCCGTCTACTGGTGGCGGTGGTCCGCATGACCACGACGATTATTTGCCGTTAGAGGGCGGCACGTTGACGGGCGACCTACAGGTCAACGGGCAAATGACGACGCTCAACGGCACAGCGTCTACGCCGACGTACTCGTTCTGGAACGACAGAACGGTTGGTCTTTACCTTATCAACGCTGGCGTAGCCGGTTTTACTGGCAGCCTCCAGGTTGACGGCCAGATCAGAGCAGCCAACGGTGATGCCGCGACCCCCAGCATTCACTTCAAGAACTCGCCCGATACGGGTTTCTTCCGTAACAGTCCTGGCAAGATTCGCATGGCTGCTGGTGGTGTACATGTGCAGGATGTTTCGGCATCGCAGACAACGATAAAGACCGACCTCAAGGTTGACGGCGATGTTTTCGCTGACTCCCGCATCAAGTCGGAATACACCAGAGACAACCCAACGGCAAGCGGCGCAACAAATGTTCACCTAAGTGACAACGGGTATTTCTACAAAACTACTTTGACGAGGGGTGGACCCTTCACGCCATCGAAACTGGCACGTTCTGAGGATGTGCTTGTAAAGGCCGAGACTGCCACGCTGCCACCAGAGATGGAAACAGACGATGGGGGCAACATTCTGAACACGGCAGAGATTGAAGCGCACGACACTGTTCAACTGTTTGACGTAGTGACTGCGTTGCTGGCGAAGGTGAAAGAACTGACTGCGACGGTCGCAGACCAGGCAGAAAAGATTGCTGCACTGGAAGCGAGCTGATGGTTAAAGAATTCGTTGAATACTGGGAAGAACACCCAGATACGTTCAGATCGTCGTCAATCAAATGGGACACGACGGCACCACACGACGGCGAACACGTCCTTGTTGGCGACCCCACGAATCCACCGCCCGAACTTGAACACGGCCAACTCATGTGGGACGGCGACGCAGACAACAACGAACTTTCACTTATTGCCCGCATCGAACAGCTAGAAGCTCGACTTCACCGCATTGAGAGGAACACCCAATGACTCCGTGCAAAGCGTGGGACACCATCGAAACTTGTGACCGGCCGCAACATTTGCAGCCAGCCGAGGACGGCACCGAAAACGCTGACTGGATTGAAATGGTTGATACCGCCACCCAAATCTTGTGGGCGGCGACAGGACGCCGGTTCCATCAGTGCGACGCGACCGACAGGCCCATGCCGTTGGCTTGCGGCTGTCCGACTGTGTGCGGCTGCGACCCGAAGAATCCGTTGCAAGGCTACGACTATGTGACGCTGGTCAATCGGCCGGTTATCGAGGTTACGAAAGTCGTGTTTGGCGGCGTCGAAATGGATTTAGATTTGTTCACCATCGTCAACGACGCTTCGCTTTTGTCGAAGGCCGGGCCGTTCCCCCGGCACCAAAATTTGATGGCAGACAAAGACAGCGAAGACGCATGGCATGTTGACTACGTTTACGGCAAACCGGTCCCGAACTTAGGGAAAATGGCTGTCGCTGAACTAGCGGCCGAGTTGGGTAAAGCGTGTGCAGGCGACCGGGATTGTGCGTTGCCTTCGCGTGTGCAAACCGTGTCAAGGCAAGGCATGTCGATGACAATGATCGACCCGCAAGTTCATTTAGATCGTGGTCTGTGGGGTTTAACGCTGACAGACCAGTTCATTGCGACTTACAACCCGCGGCGGATGCGGCGAGCTGCGCGTGTGTTCTCGATGAAAGAGGTTGATGGGCCACCATCACCTCGTTTGGCGTCGGCATCCGGCGAAGCGATACGTTCGACGCATTAGGATTCTCGACATGATTTATCCTGAGAACGTCAACGCAGGCGAGAACATTATGGCGTCGTGGGGTGACGCTGTGCGCTCAACGACGGTCCCAAGATTCGGAAGTTTGCAGGACGCCACCAGTTTCATGTCCGGTCCTCACAAGCCTTTGGACCCGATTGGGTTCATGGTCGTTGTGAACGAGGTGGTGTACCTGTGGTCGGGCAGCGAGTTCAATCCGGTCGGTGGTGACAAGGCGTTAGCGGACCACACCCACAACTATGCGCCGTCGAACCATGACCATGTTCACAACCACAACTCGGCGTATGCAGCAAAAAACCATGAGCATACGCAAGCGAACTTGTTGCCGACACCTACTCGCGTCTATGACAGACGCACAACGATTAAAGGCTCGGACGGCAACGGCGGAACGTGGTACACGATTTCGATTGACGGGAACAACACCGGAAAAGTTGGTGGTGTCCCGCTTACCCAGGACGGCAAAAAAGCGGCGGCTGTGTTCGCTCAGATCACGATTATCGGCCCTGTTAAAAGCGGTTACGTCAAGTTGCGTCCGAAAGGTGGGACGTGGGATGAAGTGTCGTACCTGAACTTTCAGGAGTCGATTTACAGAACTGTCCGAGCACCGGTAATGACCAGTCTTGGCGACCATTACAACGGCTGGTATGTCGATTACATTGAGAACAACTCGCAAAACGTTTTGTCGAACATGGTCATCTGCCCGATGAACTCAAACTTCGACGCCGAATACGGATGCCAAATTGGTGGTAGCAGCGGTGACGCTCTCGGCGGTTTCGTTATGGACGTGTTGGGCATCATCTTCTAACCGGCGACCATCCACGCCCAGCGATATGCGAGTGACGTATTCTGATATCCATGTGCCAGAGAAGCGGCACCTAACCCGAGAGAGGTAACAAAAATGGCAGGTTTCTCTGCGATGCAAGGCGAGGTCATCCGTGTGACTGAGCTTGACGAGGCCGGTCAGCCCACAGGGCAGGTCGGCGTTTCATCTGGTTTCACGCGTGTCCAGGCGTCAACGACCACTGAGGCCGGTTCGACCACAACCGTGAAGAACGCTGGCGGTGACATTTGCACCACCGAAAGTTCACCGGACGTGATCACCGGAGCTGACATCACCATCGACTTTTGTAAGGTCGATCCGGCGCTGTTCGCTCTCATGTCTGGCGCCCGTGCGATAACTGACTGTGACGGCGACATTGCTGGTACTGCTCAGGGGACCGAAACTCCTTCTGGTGCGTTCGCCCTGGAGATTTGGGCGAACAAGGGTGTCGGTACTTCAGCGTCTGGTGACGGCTGGTATTACACTGTGTATCCGAACGTGTCGAAGGGCGCTCTTGGCGGTTCGCTGACGTGGGAAGACGGTCCGCAAACGTACACGCTGACCACGAACGCTTCGCCGTCGTCGGTGTGGAAGCAAGGCCCGTACGGTGTTGTGCCGTCAGCCGGGTCCGACGGGTCGGTCATTGACTGTCCAGATGCCGCCGACTATCTGCCTGGCAATCCTGTTGCGACGAACCAGGCTGTTCAGTTGTGTGACCCGGTTCTTCCTGACGAGTTCCAGTACAGCGTGGCGACGAAGGTGCGTCCGCCGGAGCCGATCGACGTGACGACTGCCACCATCACGCTTCCGGCGACGGTGGTAGCTGCTCCGGCTGCTGCGAAGGCGGCTCCGAAGCCTGCTGCTACCAAAGCTGACTGACTGATTCGTAGCGCTGGGCGGATATCCCACCCACGTCCGTCCAGCGCTGCATTTCGTGATGAACGACGAGAACCACAACCTTGATTTCCACGCTGACATCATTTGGAATTTGATGTCGGTGGCGTTGACCGATTTGGGTTGGTCTGCTGGTGACGTCGATCAGGGGTTGGAAATCATTTTTGGTGATCCGGTGTGGGACGATTGTTGCGGCAAGTCGGCCACCATCAGTATGGGGACGATCAGTCCGTCGAGGTATAACCGTTCACCGGCTGCGGTGAACTGTGTCCGTTTTGATGTTCCGTGGACCGTTCAGATCGTTGATTGCGTCGAATATCGGGATGATGGGTCGATCTCGTCGGCTTCGATTTCGGCGGCTGTGGCGGCTTCTCAGGCGGCTCTGGACGCAATTCTGTGTGCGGCTACTCATGCGCCTGGTGTTTGGGTTGTGTCTGCTGGGACTCAGGGGCCGCAGGGTGGCTGCGTAGCTACCCGAGTTGAATTAAGAACGCTGCTAGAAATTTGTTGACGTGGCGAAGAAGCCTTGGCGTGGCCCAGGTGACCTCGTGAAGATCGTCTCCCCGGTCTCGTATCAGGGGGCGAAAGGGCGTCTCGCCCCCCAGATCGTTGACATCATCCTCCCCACTGACGACTTCCCCTTCTACGACATGTGCTGCGGGAGCGGGACGGTATCTATTGAGATGATCGAGCGGGGGTTTCCGGCTGATGAGGTCATCATGGTTGATGCCGGGCCATGGGGTACGTTCTGGGAATCCATCGGTGAGGAGACCTTCCGGCTCGATGTGCTCTACGGATACATCAATACGATGCCCGCAGACCTGTCGCTCGTTCGCGATTGGGCCAAGGCGCTGTCCGAGCAGAGTGCCAGCATTGACACGGCTGAGGTATTCATTCTCCTTCAGGCCTCGTCGTTCGGGGGGAAGGCGATCTGGATCGAGGAGGATCGGTGGACCAATACCTCGTTCCGCTCATACTGGATGCCGACGGAGACTTCGTCACGCCGTTCCCCCGTGAACCCGATGATGCCAATGCCGGACACCTTGAAGCGGCGTACGTGGGATGTGATGCAGAGGATGGGCGGGGCAATCACGGGCATGTGCGCCAATGTCGAGGACGTCGCCGTCCTTCCGGGCAGCACGGTCTACATCGACCCCCCGTACTCGGCTGGGACTGGATACGGCCATTCACTCGACATCGATGCAGTCGCAACTACGCTTCGCACCCACTCCAAGACGTATGTCTCAGAGGGCAGGCTGGTTGGAACGGAGGGGACACTTCTCCATGCAGGTCGATCCAAGGGTGGTATCTCGGGAGACCGTAAGGTGCAGGCGAATGAGGAGTGGCTCTCATGGGCGTGAGGTGTAGGTATTGCGGGGTCACTATTTCGATGGAAGGTTCATTGTGGGTCGACTCCACGGGTGGAGATGTTTGCTCAGGTGATGATGAACTTCGCAACGAGAACGGGGCACACGATGCCGAGTGATATCAGGCTGAAGCAAGAGGGGCGCACGTTCTGGCTTTGGAGTCAGTTGGGCCGCACCCAGCCGGGCTGGATGCTCTCCACGGGCCGTGCCACAACCCGTCGTGCGTGAACCCTCGCCACCTGTCGTGGGGGACGAAGAGCGAGAATATGGCCGACAAGGTGCGTGATGGCTCAACGGACCGTGGGTCGAACCATTATTCGACCGGGCTGGACGAGGCCACGGCCAGGGAAATGAAACGACTGCTGAACGAAGGGCACGGTCGGCAAGCGGTTGCTGACCGGTTCGGGGCAACGTACGGGGCCGTCGCTCACATCGACAAGGGAACCTCTTGGGCGTGGCTGGAGGTGTGTTGACGTGGCGAAGCTGACTCAAGTCGTTCAGTGCAATGAAGCAGGCTGGCGGCTCGCAACCACAGAGCGTGTCGCGATGATGACGCCGCGTGGTGACGGCCAGTCGATGTAGCTGAACCCGGCGGTTGTTAGCTCGGATCGTAATGTGTCTGACCATTGGCCGAAGTGGGGTGCGGTGTCGTGGAAGCAGACCACTGCCCGCTGCGAGTAGTACGGCAGATAGAACCGGAACTCTGGTAGCCGCAGCGAGATGAGCGAGTCGTGCCAGGCGAAGTCGATGAGGCTGTCTGTCCACGGCTGCATTGATGGTTCGGAACGCAGCTCGACTCGGTGCGAGCTGATTCGGGCGTCGGCCTCGGCGTGGGCTGTGAGGTCAGGTTCGTATGAGATGAGTTTGCCGTGCCCGTTGACGTGAAGTGCGTCTGCGATTGCTTCGGCCATGAATCCGCGACTGGTGCCGGTTTCTAGGACGACGTTCGGTTGGTGGCCGACGATCAGCCCTGCCACCATTTCGGTAATCTCGACTTCGGTGCCTTGCAGGTCGCGTGTGTGCCAGCGTTCAGGTTTCGGGCAGCGGATCGTTGGCCGGGTGAAGTCGGACTCTTGGTAGAAGCCAACGTCGCAGTTCGGTGAGTGTTCGGGGTAAGCCACGACAAATCATTGTAATGATATGATGATGCGCGTCGAGGATATCTCGACCGACAATCCCGAGTGGGTGCGACGAACTGGAATACGCTGTGGGTATGCCTGTGCCCGCTGCGCTGATCGAAAGGGATGGCGATGGCCGAAGAAGTGATGGATTTTGGGTTCAAGGCAGCGGAGACAATCAAGTTCAAGCTGCAAGGAGTCGAGTACGAGGCGTCGAATCGGCCACCATTGGGCGGACTTGTCGAGATGGTGGACGAGCAGCGCCGGTCGGGCGACACCGCAGGATTCGCTACGACGGTGCTCCGGCTGATGGAACTGACGTTGACGCCCGCTTCGTACAAAAAGTTTGTGGCGGCGTACAACTCGACGGACCCAGAAAAGACGATCGACTTGGAACAGTTGAACCGTGTCGCCAGGTGGCTGATGGAGCAACTGGTGGGTCGCCCTACCGTGTCGCCCGACGACTCCTCGGACTGATCGGCGGGCACTGGGCTGTTCTTGACGCCCGGCTGAGTATTGAGGCTGGTATCGACATACGGACGGTTGATCCGGCCCGAGGCGTAAACATCGTCTACTACATGCTGACCGCAGGTCAGGACGAAGATTATCGACGTCAGTTGGACCGGTATCTGCTTGGTCGCGAGTGGGACTTAATCGAACCGGATCTGAAAGACCCTGACGGTCCAGCACCCGAAGACGACCCTGATTGGCGTCCAGCTTGGTGGAAGGACGACTGATGTCTGAAATCATCGACAGCGGCGTAATTCAGGTTGGCCTTGACACTTCGTCGATCCCAGCCGTACTTGACGACTTATCGTCCGACATAACGACATCTGTTCAGGGCGGCTTCGAAGAGGGAGGCAGCTCCTTCGGTGTCGGATTGCTTGACGGATTGAAAGGATCTTTGTCGTCTATCGGCCAGACCGTTGAGAAGAGCTTTACCACCGTTGGCCTTGCGGCTGGTGGTGCGCTCGCTACGTCGCTGTTCACCGGCTATCAGCGGTACAACACCATTCAGGATTCGCTTGTTGCGATGGAGGTCCAGCTTGGATCGACAATCGCAGCGACGAAAATGTTGGACGAAGTGCTGGATGTGGTCACTGGCACACCGTTCAACCTTGACCAGTTCGCTAACGCTGCTTCAACGATGGTTGCGTTCGGCGCTTCCGCCGAGAAGATTCCTGGCTACCTGGAAGCAATCGGTGAAGTCGCAGCGACGAAAGGTGGCCGTTCCAACGAGTTCGCTCAACGGCTGTCGATGTCGTTCGGTCAGATCGCTTCGCTCGGCAAAATCACGAACGAAGAACTGAACCAGATGGCGATTGCCGGTGTTCCGGCGTTACGCATCCTCGCTAACGAGTTCGACACCACCACGATCGAAGCCAGAAAGATGATTTCGGAGGGGTTGATCCCTGCGGAACAGGCGATGGATGCTTTGACGAAAGGCATCTTGGAAGGCACCGACGGTTTAGCCGGGATGACTCCGGCGATGGCAGGCACGATGGAAGGTCTGCGCGAAACAATGACTGGTGCGCTTGGCGGCATGAAGTCCGCTATGGCCCGGTTTGGTGCTGAAATCATTGAGCAGATTGCTCCAGCGTTGACGGCTGCGTTCAACGCGACGACAGCGGTGTGGAACAAGCTGACGTCACTGATTTCGGAGTTTGCGTTTGACGAGTCGTCATTTGTTCAGGGGCTTACGAAGTTCTTGAACTTTATTGCGGATGCTGACACCGGAGCGTTGGACGCGATTTTCTCCAAGTTGTCGGAGATGACTTCGCTGATTGCACCATTGGGTGCGATTGCTGGCGTGAAAGGACTTGGCGCTCTCAGCAGTTTGCTCGGCCCGTTAAGCGGGGCTTTAGGTGCGTTGACCGGTCCGATTGGGATGATCGTCGCCGGGTTGGGTGCGTTGCTCGTCACGAACGACGAGTTCATGGCGTCGCTGTCTGAGATGGGTTCGATGCTGATGGATGCGTTTGCACCATTGCTTGACGTCATCATGGGTCCGCTCGTTGAGTTGATGGACGTTATTAGCGATGTTGTTGGAGACTTGTTGGCGGCGATTGTTCCTGTGGTTGCTGCGCTGCTGGAAGCGTTGGCCCCGGTTCTCGATGTGATCGTGATGGTCGCTCAGGCGTTGGCTGCTGGTTTGCAGCCAGCGGTTGAGTCTTTGGGTGCGATTATGGAACGGTCGCTGGTGCCGTTCCTTGAGATGGCTGGTGAGTCGCTGGCTGATTTGGCGGTAGCGCTTTCCCCGCTCATCGAGTTGATGGGTGAACAACTCGGTATGAAGCTCGAAATGATGCTGTTGAGCTTGGAGCCGATGTTGGCGATGTTCGCGGCGCTCATCCCGCTCGTTGTCGAACTGACAAACATGCTGATGCCGCTCATCATGGTGTTCGCAGAAATTCAGACCGGCGCAATGCGGGCAGGGATGGATTTGTTGGCTCCATTCTTTGAGGGTTTGGCTGGCGAGATCGTCAAGTTCTCTGACGACGTTGCTGGTGCTGTTGGCCTGATGAAAGACATCACGAACTTCATTGGGGCGAGCATCAGTTGGTTGAGCGGAAACGGTTTCAACTTTGACACCGACGACGACAAAGATCAGGTTGCCGGTCTGAACGATGAAGTTGAAGGGCTGGCTAGCACGTTGACTGCTGCGCTGACTTCGATGACCGCGTTCGCGGCGGCGATAAGCGAATCGACGAACGCTACTGAGGCGTGGGCGCTCGGCCTGAAAGACGTCGAAGCGATGAAGGGCGTCTTTGGTGACGTCATCCCCGACGACCTTGCAGACAAGTTGGACGGTGTACCGGAACATTTCGGTGAGTTGGCGCACGCCATTGACGGTGTTGATGTTGACGATTTTGCTGCTGCCCTGGCTAATGGTGAGGAAGGCTTGGGTGACCTGATCACTCAGATGGATGAGGCCGGTGCCAGCACCGACACCATTACCTACACGATGTGGGCGCTAGTCGAAGCGTATGAGCTTGGTGCGGCGGGCGTTGACCTGATGTCAGAATCGTTTGACGAGTTCTTGAAGCCGGAACGTCGCGAGGCTGTCAACGCGTTCACTCAGGGCGTCGTTGATTTGGTCCAGTCGTTCGACTCTGAACGGGTAAGGATTTTCGGTCAGGTTCTCGATGAGCAGTTGAGCGAAAGTTTGCTGCAAACCCAGTTGAGGGCGTGGGAGACAGAACAAGTCTTCAAGGACTTCGGTGCGGCGGTAAGCGAAGCGGGCGGTTGGGAGCTTGGCGCAGATTTGTTCGATCCGGCGGCGGAGGGTGCCCGCGAGCTTTATGAGGCGGCTGCGCCGTTGCAGCAAATGTTTGCTGACGATCTGAACGAGGCGATGGCGAACAGTGCAGGCGGCTTTGACGCTGCACGGCTTGCTGGTGCCGAGTTCCGGCAAGAGCTGATGGAAATGAATCCTGATGCGACGACTCAAGAACTGAACGAACTCTTTGAGCTGATGGGGGCTGATTACAAGTCGGTTGAGCTTGCTATCGAGATGACCGGGCAGCAGCAGGCGAAAGAGAACTTGGCGATTTTGATGCCGTTGATTGCCGATCTGCCTGAAGAAACACAAACCGATGTCATCGCCAATGTTCAGGAAGGTGACTTCGTGGCGGCGATGGAGATAGCTCAGTCGTCGGTTGAAGATGGTGTCGAGTCGCCTCTGACGGTGCTGGAACCAGACGTTGAAGCATTGGTTGCTTCGATCACGCAGAAATTGACTGACAATCCGCCGACGACGACAGCGGTCGTCAATAAAGACGATGCTGCGCTGACGGCGCTCCGACGCGACATCGAGTCAGCGATTGGGACTCCGGTGGTCAACGTGAAAGTCAAATATTCTGGGACGCCTAACAGCGACGAGATCAGAAGCGTTGTGGGCCAAAGCGTCAGTGGCGGTCGAATAGCTGGCCGGGCAGGTGACGATTACACCATCGAGCGCGGCCCGAACATGGGAGGCGGAGGAGAAGTGAACATGGTCAAGGTCGAGTCGGCCACATTCGTTGACGGCACGGACCTTGACGAGCTGGCTGCACAAGTGCGGCTCGGAATGGTTTTGGCGGGAGAGTCGGTATGAGGGCGCTCGGCTACGCAGATCAGGCGAGGTCGAATCTTCCTGACGACCGGTTCCACTGGGCGATCGAAGATCCTGAGCTTGGGTTGCTGGAATTGACTTGCGAAAACGGGTACATCGTCACTCAATACGATTTGGGGACACCAGACATTCGCGAGGTGCGTCACGACCGACCGTTGAACGACGGGACTGTTGACCGGACGCTTTACACCGGAGCCCGAATGGTGTCGCTCACCATTCAGCTTGATCGTGGGATCATGGGCAGCACCGCCCAGATGCGTTCTCGGCTTGCCGCATATCTGCATCCTCGGCGCAGACCGGTGCTGTCGTTTGTTGAGTCTGATTGGCCGTTGCGGCGACAGGTGCGGACACGCGGCAAAGCAGCCCGTGGAACGGTGACGCAACGTAACAACAATGTGATGCAAGCAAACTTTGTTGTGCCTGACGGCATGATCGAGTCGTACGAGCTTCACGCGGAACGGGTCGGAGTGTCCGGCGAAGATTTCGTGAACGTGATTGACGTCCTCAACGCTGGTGACGTCGATTCGCATTGGGTGTGCGAAATTCGGAACATCACGTTGTCGATGTCTGGCGAATCGGCGGGTGCTGGCATCGAGTTGGTGTTAGATCCCACCATTGGGCTTGGCGGTCCGTTTGAGGATGGGACTCGCAGCATCAAAATGATGATGGACATTTCCTCTAATGAGCGGCTGTTCATTTCTTCGATTGACAAGTCGGCTGTGATTGAAACGCCGGATGGTCGGACGAGGACAGCGTTCCAATTTGTTGATAAAGGTTCGGACTGGTGGCAGCTTCCGCCCGGTTCGCATCAGTTCGGGTTCTGGACGCTCGATGAGAACGGCGAACGTATTTCACCGAAACAGGATCGTGCTCATGTTTGGGGTGGTGTCGGAGCTGACGGTGAAACCGCAGGCGAAAACGGTGACCGGTCAGAATATTCGGCGCTCACCATTGAAGGCGGCGAGAGCGGTGCTCAAAAAGCGTTTGATCGGATCACAGCGTTTATGACTGGCGCTGCGAACGATGATGTGGTGCCGAACCCGGCTGACGATCCGTCTCAGGTTGGTGATGTGATCACGTTGTTTGCTGACGGGCCGGGTGTCGGCGTTTCGGTGTGGATTGAGCGGACCGATGACAGCTCGGATCAGGTTGTGTTGGAGTTGATTGACCCGTCGTGGACTGGGCAAACCCCAATCGGCGGCTGCCGGTTGCTTGATGCCAAACCGACCGGCATGAAAACGGTTGCGACGTGGCAGTCCGATGCAACGCTGCATACCGGTTCGGTGTGGTCGTTGCCGGGTTTCGGTGGTGGCACCGACAACAACCAGGCTGGGTACAGCGCGTTCTATTGGCGTGATACTTGGTTTGCCTGATGGAACGATTCCAATACGAATACCTGATTGACGGGTCCGACTATTTGGTCAGCGACGTCGCTGACCTATTGGTTGCTGACGCATGGGTTGACACTGACGGCGGCGACGTTTCACCTCCGACTCAGCCTGATCTGCAACCGGTTTACACCGGCCAGTTTTGGGAGGTTGAGGTTGTTGACCCGTTGACGGGTGAGGCGTGGGCGGTGACGCAGTGGGACAGCTTGAACGTCAAGTGGACGTTGGGAAGCCCGGCGAGTTTGTCGCTGAACACCATTAGCGACATGGCTGGTGGGCCTGTTGGAGCGACACGCGACATCCGAGGAAACATCGCTTATGTGGAGCGGCGAACCGATCTTGTTGTGTATCGAGGCGGTGTGCCGTATTTCCGTGGGCGCATCATGAAAGTTGATGATGAGCTGACTGATCGGGGTCACACAATTTCGTTAGCGGCCACCGACTATTCGGGGATGCTCGACCATCGGTTCCTGCAACCGGATGATCGGCTGACGGAAGTGTTTGAGCCGAATCCTGAGAACATCGTGGTGTGGGAGCCGACCGTTCAGTGGAAAGCCGAAAAACAGGTTGTTGATTCGTCTCAGAACTTTCCGACGAACGTGTATCGGGCGTTGAATGATGTGCCGCATAGCCGTCCGAATGAATGGTCGTTGACGAAGGCGTACAGCACGAACAGCGACGATCCTGACAAGCAGGCTGATCTGGTCGCATATCAGGGTGCTGTTTACGAGTGTGTTGAGGACGTCGAGAAGATTTCGGAGTGGTCGGCGTCGCGAAGCTACGAGCGTGACGAGTTGTGTGTCGAAGACGGGCAGGTGTATCGCGCCATTGGCGACTCTGGTTCCCCAGTGTGGAATGAGCCGCCCGGTCCTTTGGGTTACGACGACGGTGCGTACCCGAAGGGTTATCTGGTGTTTTGGACGCCGGAACAAATAATTGGTGGTGGTGCGGCGGCACCATCGAAAGGTTTGTATCGGGCGAGGCGGGACACGAACGGGCAGCGGCCTGGGGCGAGCACGACGGCGCACGGAACGAACACCTACTGGCATTATCACGATGCTCGTCCTATTTCGGAGGGCGGTGAGGGGTGGGAGGCGTCGAACGATGTGTATTCGCAGGGCACGTTCGTCGTTCACCGTAACGACGTGTATTACGCCACCAAAAACATTCGGGCCACTGACCGGATTGAGATGACGGGGCGTGACGCTGAGGGGAATCGGATACCGGACACTCCGCGCGACCCGAAAGCACCGGACGAGTTGTCTGGTGTGCAGGCAGGGTGGGTGCGGTTGGGGTTCCAGGGATCGAACCGGAACCATCTGCCGTCAAAGTCAAAAAACTATTGGGAGTTGGATCGTGGCGAACCTCGTTGGCCTGACCAGTCGAGCCATTGGTCGAATCTGAACTTGAAGCGGCCTTCGCAGGACGCAACGAACTGGGTGCTGGAACCGAATCCGTCGAAGTGGGTCCGTCGTTACGAACAGGTCGGCCAGTTCGACATTGCTTGGGATTTGATCGAAATGACGCAGCGGAAGCTGTCTGGCGATGTGGGGATCGTGCGTGCTCAAGGCGCTCCCGGTAACGGCAGCGACGATGACGGCATTCCGGCACCATCAGCGCAGCCGGGACGGAAACGTGACCGGACGTTTGAGGACACGTCTACAACGGTGTCAGAAATGATTTCGGAGGTTGGGGCATCGGTTGACGGCTTCGATTGGTGGGTTGACGCTGAACGGCAGTGGTGGGCGCAAACACCGATGCGGTGGCGTGACCGGACTCGCCATTTAGCTTTGGTGTACGGATCGACTGTTGTCAGCATGAAACGTGGATCGTCGTATTCGTTTTTCTCGTCGGTGACGGTGGAAGGCGACCGGAAAGAAACTTCGCCTGACACGTTTGAGGTGGAGTCACCGACTCACGGCCGGTGGGAAGTTCATGAGCGGATCAGTGACGTCAAGTTGCAGTCCACGATCCGTGAACGCGGCGATCAGTATTTGGCGTCTGTCGGGTTTGAGTCGTCGTTCTGGCAGATGGAGTTGGCACCATTGGTTTATGAGCGGGCCGACATCCAGTTGGGTGATGTTTGTGCGTTCCAAGTTGATTTCCCGCCTCGGCTCGATCTGATCGGCCTGGTTCGTGTCGTCGATATTTCAACGAGGGTTTCGGCTGCGGGAGATGTCAGTGTCTCGTTGGGTTGCGAAACTGTGGCTGTGTCGGAAGATCAGAATGGGGCGACCCCAGCTAACGGGATAGCGTTCCGACGAATCGACGAAATCGACTCGCTTGGCGACACGATTCAGCGGTTGGCTTCAAGGATTCGGAGAGCACGGTGAAGTGTTGCGGTGGTCGTCAGTCTCCGAAGGCAGACCCGAAAGTGTTTTATGTGCTGGTGAGGCCGGACGGTTCTGAGGAACGGTTTGAGTCGTATCAGGCTGGTATTGAGGCGCAGCGTGGTTCGGTGGCTGGGTGTCGTTTGATCGCTCGGCGGCGCACCGGTGGATAGCGCATCGTGACGCATGAATATGCGTTATGCTGCTCCGATCAAGTTGGTTAAAGATTTGACGAAAGAACTGGTATGACACTTCCATATCCCCCGCATGGGCACGTCCCTTCGACTCTTGGCGCAGAGAACGGTGCGGAGCCACGGCTGTTCCAGATTCGTTTCTACCCGTACAAGGACGGTCTGGATTTCGGTAACGTCGCCTGGATTACCGGCAGCGACGTCGAGCGGCTTGTTGAGCTTGGGCATCTTGTAGAGATCGAGTCGGCTAACACGCCAAAGCCGAAGAAGAAGAAGGCTGCTGCTAAGACGGAACCGAAGGTCACCATCGAGGAACCGGTTGAGGAACCGGTTGAGGAACCGGTTGAGGAACCGGTTGAGGAACCTGTCGCTGACAGCGAGTAACTGAAGTGGCCGTCAGGCAAAGGTGGGCAGCAAAAGTGGGTTGAGGCGGCAGGAAACGTGGGACCGGTGCGGTCCCCGCTACAACAAAATTGGAATACCGCGTGTTTTGGTCTGACGGGTCTGTGTCGGACCGGGTTCATGCCAGCCCACGTTTAGCGAAGAACGAGATCGCTGACGCCAAACGGCCAGGTCGTGTCGTCGGCCAACGGGTATTGAATTAGCTATTGCGGTAGTGGTCTATGTCGCAAACGATTTGACGTACTTCGTCGTGGAACCGGTCGAACGGGTCGCCCCACGCTTCGCTTCGGGTGGTGTAAATCGTTTGATCTGTGCGTTTAGCTGCTTCGGTCACCATTGCAAGAGCGCGTTCTGGGTCGCCTGCGTCGTAGGCGTGCTTCGCAAGGAAGTAGAACGGCTCGCGTCGCTGCGGTGCTTCGGCTATGGCTTTCCACAGCCAGCGTTCTGGTTCGGCGTCGATTTCTGCGAGTAGCAGGTATGCCTCGGATCGTTCTGGTGCCCAACCGGTCCCGGTTTGCAGGTAGCTCCAAAGAGTGTTGCGAGCTTTGCCCCATTCGCGTCGATACAGATATTCGCGGCCGAGATAAAATTTGAGGCGAAGATTGTTGGGGTCTGCGGCCGACCAGTGTTCAAGACTGTCGAGGATGTAGCTGCGAGGCTTGTTGTTGTCTGGTTGGTGGGTGATGACGAGATTGTCGAGGTGGCAGGTGGCTGCCGGTCCGGTGATGACTTCGTGGATCGGATAGCTCCACCGGTAACCGGCGGAGCGTCGCACGCAGTTTGACCGGTTCACTTTGCCCCAGTTGGATGTTCCAGCGTTTTGCAGCCAGTACGACCAGCGGTGGTGGTCAGGGTTTGCGTCGATGCCGTCACGCCAAGTTTCGTTGAGTGTTTCGTCTGCGTCGAGTTGTAGGACGATGTCGATGTCGTTGGGGACGAGCGCCATCGCGATGTTTCTTGCGTCGTCGAAACGAAACGGGGTGATGACGGTTTCAACGACTTCGATTCCTTCTGCCCGTGCGTATTCGACGGTTTTGTCGGTGGAGCCGGTGTCGAGCCAGAGGACGTAGTCGGCAGTCTCGGTTGTTTCAGCCCACCTTTGGGCATGTTGCTGCTCGTTTAGTACGCAGGTGACGACAGCGATCTTTGGGCGACTCATGCGTGCAGCGTATCACCATGACTCGTAGCGATGCTGTCGTCGCTAAAAACCGTGTTCGACCGTTGAATCCGTCTACGGTTAACGCATCAACATGCGCCGCTCAGACGTGCGCCCTGACTTCAGGAGTCGATGCCCGATGAACGCAAACCCATCTTTGCCGTACCAGCGTCAAGGCAGGATCGCTGCCGTCGTCTGCGACGTCTGCTTCGTGGCGATTCCTGACAGCCAAGTCGATAAGCACCAGGCGTGGCATAAGGAACGGAAGCCGAAACCGTCGTGAGGCGCGTCGTTGCGGTGTCTGTCGCTTTGCTTTGCTTGGCGACAGCCGGGGCCGCATATTCGATGCCAGTCGTTTGGGACGGCGAAAGGGTGGACCCTGCACTGCTGCAACGCGCTGTGCGAGTCGACCCGCCGCCCACCACGACGACAACGACGACGACGGTGCCGCCGCTGCCAACATGGACTGGTCCTCGACCCGCCTACTACGGCGGGAACACCGGCTGCTCACAAGCGAACGCCAACCTGATCGCCCGCGCCATGTGGAACGTCGGCGCAGCTAACTGGGCGGTCGAACAGATGCTGTACATCGTGTCTCGGGAGTCGGGTTGCGACTCGTCGGCGTACAACGGCAACCGGCGCACCGGCGACGACTCCTGGGGGTTCTGCCAGCTCAACACTTTGGCCGGGTTCTTTCGGTCAGGTCAGATTCTGGCTGCTTACAACCCGTACTCGTTTGCGTACGATCCGTGGCACAACGCTCAGGCATGCGCCGCCCTGTACGCCCGCTGCGGTTTCGGTCCGTGGACGAAGCCGACGTATGGGTGCCGTAAGCCGTGAGACACCATCGTGGGGCATCATCGTCTTATGTCGGAACATCATGATACGGTAGGAGCATATGTTTACCCGAGTTAAAAAGCTGTTCAAGCGGCGTCACGAAATGGATTTTGGTGACGGCGGCGAAGAT
>Ga0213866_10001583_pt1 | contig 16698 bp, 15 predicted proteins | sample PICome_11_FD_160079 | JGI IMG/M metagenome (GOLD analysis project Ga0213866, IMG submission 160079) | Coastal seawater microbial communities near Pivers Island, North Carolina, United States - PICO284 | ecosystem: Environmental > Aquatic > Marine > Coastal | place: USA: North Carolina...
TCCTAATAAATGCTTGTCAACGATTTGATCATATTCTTTACAAAATTCATCAACAATACAAAATATTTCAGTAATTTTAGAGTAGATTATCATAGATAGATTTTTGGATTAATAAATTGAATTTCAACACTTTAATTTACTGAAAATCTATCTTTTTTGCTAATAAATAAGCCATTAATATTAATCGAACTCAGGTTTTAATCTTAATAATTACTATTTTCAGAATATTCTTTACTGTGCTCAAACTGAGAATGAGAATACTAAACGTCTTTTCGAGTGTTTTTTTGGAATGAAATGAAGAAAAAATGTATCGAGAAATACTTATAGAACCAAAAAATTCTCGATAACTCAACAGAATAAATCTCACTTGAAGACGATTTGCAACTAGCTAATAAAGTCTAAAAATCCAACAATCTAAGAAGTCTAACTTCACTACATCATCCAACAATCAACTATATCAGCTAAAATATGAAGCAATAATCCAATTCCTAATACACGTGTTTTTTTAAAAAATAAAAAACCTGCGTACACAGCAATTGCATAGTAACTGTGCAACGGATGAAAGTTGATGCTACACCGATTGGGATCAAAAATTGGAGTTGCGAGTAAATGATCGAGATCGATGAACATGCAAAGAACAAATATAAAATAGACCGTTTTCCATTGTTTCCGATAGCAATATAAAGCTATCAGTAACGGAAAAATAAAGTGCAATCCGTAATGAACATAGGTTCGTAACATTATAAAATGGTTTGCTGTTCTAAATACGAAAGTGCATTGGTGCCTTCATTGAAAAGTAAATCCAAAATACTGAGATTTGGAATGAATCCGTACTTATCATCAAAGACTTGTGTGTAAGTTTCAAAACCATAATCGGGCTCTTTCTTGACGACTGCTAGTTTTCTAAAATCTTGAATTTCAGTTACAATTGGCTCGAATTCTTTTGTTTGAGTTGTTTCCACTTCCAATTGCAGACAATCGTTTACGAGTTGAATAGTTTCTAAATTTAAATCCATTAAAAACTTGTATCGTTTTTCAAAAAGTGGTTGTAATTCGTCTTCGTAGTATTCAAAAAAAGGTGACGTTCGATAAGCAGATTCTAGCGATTTCCAATGCAATCGCTGCCAAGGAGTTTCATTGGCTAGTTGAATCTCTTTGTACTTTTGATGTTTTTGTTCCTTATTGTGTCGCACCGGAACATTGAACATGAGTTTTCCGTTCGCACCATAAATGTACGTTCGATTGCGATAGGTTTGCTTCTGGAAATTATCTTCCATCTCCACGACTATATTCGTCGATTTTGCAAAGACTACGTAGTGCGCAATGCTTGGGAAATAGGTTGGATGGATGAGGGTTTTCAAACCGTTATGAGTTATGAGTTATGAGTTATGAAAGTTGCTTTTTGTCATTGAATGGCAAATTGACACTATTATCAAATCGTTACATTTTCAAATTAACAAATCATCAAAAGTCAATTCCTACTTCAAAAGGTTCTCGACTGCATTCAAACTGACAACTGAAAACCGACAACTGAAAACTACTTCGCCGCTTTCTTCTTCTTTCTAAAATAATTAAACACAAACCAACCAGCCAACAAAATCAAGAAATATTTGAAATATGAAACAGGTGTTCCATCGCCGCTAACGGTTGTAAATAATCGATTCCAACGTATTTTATTGAGTCCTTTTGCGTTTGAGTCCCAACTCATCCAAACAAATACAGGTTTTCCTAAAACGTGGTCAAACGGAACAAATCCCCAACTTCTGGAGTCTTGTGAGTTTCCTCGGTTGTCTCCCATCATCCAATAGTAATCTTGCTTGAATGTATAGGAAGTGATTGCTTTGCCATCAATCATGATTTGATCACCTTTTACTGTCAAATTTTGACCTTCATATTCTGAAATTGCGCGTTTGTATAACGGTAGGTTTTCTTTTGTCAATTCAACGGTCATTCCTTTTGCTGGAATGGTGATCGGTCCAAATTCGTAATTATTCCAATTGTAATTTTCAGAATGTGGAAAAACACTTTTATCTCTAACACCTTTGGCTAAGGTTGATTTTTCAATGTACTGTATGTTTTGATTATTTTTTAATCGCTGAAAAGACTCTTCTGTTACCGCCGGAAAGATTAAGGTATCTTTCTTCATTTTTTGAGTATTTACATCAAACGCATTTCCCATTCCATCAGTAATATCATATACATTCACCAGTTCTTCAGCGGTTAAATATCTACCTTTTGGTAAAAACTTATAACTAAACTGCAATTTTGCACGATCTGGAAGTTCGTTTTGTTTTCCATCAATAAATACATATCCATCACGAACTTCTAATTTGTCGCCTGGCAAACCAACACAACGTTTTACATAGTTGGATCGTTTGTCTAATGGTTTGTGTATGGCAGGACTTCTTGGATCATCAATCACCGTTAAGGTATCTGCTGGCCAATTGAATACCACTATATCATTGCGTTCAATGCTTTCAAATCCTGGGAATCTAAAATAAGGCAATTGTGGTTCTTTTAGGTACGATTTCATTCCCGTAAACGGAATAGCGTCATGTACCATTGGTAACGCTACGGAAGTCATGGGCGTTCGTGCTCCATAATGTATTTTACTCACAAATAAGAAATCGCCCACTAATAATGTTTTTTCTAGTGATGAAGACGGAATTACAAACGGTTGCATTACATACGTATGTACCAAAGTTGCTGCCACTACGGCAAACAATATGGAAGCTATCCACTCGCCTGCTGGTGTTCTTGGCTTTAGGCTTCTTTCGTGTACGTATTCCACATCTAACATGTAGTTTACGTAGTAAATGTAAAATCCTAAAGTTACGACTACCAAAATCGTTTCCATACGATTTGTACGTCCAAAGCTACGAATGGTTTCTACCCAAAGTACTGGAAATACAATCAATTGAATGATAGGTATAAATAATAAAATAACCCAATACCATTCTTTTGGGCGATTGATAATTTTCATCAACACAAAAGCATTGTAAATTGGAACCGCAGCTTCCCACGCTTTTCTTCCTGCTTTTATGTAGAGTTTCCAAGTTCCTAAAAAATGAATAAGTTGAACTAGTAAGAAAAATAGTATAAATGCCTGTGTAAATGTCATTTGTTGTTATTTTGTGATTCTGTAAATATATGCGGAATCCTGTTGGTTTTTTTACAAATATATATGCTGAACTCGTATGTCTGTTTTATTTATTATATGTTTAACACGTCTTTCATGGTGTATACGCCTACTCTATGTTGAATCCATTCGGCAGCGACTACTGCGCCCAAAGCAAAACCTTGACGATTGTGCGCTTCATGTTTTATAGCAATGGTATCAATGGAAGATGTATACGTTATTTCGTGTGTTCCAGGAACTTCTGGAATGCGTTTGGCTACAATCGAAATTTCGTCAGCGCTTGCTGCTTCATCTAATTTCCAATCAGTATACTTTGTATGTTGCATGATACCTTCTGCCAGTGTAATCGCCGTTCCGCTTGGCGCATCTAATTTTTTGGTATGATGAATTTCTTCGATTTCCACCTTGTAATCTTCTAATTGAGACATCATTTTAGCTAAATAACTGTTTATCTCAAAGAAAATATTAACCCCTAAACTAAAGTTTGAAGCATACAAAAATGTGCCTTTTTCAGCTTCGCACAACGTGATAACTTCATCATATTTTTCCAACCAGCCTGTGGTTCCTGAAATGACAGGAATTTGCTGTTTGATACAATGTGTGATGTTTTGAAAAGCTGCGGAAGGAATACTGAAATCAATGGCAACATCCACATTGGTAAAATCGTATGCTGTAATGTCACTTGAAATTTTATGAATAATTGAATGTCCACGATCAAGTGCTACTTTCTCAATTTCTTTCCCCATTCTACCATATCCAAGCAATGCAATATTCATAAATAATTGTTTTTGAATGTCTTGTAGCGAAGTTAAAATTTAAAATTGAGTGTTAACCCAAGATTCCGATTGAAATCAATTTCATTTTGATCTATGTGCGGACGTAAGGAAAGATCGTCACTTACGTTGAATTGTAATAAATGTGCATCTACATTGGCATCTACAATATTTAACACGTACGCAATAACCGTTAATAACAAGGATAAATCACGATTTCGTTGGTAAAATTCTTGTGCGTCAATTAACGCATTTGCATCTGTTACCACTAAGCTAAATTCATCTTTTATTCCTGCCAAACGCTGTTTGTATGCACGCCGATACCGATTGTATTTGTTGTTATTATCAATGTAGAAGTAAATTCCGGTTCCTAACGCGGCGTATACAATCGGGATTTTCCAATACTTTTTATTATAGGCTTGTCCTAATCCCGGTAAAACTGCTGAATAAAAAGCGGCTCTTGATGGCGATAACGGATCAATTACTTTCTTTTCTGCGTTGGCATTTACCGTATCCATTACCTTTAAAACAGATTCTTCTTTCGTCTTTTCCTTCGCATCTTTCTTTTCCGTGTCTTCTTGCGACCAAGATAATTGGCATGCAAAACACAAGAAACATAACGCTAAAATGATTCTATTTCTCACTCTTTAGTAATTTTTTAATTCGTGCAAAGTCTTCTTCTGAGTGAAACGGAATGGTAATTTTTCCTTTTCCATTACTTCCAACTTTCACATCTACTTTATGACCAAAATATTCAGAAAAATCACGTGCTCCTTTTTTAATATATTTTGGAAGTTCTTCTTTTTCTTTAGTTGGCGCTTCTATGGTATTATCTTTTTTATAATTTTTCACCAATTCTTCTGTTTCACGAACAGATAATGCTTTGGTGATAATCATTTTATAGATATCCAATTGATCGTTCGCATTTTCAATATTAACCAATGCGCGTCCATGTCCCATACTTAGGAAACCATCACGCATGCCTGTTTGAATGATTGGATCTAATTTTAACAAACGTAAATAGTTGGCAATGGTAGAACGTTTTTTACCCACACGTTGACTCATTTGTTCTTGCGTTAAGCTAATTTCGTCAATCAATCGTTGATAAGATAGAGCAATTTCGATCGGATCTAAATCGGCACGTTGAATGTTTTCTACCAACGCCATTTCCAACGATTCTTGGTCGTTTGCAATGCGCACATACGCAGGAATCGTTTCGAGTCCTATTAATTTGGAAGCTCTATATCGACGTTCCCCAGAAACTAATTGATATTTTTCAAAACCTAATTTACGCACCGTAATCGGCTGAATTACTCCTAATTCCTGAATAGAAGACGCTAATTCTCTGAGTGTTTCTTCATTAAAATTGGTTCTTGGTTGAAACGGATTGACTTCAATGGTTTCAATTGCCAGTTCTACAATATTACCAACGACTTTATCTGCATTTTTATCTGAAACGGACGTAATATCGTTTTCAGGATCTTTTAATAATGCGGATAATCCTCTACCTAATGCTTGTTTTTTTATTGCCTTCGCCATACATCTTATTTTCCACTATTTTTCTTAATCACTTCGTGTGCTAAGCTTAAATAATTACTTGCACCTTTACTACTTGCATCGTAATTAATGATACTTTCGCCGTAACTTGGTGCTTCACTCAATCGTACATTTCGTTGAATAATAGTTGAAAATACCATATCATTGAAATGTTTTTGTACTTCTTCTACGACTTGGTTCGATAAACGCAAACGAGAATCATACATTGTTAATAATAATCCTTCAATATCTAAATCCGGATTGTGTATTTTTTGAACACTTTTAATGGTGTTTAATAGTTTTCCTAAACCTTCTAATGCAAAATATTCACACTGAATTGGAATCATCACAGAATCCGCCGCAGTCAATGCATTTAAGGTCAATAATCCTAATGATGGCGCACAATCAATTAAAATATAATCGTATTGATCTTTGATGGGTTCCAATGCTTTTTTTAGCATATATTCACGTTGTTCTTTATCGACCAACTCAATTTCAATAGCCACCAAATCAATATGCGCAGGAATCATACTTAAATTTGGCGAACTTGTTTCGATGACAACTTCAGCCGCACTCATCGTATGTTCTAAAACTTGATACGTTCCTTTTTCAATACTTTCCACGTCAATTCCTAATCCGGAAGTTGCATTTGCCTGTGGATCAGCGTCAATCAATAGTACTTTCTTTTCAAGCACACCTAAAGATGCCGCTAAGTTTACAGAGGTTGTTGTTTTTCCGACACCACCTTTTTGGTTTGCAATAGCAATTATTTTGCCCATGTTTTGTTTGAGGATTTTAAGCGATAAAAATACAATTATTATTGAGTTAATGAAATGAAAATTATGAACATCTATGATAATCTTTCGTTAAATCTAAAAATCTTCAAGATAAACACGGAATCAGGCAAATACCAGAAAAACAAAGGAATCAGCATGTTAAAGTCTGTATTACACACGTTAAAAAATCATAAATACTGAACTTTGCATGTAAAAAAGATTATTTTTGATCGAAATTTTAACAGTTGTATCTGCACAAAATAACACAGACTGTACAATTGTCATACATAGCAAATGCTTTTATGAAGAAACTATTCATCTTACTTTTTTTAGCGCAAATTTCGTTTGCGCAAACACAAAATCCTGTAAGTAAAAAAACAGTGATTAAAATTGTGTATGGAGGAAATTTGAACGTAAACGAAAACAAATACCCAGGCGCAAAAATATTTTCAAAAACAGAAAAATCACAAGTTCGTTTTGAACACGAAGGCATGGATTTGTGGTGCGATAGAGCTGTACTTTTTCAAGATCGGAATTGGGTAAAAGCGTATGGAAACGTCTTCATTCAACAAGGTGATTCTGTCGAAATGTCTAGCGAATATATTGAATATGACGGTAATACAAAATTAGCCGTTTCCAAACGAAATGTACGTTTGCAAAATACAGACATGACGCTAACAACGGATACGTTATACTTTGACAGAAATGCGCAAGAAGCGTATTTTAATACCAAAGGAGTTGTAAAAGATAGTGCCACAACGCTGAAAAGTATTGAAGGACGTTATTTTATGGAAAAAAATAAATATCAGTTCTTAAAAGAAGTAAATATTACCAATCCCGAATATACTGTAAACTCTGCCCAATTGGATTATTACACAGATTCCAAACATGCGTACATGTATGGTCCATCAACGATAAAAGGAGAAGAATACACTATTTATTGTGAACGCGGATTTTACAATACCGTAACGGAAAAAGGCTATTTTATAAAAAAATCACGGATTGATTATGACAACCGAATCATTAATGGAGATAGCTTGTATTTTGAAAAAAACACCGAATTCGCCTCTGCAACAAACAATATAAAAATTACGGACACCATTAATAAAATGATCTTAAAAGGTCATTATGGCGAAGTGTACAAAGCAAAAGATTCTGCATTTATTACCAAACGCGCCGTGGCAATTAGCTTGGTGGAAACAGATTCTATGTACATTCATGGAGATCGCTTACTAGTCACAGGTCCGGCAGAAAATAGAGTCATTCGCGCCTACAAGAATGTAAAATTTTTCAAAACAGATATGAGTGGAAAGTGCGATTCTTTATTCGCCGATAACAAATCAGGCGTTACACAACTTTTGCGCCGTCCAATTCTATGGAATGGCGAAAGTCAAATGACTGGTGATACCATTTTCTTAATTTCGAACGTAAAAACAGAAAAATTAGATTCGCTCAAAGTCATAAATAATGCTTTTATTGTGAGTAAAGATACGCTTGGCGACGGTTACAATCAGGTGAAAGGACAAAATTTATATGGCAAATTTGAAGAAAACAAACTCCGTGAAGTAGATGTAGTCAAAAACACCGAAGTTGTCTATTATATGTATAATGACAAAAATGAATTTATTGGAATTGACAAAACTATTTGCAGCGCAATCAATTTAACGTTAAACAATAATCAAATAGAAGACATTACCTTTTTCACTCGACCAGATGGCGTGATTTATCCTGATAAAGATTTACCTAAAAACGCCCGAAAACTTCGCGGTTTTATTTGGCGTGGCGACGAACGAATGTTTTCCAAAGATGATATTTTTGATGAAGACGACAACAACTTAGTCTTACCTGTCATTCGAGGTCTTGACAACGCAATGGATCCGCTCAAAGAAGATGAAAAAGATTCGGATAAAAAAATCTTCAAACCGAACATAAGCACCGTTCTTCCAGAAAAAAAGGACAAAACTGCTGAAAAGAAGAAATTTGTAGCGCAACAACAAGCGAAAGAGAAAGACAAATTGAAAGAGCAATAAGTTCGCAGACTTCTTGGATTTTTAGACAATTAGACAAAATTAAATAAAATATCACTTTCACTTCGAGTAATTTTCGATAGAAAATAGTATTGAGAAGCACTTTGAAACACAATTGCTCTCGATACATTTTATTTCCATTACATTCCAATAAAACACTCGAACCGACGGTTTCTAAAAGCAAACCTTGAACCTTGATTTTTTGAATTCTTGAATCTTTCAATTATTGAATCATTCAATCTAAAAACACAGCATTTAACTTCGTATCTTTGCAAAATTACTATGAAGGAAGATTTTTTTACATACCAAGCACAAACCACACCGCATCCATTAGCGATGGAAATATCGCATGCGGAAGGAAGTTACATCTATGATACCAACAACAAAGCGTATTTAGATTTTGTAGCAGGCGTTTCTGCGTGTAGTTTAGGACACAGGCATCCAAGAGTTGTCAGCGCTATTAAAAATCAGCTCGATCAATACTTGCACGTCATGGTCTATGGAGAATATGTGCAAAAATCGGCAGTAGATTTAACAAAATTATTAGCATCACAATTGCCCGATCCGCTAGAAAAAACATACCTAACCAACTCAGGAACAGAAGCGATTGAAGGTGCATTGAAATTGGCAAAACGTTTCACAGGTCGTTCAGAACTCATTGCGGCACATCATGCCTATCACGGAAATACACAAGGCGCGATGAGTGTCATGGGCTATGAAGAACGCAAACAAGCATTCCGACCGTTATTGCCCGATGTGCATTTTATTGAATTCAACAAAGAGGCTGATTTAGAAAAAATTACCACAAAAACGGCTGGTGTAATCTTAGAAACCATTCAAGGTGGCGCAGGATTTATTGTGCCTAAAAATAATTATTTACAAAAAGTAAAACAACGTTGTGAAGAAGTTGGCGCATTGTTAATTTTAGATGAAATTCAACCCGGATTTGGTCGTACAGGAAAACTATTTGGTTTTCAACATTATAATGTTGTACCCGATATTTTGGTCATGGGAAAAGGCATGGGCGGCGGAATGCCTGTCGGTGCATTTACGTCTTCCGCAGTAATGATGGATACTTTACAAGACGAACCCAAACTTGGACACATTACCACATTTGGCGGTCATCCTGTCATTGCAGCAGCGAGTTTGGCAACCTTAAAAGAGATTGTTGACAGTAATTTAATGACGCAGACCATCAAAAAAGAAGCATTATTTAGAGATTTATTACAACACGAATACATTGAAGAAATTCGCGGAAAAGGATTGATGCTTTCTTTAATTGTAAAAAATGCAGACATCACTAACAAAATTATCTTGGGTTGTATGGAAGAAGGTTTAATCCTTTTCTGGCTATTATTTGAACCAAAAGCTGTCCGAATAACACCGCCATTAACCATTTCGGAAGAAGAAATTAAGCAAGGTTGCGCTGTGATTATGAAAGTTTTAAAAAATATAAAAGACTAAATACGACTGACAATCGTTATGAATACTGATAAAATCATCCATTACCAAAAACAACCAATTAAAAATCAATCAATTATATAACAGATGATTATTACAAGTTGTTGATTACTTTGTTGAAAACAATTAGCACTATGCTAACAAAACAACACTTTCATCAACTACATTTAAAGTAATAGAAATCTAAAAGCACGTATTGCTTATGCTATTTAGCTCTAATGACGATCAAAATTTTGCACTATCGAGGTTTGAATCGATGTTAAAAACAAATAATGTTTTGTTTTTTGATTCGTCCGAATTTGAAGATATCATTCATCACTATTTAGATGCAGGAAAAGTTGGTTTAGCCAAAAAAGCCATCAAAATAGGATTGGAACAACATCCAAGTTCTGTGAATTTAAAACTCATGGAGATTGAATTATTGGTGTTTGATAATAAACTAGAACAAGCTGAAAAAATGCTAGATAAACTCTACGTTTTAGAAACTACAAATGCCGAAGTTTACATTCAAAAAGCAAATATTTACTCCAAAAGAGACGAACATTACAAAGCGATTGACTTATTAAAAATGGCGTTGGACTTTACAGATGATACCGCCGATGTAAATTCGTTAATTGGAATGGAATACTTGTTTATTGACGACTTTAAACAAGCTAAAAAATACTTCATCAAATGTGTTGAAGTCGATTTGGACGATTATTCTTCCCTATACAACATCATTTATTGTTTTGAATTTTTAGAAGACATCGATGGCGCTATCGTATACTTAAACAGTTACATAGACAAAAATCCGTACTCAGAAGTTGCTTGGCATCAATTGGGAAAACAATATTATACTAAAAAACTATTTGTAGAAGCGTTAGCCGCTTTTGACTTTGCCATTATTGCTGACGATTGCTTCATAGGCGCTTATCTTGAAAAAGGAAAAGTATTAGAAAAATTAGGCGAATACGAAGAAGCCATTCACAATTATCAAATAACGTTAGAATTAGACGATCCAACCTCGTTTGCGTATTTGCGCATTGGAAAATGTTATGATAAATTAGGTCAAAAAGACTTAGCCGTAAAATTCTACTATAAAACAGTTCATGAAGATCCTTTATTAGACAAAGGTTGGACGGCAATTACCGATTATTACATCAAGCAAGAAAACTTTCAAAAAGCATTATATTACATCAACAAAGCAATTAATATTGATACTGAAAATGTTTCGTATTGGAAGCGAAGTGCCGAAATTCACAGAGCATTACAACTCTATGAAGAAGCAGATATTGCCTATCAAAAAACGGTGGAATTAGGAAACTACGAACTATCAACGTGGATTGCTTGGGCTGATATTTTAAAACTTTTAGGCGAATACGACAATAGTGTTCATGTACTCTTACAAGCGTTGGAATTTTATCCAGATCACGCAAAAATAGAATACCGTTTGGCTGGCATCTATTTCACGCTAGGCAAGCAAACAAAAGGAACCTTTCATTTAAAAAATGCATTGCGAAACGACTTCAAACAACACTTGTTATTTCAAAAATTATTTCCAAGCATTTTTACACGGGTTTCGGTAAAAAATATTATTTCAGAATTTAAAAAATCGTCCACATAAAATTCCATACTTTTGCGTGTAGCATTCGTAAGTAATTTACAATTGCTTACGGAAAAAATACAACTTATAACAAAAGCTACACATGAATAGAAGTCTATTCGATTATTTACTAATTACATTCAAAGGATTGGCAATGGGCGCTGCGGATGTAGTCCCTGGTGTTTCTGGCGGAACAATTGCCTTTATTTCAGGAATTTATGAAGAATTAATCACTTCCATAAACAATATAAATTTAGACCTTTTTAAAACGCTCAAAAAAGACGGAATCAAAGCCGCTTGGACGCAACTAAATGGCAACTTTTTATTGGCATTAATGCTCGGAATCGGAATCAGTATTCTATCGCTCGCAAAACTCATCAAATCCTTGCTAGAAACCGAACCTGTACTTTTATGGGCATTTTTCTTCGGATTGGTCATTGCTAGTATTCTTTTCATCGGGAAACAAATAGAAAACTGGAACTTAAAAACAATTCTAGGCTTTACGCTTGGTGCCATTGTAGCGTATTACATCACTACCTTACCGGGTGGCGATGAAAGTATGACTTCTGCTTGGTTTATGTTTTTAGCAGGCGCATTGGCAATTTGCGCCATGATTCTTCCCGGAATTTCAGGTGCATTTATCTTAGTACTTTTGGGCGCATATCAACCCGTTTTGACAGCAATTGACAACAAAGACTTTCAAACCATTGCAATTTTTGCTGTTGGTGCAATTGTTGGTTTATTATCATTCTCAAAATTCTTAAAATGGTTATTTAACAACTATAAAAACCTGACGTTAGCCGTGTTAACAGGTTTTATCTTAGGTTCATTAAACAAAATTTGGCCGTGGAAAGAAGTGCTTACTACACGCTTGGATTCTCACGGAAAAGAAGTTCCTTTCTTAGAAAAAAGTATTCTTCCCAACACATTTGAAACCATCACTCAAAAAGATCCACAACTTCTTTTGGCAATTGTGTTGATGGTTGTTGGATTTCTGACTATTTTTATCATGGAAAAATTCGCAACGCGAAAAAATAAAAACTAGTAATGAATAACGCATAAAATTTCATGGAAAGCACTCGAACGCTCAAAGATAAAATCTTATTGGTCATCAAAGGTTTAGCGATGGGCGCAGCAAATAAAGTTCCTGGAGTTTCTGGCGGTGTCGTGGCGTTTGTAGCTGGCTTTTATGAAGAATTTATCTTTTCATTGCAACGCGTTAATGGAAAAGCGTTCAAGCTACTTTTTAACGGTCGTTTTAAAAGTTTTTACAAATACATTAACGGAAAATTTTTAGGATTGCTCATTCTTGGAATGTTGGTCAGTTACTTTAGTGTTTCCAAAATTCTCGATTACTTCATTCAGCATTACGAACTCTATGTTTGGTCTGCTTTTTTTGGAATGATTCTCGGTTCTATCTACTACATCGCAAAAGATTTTAATCATTGGAATCGTGCTACACTATTAAGCATTTTAATAGGTGCCGCAGTCGGAATTGCCATTAGTTTGATGAATCCTGCCAAAGAAAATGATCACTTAGCCTTTGTGTTTTTATGTGGAATTATTAGTGTTTCAGGAATGACATTACCCGGACTTTCTGGTTCATTTATTTTAATACTTCTCGGGAACTATGTATTATTACTAGTCGATTCCGTAAATGCACTATTTGACACATTTGCAGATCTGTTTCGCGGTGATTTTTCATTTGTAAGCGACCCAAAACGCATTAGAGATTTAAAAATATTAAGCGTATTTACAATAGGCTCAACAGTTGGATTGGTTACTTTATCACATCTTCTAAACTATGTATTAAAACATTACCGAAATGTGACAACAGCCATTATTATCGGGTTTATATCAGGTTCACTTGGTGTAGTTTGGCCTTGGAAACAAACCATTTATAAAGTAGACGAAATGGGTTCTATTCTTGTAGATTCCAATGGTAAACAAATCATTCAAAACTACAAACGACTCATTCCTGATCTTGCAGCGAGCGAAACATGGATTGCTATATTTTATATTTTCATTGGAATTTTAATTGTATTAGCCTTAGATTGGTATGGAAAACGAACAAAAAATGCCTAAACATCTATTTGGGTTGCTTGGAAAGCACATCGCCTACTCTTTTTCCAGAGGATATTTCTCGGATAAATTTAAGGCGCTTCAACTGGACGATCATTTCTATACCAATTTTGACATTCCAACGATTAGAGATTTTCCGAAAATTATAGCAGAAAACAAAAATCTCAAAGGAATGAATGTCACCATTCCGTACAAAGAAGTTGTAATTCCTTATTTAGACAAAATACACAAAAAAGCCTCAAAAATTGGCGCTGTTAACACCATCAAAATTGAACAAAATGGAAGCCTCACAGGATATAACACAGACTGTTACGGATTCAAAAAATCAATAAAACCCTATTTAAGAAGGCACCACAAAAAAGCATTAATTTTAGGAACTGGCGGCGCTTCCAAAGCGGTTGCTTTTGTATTTGAAGAATTAAACATTCCGTACAAATACGTTTCAAGAAAACCCAAAAACAGTCAATCAATTTCGTATGATGATTTAAGCGAAAAAATTATGAAATCGCACTCCATTATTGTGAATTGTACACCTTTGGGCACATTTCCAAAAATTGAAGATTGCCCAGATATTCCGTATAAATATGTTTCGAAAGACTTTTTATTGTTCGATTTAATCTACAATCCGTCCGAAACTACGTTTTTAAAACTCGGTCGTTTGCAAGGTGCACAAATTGCAAATGGACATAAAATGCTAGAGTTTCAAGCAGAAAAAGCTTGGAAAATATGGAATTCTTAAAAAACCAGCACTTTTTACTGCAATAATCAAAGTTTCTCATCTGTAAAACTTTGTTCTTTTATCAGTTGTTAGTATATTCGGACTTTAAAGCTTGAAAAGAAACGAACCCAAACATTTTTATGATGTTAGAAGAAAAAGATGATACCCTGCAAAATGCAGAAGAAAATTTAGAATCACCAACTCCCAAAAACACAGACGAAACTCCAGCAAAAGTTGAAACTGAAGCTGAAGTTGAAGAAGTGAAAGCTGAAGTTGAAAAAGAAATCGAGGAAGTTGAAACTGAAATTGAAGTTGAAACTCAAGATGAAACCGAAGCCAAAACTGAGGTAAAAGTGGAAGCGGAAGAAGTGGAAGAAGATTCTGAACAAACGATGGAAGAACATCAGGAAGCTGTCAAAAATATACACGAAAGTGTTGCAGAAGACTCGGAAGATGAAACCGCCAACGAACGCCATGCAATTCCGATATTAGACTATCATTCTATGTCGATGGAAGCATTAGTTGCCGAATTGGAAAAACTAGTGCAAAACGAAAAAGTTCAAGCAATAAAAGATCATGTTGACGGGATCAAATCTGAATTTAATGAAAAATTCAACGAAGTTTTAGAGCAAAATAAAGAAGAATTTTTAGCCGAAGGTGGAAATGTTATAGACTTTCATTTTTCACTTCCCATCAAAGCCAAATTTAATGTCGCATACAATAGTTATCGCAGCAAACGTAATGATTATTACAAGAGCTTAGAGAAAAATTTAAACGTAAATTTAGAAAAACGTCTTGCGCTTATTGAAGAGTTAAAAGGTTTATTGAATGTTGAAGAAAACATCAACGATACCTACAAACAATTCAAGCAAATTCAGGAAGACTGGCGCAATGCAGGTTCTATTCCGAAAACGCAGTACAACAATGTTTGGCGCACCTATCATCATCATGTGGAGCGTTTTTATGATTTTTTACACCTAAATAGAGATTTGCGTGATTTAGATTTTAAACGCAATTACGAAGAAAAGCAAAAAATTGTAGCACGAGCGGAAGAACTTTCCAAAGAAGACGATAGCATTCATGCGTTTCGCGAATTGCAAAATTTACACAGAATCTGGAAAGAAGATATTGGACCCGTTGCAAAAGAACTACGTGAAGAAATTTGGAATAAATTTAGCGCAGCCACCAAAATAATTCACGACAAACGTCAAGAATATTTCAAAAATATCGATCAGGTTTACGAACAAAATCTGATCATAAAAGAAGAAATCATTGAGAAAATCAAAGCGATTTCGGCTGGAAATTATACAGTTCATAATCAATGGCAAAATAAAATTAAAGAGATTGAAAAATTACGTCAAGAATTTTTCAACGCTGGAAAAGTTCCATTACGTGTAAACGAAGAAACCTGGGCAAAATTTAAAAAGGCAGTTCGTGAATTCAATGCCAACAAAAACACGTTTTATAAATCATTAAAGAAAGATCAACAAGATAATTTAGCTAAAAAACTCGCATTAATTGAGTTGGCTGAATCGTTGAAAGATAGTGATGATTTTGCCGCTACTACGCCTAAAATGAAGAAAGTACAAGCCGATTGGAAAAAAATTGGACATGTACCAAAGAAAATTTCTGATAAGATTTGGAAACAGTTTAAAAATGTTTGTAATCATTATTTTGACAAATTACACGCACAGAAAAACGAAGCCAATAAAGAAGAAAATGAAGCTTTAGAGAAAAAGAAAGCGTTTTTAGATGCTTTGGAAGTTTTTGAATTAACAGGTAATACTAAGAAAGATATTGAAACCATTAAGGATAAAATTGCGGAATGGAAAGCAATTGGTAGAGTTCCATTTAGTAAGAAAAACATTGACAACAAATTTAATAAAGTAATTGACGGATTGTTTAAAAAATTAGACGTTGACAAACAAGAATCGGAACTGATAAAGTACTCAAATCGTTTGGAGAATTTAGATGCTCATAAAATCAATTCGGAAGCTATTTTTATTCGCAGAAAAATTGATGATATTTCTGCCGAAATTCGTCAGTTAGAAAACAATTTACAGTTCTTCTCTGATTCATCTTCAGACAGTCCAATGTTGAAAAAAGTATATCAAGATATTGATAAACATAAGAAAGCATTAGAGACTTGGAAAGCAAAATTAGATCAGTTGCGATCGTTGTAATCGCATTTCGACTCCGCTCAATGCTCGGTTGTGAGTTTATGAGTTTATGAGTTTATGAGTTTATGAGTTTATGAGTTTATGAGTTTAATTTAAAAAATTATATATAAAAAAGCCGTTTAGCGAAAAACTAAACGGCTTTTTTTATTGAGTAATTTTAAGGTGAAAATGGTATCAAGTTCGGCTTGACGGAAAGATTGTTTCAAAGTACTTCTCGATACAATTTTCTAACGAAAATCACTCGAAGTGACGGTTTGCAAAGCAACGAACAAGCACTATTGAGCAAAGCGAAATTATCTAATAACCTGAGTTCGATTAATATTTAGAGTATTTTTACTAGTAAAAAAGATAGATTTTCAGTAAATTAAAGTATTGAAATTCAATTTATTAATCCAAAAATCTATCTATGATAATCTACTCTAAA
>Ga0213866_10001584_pt1 | contig 16692 bp, 8 predicted proteins | sample PICome_11_FD_160079 | JGI IMG/M metagenome (GOLD analysis project Ga0213866, IMG submission 160079) | Coastal seawater microbial communities near Pivers Island, North Carolina, United States - PICO284 | ecosystem: Environmental > Aquatic > Marine > Coastal | place: USA: North Carolina...
TAGTACTGCGTCGAGTGCATTTGCCATTTTTGTTTTTCTTTTATTCGTTAAAATTTTATCTGTTACTCAGGATAAAATATAACATAGAAAACGACTAAGTCAAATAGGGTAAAATAAAAAAAGACCGATTTCTCGGTCTAATTTTATTCTGTGATATCTGTTCTAAGAATCAACGTGTTTGGTTTATCAGGATGTTTTACAACTTTCCAAACTATACCATTAAAATCCATAAAGATGTCACCATCCTCAATTGTAGTCTCCCAATATCTCACAGGATATTGTCCGTCCCAATGTGTGGGAATCATCACATCTAAACCAAATCTATCTGGTTTGTTAAACATTCTTGCGGGTATTCTACCATAACAACCCACCAATAAAAATGTTAATAAAAAAAACGAATATATATTATAAACTTTCTTCATCTTCAAATGGTTTATCAAAAGACTTTTTGATATCACCATCAGAATAATTCTCGACATCATCAGAAGTTAAAACGTATTCATTTTTACCTGTTTGTTCTAACTCATCTTGTTTGTCCATAAAAAAATCTGTTAATTTTTGATTGTATGGATAACTATCAAGACTTCTTAACTGTAATTTTTCCTCTGGTGATTTTTGTCTATATTTCTCAACTTTCTGCTCTAAGCTATTAATCTTATTCAAGATATTATCCATCTCGCCTAATTTAGAAGTTAAGTCTTCTAACTTACTAAACATAGTTTCCATATATTCATCTTGCTTATCTGAAATATCTTTCTGAGTAGTAACTAAATCAGTAATATCTAGTTCCTCCGTACCTTCATCATCAGATACTTCCTCGGCTTCATCTCCAACAACTTCAACATCAGGGTCATTTTCAACATCTACAGGTTCAGGTACTTCATCAACGTTTTCTTCACTACCTAAATCATCTGTGATATCTCCTTCTCCCTCATCAGGTAATGGTGGTAATTCATCACCAGCTTCTTCTTGCTCATTGATATAATTATTGATTTTATTATATCTCTCTATTTCGTTAATAATCTTTTTATCTATAGACATTGTCGTAATTTTTTACCCGTTTAATAGTGTTTTATATCCATGAGTTGTCTCGACTTTCATAGTTCTATTAACTCTCATAGTATTGTCAACTCTTTCTATTAGACCATCTCTCATTCTTACTGTATAACAATCACCAGTATCTAAATCACAAACTTCTTTATACCCATTACCATTATCTCTTTCAGTGATACGGGTGTCTTTTTGTAAATAATCGTCTAATAATCCTTTGATATTCATAACTTATCTTTCTATATAAATATGTTTATTTGTTAGAATATTCATATCTGTGTCTTTTTGACCACATACTTAAAAATATCTAACCATGTTTCGTAATTTTGTTTGAATGTAAAATCACTGTTTATCTTATTTTCTACATACTCATCCATCCCACTAGATGTAGTAAGTAACTGATTATCTGCCGATGATTTAACTACGTTATATACTTTAGCCATATACAGTTTTGCAAGTGTTTCAGCTAAAACCATGTCATCGTCACCTATATTATTAATACCATTCCATTCAAAAAACTCTTGTATAAATCCACCGAATGGGTTGAATGTTGCCCTCATAAAGTCTAAACATTTAGTTACGTTATCAAAACTGGCTATCGGAACGGATGTTTGTCCGTTAGCAACACATGCTTGACCACTAAAGAATTGGTCTCTATTAAGTGAAAGTTCATCAGTTGTTTGGTCCATTAAATTAAAATTAAAGCAGTTTTGTCTCTGACTTTCCTTTCTCATTGCAACACCATACATGAATTTCTTTATATATGGGTGACTAAATGTAGTCCCATTAATATAGTCAATAACTGTTTGTGAATTCACCGTAGTTTGTGCTAAAGCAACAAAATCCTTTTGTGGGTATTGTGTTATTTCTTGACAATCACTTTCATTACCTTTTTGTAAATTTCTATCTGGAGTAGTTGCTAAATTTACATTTGTTTGACCAGTTAAACCTTTAGTTTCTTGTTGTCTTATTTCTTTCTTATATGACTCAAGTATTTCTCTATTTATAACCGCCAAATCCATTTTTGGTGGTTCTAAAGCATATTTTGGTATTCTAGTACCTTCAAAGCTAGTGTTAAATCCTCTTGAACTTATATTATGACTAACATTTGTAATTAAGTATGGTCCATAAAACATCGGAACATTGGTGAGGTTAAAATACATTGTAGGTTGAATCATAACATTACCTAATGATTGTACCTGACATGTATAACTTCTTGTCCTATAAAAATTAAATAGTGATTGTGACTGTTGTGCAGTTCTCTGCCCTGACACCTGATTTCCCATGTCTGTCACTACTTGGAATGTCGGTCCTATATTTTTGTGTTGATTCATATCTATCGAAACTGAATTAAACACTCCTTGGTTTCTTTTTCCAAAATCCACTTGAAATCCAACACATCTGTTACTGTCTGAGTAATCTTTTTTGTTTTCTAAACTTTCTCTTAATGGTGATTGCGATGGATTCGTTATATCAAAAGAATCATTACCATGAGCAAACGTTTTGTTTTCTTTCATATCCAATTTTTCGGATGGAGGCCCTGCATATATACCTAACATTCTCGGTCTACTATCTCTTACATCGACCTCCATAAATGTTCCAAATAAATCATTAGGTATGTCCTGAGGTACTGGTTCTCCTTCTTTTACTCTTTCATTTCTTCCATAAAAATTAGTATATGCCGGTACAGGTATAAAAGTGAAGTTGGTGTCTTGATAAATTAAACCTAAAAGTGAGTAGACTGACATCTTTTCACTTCGACCTTCAATAAAACCTTGTAACGCTTTTACATTAACAACAACTTTATCACCTACAGGTCTATTAGCCCTGTCCATAAATAAAAAGTCTTCGTAGATTGTTCTTGTCTTCAAATCTTGTCCTGCAATCCATTTGTCATTCATGGCTTGGAAACTTTTCCATAATTCCAATTTTATTTGGTCTCCCTGTACTTTAGATATCCTCGTACTTTCTTCTGTAACCGCAACTGACGGTAGGTCTCTATTAAGTTTTATAAATACTTGATTTAAAATATCCCTTTGAAAATTTTCTTGTTCTGCTACAAAGGTGTTTAAATCAGTTTTAAACTGTTGGCTATAATCTGAAACTACTGAGTTTGCCTTCTTCTGTGCGTATATCTTAATTAAAGGAGCCAATAATTTAACATTCGATTCGTTAAATTCATAACCCATGTCGACAAAGAAATCTGTTAGTAATGAACCGTTATCTGAATACTTAAACTCACTTTCGTTAAACTTACCCACATATTCATACATAGCGTTCCAAGCTTCAGGGTAGTTACCAATACTTTGTCCTAACAATGTTGACCCCCCATTAGTTGGTAAGGAACCAGTTACGTAGTTACCAAAATCGTATGGGTCCTTTATTACTTGGTTTGGCAGATTAGTAATTGACCCATAGACTTTATTATTATATTTACCAGGATTACCTATTTTTAATATTATATCTCTTTTGGTAAACAGGTCTTTGTGTTGATTTGTAAACTGAGTACTCTGACTCTTAGTTATTTCTTTTAAAACTGAATTAAATTCTGTTTTATTCGGTTTGTCTACAATAAGTAATGTTTTCAATATTTCTCTTATATTGAATCCGTACTTATACAACGTCAATCCGTCATACATATTTTGATTATTAAAGTACTCCCTTAGTCTGAATAATTCGTCTGTCGGTACCCCCTGAGGATATAATTCCTTTACGGTTTCACTTTCTAAGTAATCGTCAAAAGTCATATTACCTCGATTTACAAGATTTTTAAATTCATCAGACGGTTTACAAAAGTTTAAAAAATGTTTTTCAAATTCATCCAACATATCTTTTGTGAATACACCAAATATATCTTCAATAGATGAGTATGTGAAACTACCATCTTTAGATGTGTTATTTCCTAAATTAAAGGCTTGTGAGTTTTTATCTTCAGGATTTATATACTTTAAATACTCATTTGTTTTCGGCTTATCAATCATCTCATTTGAATAATATCCGTAATTAGATGACTGCCATAATGACCTTACACCTCCGTTATATATTGATGGATTTGTTGTGACATTTTGAGTGTTTCTACTTAAGTTATCAAAACATTCGAACTGTGTCTGATTAAATTTAACATCACCAAAAGAGGGAACAATTAAAACTTTTTCTCTTCTAAATGTATCAGGGAAGTCTGAGTTTTGATGTAACTCAAAATATTGAGACCATGTTCTCATACTATAGTGAGATAGTGGTCTCTGTTTTGTAAAATCACCACTCGTAGAGTTCCCAATTTTTAACCCTTTATTTGTCTGAGCACTCTGTATCTCACTATCAGAGTAAGAAGTGAAAACATCTTTCTCAGTGAAGAAATAGTAAACATCATTCATTACTTTAGGAAAAAATCCGTTTTGTATTCTTGTATCTGTAAAAGTTTCAGTTACAGGTTCTAAAAACGCTGGGTCACCTAAGTTAGTTATTATTTGTTGTGACGATTGGCTGTACTGTTGTATTGTTTCAATACCTGAATTAAATCCTAAAATATTGTATGTTTTAGACGTATTACTTCCGTTGGGGTCATATGCGTTCTTATAGTCAAAGTCTTCCCATACCCCGTCCAATATATCTATATTATCGTTTTCATATTTTTTATATCTATGCCATATTGAACCGTACTTCAATATCATTAGATACGGTAACTTATGTATCGATGAAAATTTATTTAATGTCGCAAAAATATAATTCTCTAAATTAGTTATTTTACTTTCTTCTATAAAAGTTTTGAACTTTTCTCTAAGAGTTGAGATAGGTAATGAGTTTAAATAGAGATAACCTAACGCTACATATGGGTCTTCTATGTTATTTCTTCTATTATCGACTCCTTTCATAATCGCATTAACAAAATACGGTGTATTCAACAATGAAGTAGTTTGTTTTTTGGTTATGAAATTTTTAGTAGTGTCATATTTTGTACCATAATCTACAAATGATTCTGTTAAGAACAGATTTGTTTGCTTTCTTAAATTATAGTAATTTATAACTGATTCATTAGTAGTATATGTAGTGTCACCCGCAGAATTTTCTGATGATGCCACATCACTATTTACCTGTGTTGGTGAATTTGAGTAGTTAAATATCCATTCAAAATACGATATTGGTTTCCTATCATATAGACTACCCTCCTCATCAAAAGATGCTATTGTTCTTTTTGTTTTATTAACAAAAAACATTTTAGAAGTGTCGTTACTTATTTGTACATCACTTATTTGTGAACCGTCACTCAGGTTTTTTTGTATCCAATTTAAATCACCGAAAGGATAACCATCAGTAAATGTTAATTCATCCGAATAGTTAGACTTTAGATAGTCTTCTAATTTATTTATATCTTCAACATTAGCCTCTACAGTTGTTGCGTCATCCAAATAATCTACATCATATATACCATAATCATTATTCATATATGATTTCATATATGGAGTAGTGAATTCACCACGAGAGAATAAATTCCAATTTATTCCCTGACCATTATTAGAAACACCCTGCATAAACCTTAAGTAGTTCTCATAACTAAAAGCAAAGTTCTTGAATGTGTTAATTAGGTCAGGTGAGTTAATAACAGTTTCTTTTAAGTTATTGTATTCAAAATTAGAAATTACATTATATACCTCATCTCTGTAACTACTTTTACGAGAAAGTTTTGTGTAATTACTACTAAGTAGTGACCTCTCAAATAACTCATAGATAAATGGAACTATATTTAAATCACTATATGGTCTTATCTCATTAGGAAACTCAATCGCATTTATACCCATAGATGTATTGTCTTTTAAAGTATTTTCAAAATCGTCATCTAACTTGCTGGTATCCTTCTGTGTGGAACCTCTTAGGTATTCTTCCACAAATTGTACTTCAGGCCAAATTACTGAAGAATATGCCTGTGTTTTAGTCACTTCAGATGGCGAACCAGGATAACGGTCTTGAAATTCTTCGTGATTATCCTCATCAATAACTTTTACAAAATATTGTGGCCACGGATAAACATTTGGGTTACTCGTTTGATTACCTATAGTACTTAACCCATTTAGTAATGCGTTAACACTCGTTGTTTCAGTACCTTCAGACTTTTCGGGAGACATAACGGCACCGAGTCTTGCCGGATTTTGTCTTTGTTCCCATGCATTATCATGTACATCATCCATTAATCGTAAAAACGCATCGGCACTTGCGGATATAACCGCAATAACATTTTTTATATTTGGGTAGAAACCTAAGGCGTCTGGTTGAGAAATTCTTTTTGTTAAAAACTTAGTTAATGCTTTTTCAACTTTTTCTTTTTTAGTTTCGAAGTCTTTTGTTAGTTTTTGTAATTTACCTAAAAAACTATTTCTACTGTACTTTGTCCCAGTTGGTTGGTCTCCAAATCTAAAAAAATACTTATCTCTTTCTTCTATCTGTAGTGTCTTAGCATCTGCTTGTTGTGAACCAAGTCCTAATGTTAAAAGAAAATTATTCTCAAACTCAATGACTTCCTCTTCAGTACCTATACTACCATTTTGTGCTTCGTAAGAGGCATCAAAATCAATAACATCAGGGTTATCTATTTTATACGTAATATCACTCGTTTTAATATTTGAAGAGAGACTTGTTTCTATTTTTTCTCCGTCAATTTTACAAACACCGTCAGAACCAAACGTAGCGTTACTATTTAATTTTTTATTATAAAAATCAATTAACGATTCTAAGTCTGATAACGCATCTCTTACATTTTGTAATCCTGTTGACTCCTCACCTTCTTTTTCTTTTTTCATAGGATATATAACAGGGTCACCTGGAAATTGTGGTATTAACCTACCACTATTACCCCCTATGTTAATAGAGAACCAATTGTTCTCGAACAAACCAAATATGTCTTGTTGAAAGTCATTCAATGTATTACGATATTCTTGTATGTCATTCATCGGTCTCATATCTTCTTGACCAAATAATGTCATTATCGTTTCATCAAACTTTTCTAACTTCATTAACATTTGATTCATAGTAATATTAGGGAAATCATCAGGGATAAGACCTTTAGATTTGTACGAACTATAAACCTTTTTTAATGTTTCAAATCCTCTCGAAGAGTTAATCGTTTCCACAGATTGATTACTTAAATCGGGAGACGTGATAGTTCTATTAGGTCCTAATGTGGTCTTATTAGGGTACATATGAGGTAACGCAAACAAAGCGTCGATTGTTATGTCAGATAACATCGCGTAAGTTCTAGTGATATAATTTGTTGTGATTTTATAGTTACCACTACCAGGGTCAAATCTTGCATTAAAATCTTTTAACATAAGTTCGTACCTAACTGCTTTACCATAGTAACCTTTTAAAGTTAAGGTAAATAAAGGATAGGGTAGATGGAAAAACGCACTATATGGTGAATTTTCTCCCTGTTCAAACATGACTCTACCTTGTACATCTTCCATTTCGATGGTAACCAAAGCAGCGTATGAGGCGTTAACTTTAACTGAAATATTAGTAATACCTAACATCTGAGAGTCCACATCACCATTACTTGTTTGACCCGCAGTTATACTGTCTGTCCAATCACTATTTAGATATAAATCCTTATCATCTACTTGTTGACCGTTTGTGGTCTTAGGTTTCATAAAGTTTATCGTAGTCGCTCTATCAGGCTCTAACTTACCAACTCTAATATTTTGAACTGCATCCTGAAAATTATCACCAACAACCAATTTAGTTCTCGGTATAATTTTGGCTTCTAAGCTAGCGTAAAATACTAACTCCTCATGATTTACTAAACGTTCAGATACAACACCGTCTTTATCAACAACTTTATTTGGGTCTACCACTATAATGTTGTCGTAATCAGTTTCTACATAAACATTTTGATTATTAAAAAATTGGTTACCTGCCATAATAGAAGAAGTGGGTATCTAATGCCTTTTTATAATCTTGTAAAGAATTTACTAAAGGAAAGGGTATAATTAAATCTGTTCCATCAGGGATATTATTTTCTAACCCCCCAAATTGTGGATTAGCTATTAGTATTATCCATCCAAAATATGGAGTATCGTAAAATTGTTGACTAATCTTATCTAACCTACTAACACCATTTCTATATATAAATCTTTTGTCTGTTGGTTTAGATGGTAGTTTTACGAATGGTACAATTGTTTGTTGTCCATTTACAAAAAAATCTTGATATCTATTGTAGTACCTCATTATTCAAATGTGTATTTTTCATTAAAGACCGTATCAGGACCTGAGTTTATACCCGAAGTGAACGTCTTGTTAAAGTACCCTACCTTATCACTATCAGCGATTTCCTGTGGTTTTCTTTCGTATGTGAATTTTCTTTCTTTTTCCAAATTAAATGGTGTGTAAAGTGTGAACTTTTGTGCAAAACCATTTTTTAATTGATTGATATTAGCGTCTGAAGTTCTTTTTAATTCTGTATAGACATCATTAAGTCCCGATTGCCCATTAATTGTAATAGGTGCTATACTATCCCCACCTAACCCTGACAGTCCTGTATTAGGTACAGTTAAAGTATCAAAACCGTAAATTATTTCATTTACATATTTTACCCAATCTTCTTTTTGACTCAATTCTTCACCAAGTATTGTATTTTTAACAAATTCAGGGTCATTCAATATTGGTAGATACGCAATTGTACAAAATCTTGTTTGTGGTTCGGTATCATACTCACCTTCCAAAAACCCTTCGTATAAATTCTCTTTAGGTGGTAATTGACCAAACTCACCAAATAAAATATCATAGAAAGCTTGTAAATCATCTCCAACTGTTTTTATATCATCAATCATTTCAAGATTTGTATTTGCTGCTGATGATGACGGGTCCACATCTGTACTACCTGTTAATGATAAAATAAAAATTCTACCTTTTTTATTTTTATAACCATCGGTGTTTGTAGTTATTAAGTTTGATATATCATTTGCTCTAACATATTCAGTCTGTACTTTTAATAGGTCAGTCATTTCTCCGTTAAAAATACTTTGGAAAACATCAATTCTTGTATTGATAAAGGATTTAAGATTCTTTTTAAATTTACGTATGTCACTGTTTTTGAAGTTTCTCCTGTCTATACTTGTAAACGGACTCTTTAAAAATGGACTTACTTCATTATCGACATCTTCTAAAAGTTTCGTTTTTAAATCTGCCTCTTTATTTTGTATTTTTATTGGTTTACCAAATAATTGTGTTGTATTAACATTGTTACCATCTAAAAATCCTGTTACTTTACCGTCAGTAAACAACCTATCTTGTGTAAAATAATATAGTCCAATTTTAGATTGTAATCGATTAATTGTGTCTAAACTACTAATAACATTTTGTGTATATGCTTGTGACTTCAGAACATAATCTTTCATAAATGTTTTATAATTTATATCACCTTTTTCAATGATATCATTTTGACTTAAGTCAGTTGAAACACTTCTATCCGTTATTTCACCTACGGTATCTCCTATCTCCTCAGACGGTTCTACAATTCCATCTTTATTGACTGAGAAATCGTTGAGATTTGCAATCTTATCCAACATCTCTCTATCTAATTCGGGTCTCAATTCTGTTGCGTCAGCTCTTTCATCGTATACTTCAGTATTAGCGTAGTAATTAAATGATAATGCATTTTGTAAACGTGAAACCGGCTCTTTCAACCCCTGTCCACCTATAAAGTAAAAACTCATATTTATGTCCGCTAACATCGGCTGAATACCAATCCCTTCAGGATTTAAATCAAATGTAAGTGGTTCAAAGTTTATACTAATTTGTTGTATGGCAATTTTAGTATGATAGAAATCACCTATTCTTAAGACACATATCGGTGGTGCACCAAACGCGGTATTTTTAACATCACCTTCCCTTGGTTTTCCGTCCTCACCTATAACCGGTATCGTGTCACCAGGTCTTATACATTGTTGTAAGAATGTCAATCTACTATTTAAACCTTCAGGCGTTATTGAGTGGAACACCGGTTGAAAGTATTTTATTTTTTCTTTTATTCCTTGGTATACTCTTGGTGACTCCTCTTTCATCATTCTAAAGTAATCACATTCTGTTAAGAATTTTCTTACTATAGATTTGGCTAAATCGTTTTTAACCGCCAAATTTTGAACCTCAACAGGTCTTTGTATTTCTGTAGTACCAGTTTGTACTATGTTTGGTCTTTCAATTGTAATAAACTGTTCCTCAATTTCATCTTGTGATGGTTCTTGTGGTTCTGGTTCAATCTCATTTATATTTGTAATTATCACCGACCTACATGCCATTGCAGTTACTGAGTAGGTTTCGTTAGCACCCGTTAAAGGTGTTGAACATTCTTCACTACCTAACGCACCTCCCGCCATCGGAGCGGTAGTGTCTGAACCCGTCGCGTTTTCATTAAATGAAATTTTATCTTCATGTTTTGATAATTCAGGGAACGAAAGTATGTATTTTTTTACCGCATCCAACCTTCTCTTTGAGAGAGATAAATTATATGACGATGAATTTGGCGCTGAAGCACCTCCCTTTAAATCAATTGAGAACTTAGCACCTTTTTCAATACCCTCAGCCATTTTAGTAACTAATGTTTGGGTTTTACCTTGTATAATGTTATTTCCTTCGTCATCAATCAATAACTGTTTGAAGAAATTATCAACCGGTCCTTTTTGTGATTCATCCGCACTTGTAACATATGTACCTCTCGATGCTATGTATGACGAAATAGTGGTTGAGTAATCTTCGGTCGTGGTAGTTGACGAAGCACTCCTTGGTCCTGGTGAATCATTATCAAAGAAAAATTCGAACGCATAATCCTCAGTACTAACTGATGGTGTATATTCTTCAATAGGTGGTTCTAATGATACTATATCTGGTTCCTGAGGTATTTCTTTTCTCCATACCTCATAATCCGTCACATTTTCTATTTGAGTTACTATATCGTATATATCATCGGGAGAAAACTGTTCGAACCTTCTTGCCATCTCATAGACATCGTATTTTCTACATCCCGCAAAAAATGAATCTACAATATCGTTAATCCTTTGTGAATTTTCACCTGATAGTTCTTTATCAACGATGGCGTTTAATATTGATGGGTGGTCAACCAAAATTTTCCAAGATAGGTTACCTTGTCTTTGTGTGTTATTGTAAGTGTAAATTGGTTCGGGTCTACCCAAGAATTCATTCGCAGTCCAATTGGTTGAGTTGGTTTCAGATACCTTCATATCATATGGTGGGAACCACATAATTCTTCCACCGTTTGGTCCTCTTTCACAAACAGGTAAATCTGAATAAGTATAACCTTTTTTACTTGACGTTCTCCAAGCTAAGTTCTCAATAGAAAACATATACTTCTTTACTTTCCCTTCTTGTATGTTTGTCGAGTCATCATCTTTAAAAGGTGCGATATTAAGATTATAAGTCTTATCTAAAACAGAGTATTGAAATCTTCTGTTCTCATTTGTCATACCTTCTTCTTTCTGTAACTCAGAATTAGAAAAATATGGGATGTCTTTAGTAAACACTCGGCAATATTCAATTCCCTCTATAGCCCCTGTTGAGGAATCGGTATACTGATATACTCTTGACCCTTTAGTTAACTCTCTCGTTCCGTCATTAAAAACCTTAGATACTTGATTTATCGCATTACCAACGTGTTGTAACCTAGCATCACCAGGTAGGTTAAAAGCCGCGTCAACTAATTTCTGAGTGTCGTCTAATATTGACCCTTCTCTAAATTTGTTTTGTAGTGAAGTTGTAGCATCAAAACTTGACGCTATAGTTCCTTCGAATTGTGGTGATGTAGAACCGTTATCTCCTCCTGATTTTCCTCGTTTACCCTGAGTACCATCATAATCTAAATTAACCCACGTAAAACCTCCTTGTAGTCTAGGAGTATCGTAATTACTGTTTGAAAATGAACCAACCCTACCTTGTCTTAAGTATTTTGACCCATTTAATCCAAATTGTATTCTTGTTACTGAATCACCTCCATCCTCATAGTCATCACCTAAATTGTAACCTCTAACAGGTACTCTTACTTTATTACCTCTTTGGTCTATGGGTAACAAGTTTTCGGGGAATGTTGCGTTAGATGGGTCTTGTTCTTTACTACCAATATAATAATTTCCATTCGGCGCCTTAAGACCGAACGCTCTATTATTATCTGTATAGTCAGGTGCAAAAACATTCAATGACAAACTTCTAAATAATCTTTTTGTTTGTCCTCTACCACTGTTAGAAATCATTAATTCAGATGACCTCTTGTTTGATTGAGGTAACAATGTTCCTCGGCTATTAAATCCTCCGTTTACATCATTAGCGGCTTGGTCAATACTTGACTGTTTTTGTACTTTATTAAAGTAATCTCCAGGTATCCATGAATATGGTGAGTATATTCCTGAAACCCGAATTATAAAGTCTAATCCTTTTCCAACTATATTGTCAGGCACTGATATTTTCCAATCACTTTCAATTACTTGTTCGTTACCCGTAGCTATTGCCAACGCATCAAAAGGGTCTGATAGAGCATCTATAACGTTAATTCTACCTAATGTTTGTTGATATGTCTCTTCAGCAATTCTATATTCAAATTCAGTTTTTAATTGTTGTCCCGCAATTTGTGCTAAAGTAGAGTCTTGACTTAAACTACCGTTAGTTCCTGTCGGGTCTTGTGATGTTAATAGGTTGAAGGAGTTATAAACAGAGGGTAAAAAAGTATAATATAATTCTCTCTTTTCAATTACCTTCTGTACATCAATAATATCAATAAAGTCTTTATATCCACCTTCAGGTCCATATTGATTACTAATAAACGCTCTTTTTTTTGCCTCGTCAATAATCTTTGAGTCTTCCAGTCTTTCCCCATCAATAACTGCTAAGTCTTTGAATGATACTTCAGCCTCACCAGCACTATCTGATGTTTTTAAACCTGAATCATCATACGGTTGTAGATTACGAACTAATAGTCGTTTTCTAAAGTTTTCCGTAGCATCAAATGTTAATTCACTAGGCATATAAATCTATTTTTATATAAATAGATTAATTCTAAATTTTTATGCAGAATATGTGTTATTTGAATCAGTAAATATTGACATCAATTTACTAGTAAAGTCAGGGTTGTTAACAATTTCCATTGCAAGTTGTTCCGAAGATATATTTTGAGGTAAGTTTCTTCCGTCTACAGAAAGGTCTATTCTACCACCAACATCCAATTTTACTTGTCCATTCATCGCACTACCTCCTTCCATCATCATGTTACCACCCATACCATTGATGCTGTTTACCGCATCGAATAACTTTGTACCTCCAATAATTAAGTCATCCTTATTAAAAGATATGGGGTCCATACCAGGTCTTAGTATAAAGTCGTCCTTCTTTAATGGTGATACTGACTGACCTGTCTCAGGACTAGTACTCATTAGTTTACTTTGTAATTGACCTGCAACGTATTCTGCTGACTTACCAACCAGTGAAATGGTTTCATTCATTGATAAAACACCATCTTTTACCGCTTGTTGTGTAACAGGGTCAAGTAATTTCATAATCTCGTCATTCACATCCGCGACTGATGTTTTTAAAACTTCGACTCTTTCAAATATCATTTCACCAATATTTAAATCTTTTAACAAATTATCATCTTTGAGTCTTTCATTAGAATCTTCTACGACAGTGTATGCAATATCAGCTAATGATTGTCCAATCCTACCCGCCGTTGATTGGAAGTGTTGTGTTGCTTCAACATCATTCATCCCTGTTGCAATGTGTCTTGTTAAAGCAGCTCCATAATCTGATACCTCTTCTCGACTAAATGCGTCTTGTAAACCATCAAGTGCGGTTCTCGCCATCGCTTGTCCCGCTTCTTGTGCATCTGTTACACCTTTAGTATTAGTACCTAACATTACAGATGAAAAATCAGCGGCTTTAGCTGTATTTGCTATAGTTTCTAAGAAACCCATACTTTGTAATGCAATTTCTTTATCTGACATCGCAGATTGTTCTTGCATTTCTTTTAAAGTTTCATAATCAGCCTGATTTAATTCATGGGCTTTTTTAGTGACCGTACCAATTTGTTTACCTACTGAGTCAAAAGACGGTATAGTTACTTCAAGTTGACCTCCTTTAATATTACCCATATTTGCCACCAAGTCTTTAAAGTCTTCAGGTACTGTTGTTGTTCCTAATAAATCTAATTTCTTGGTCCTTTCAGCTGCCTTAAATGCCATTTCAGTCATTTCTTGATATGTCATTCCTGCAGCACCCGCGGCTTCTCTCAAACGATACATTTCAGTTACAGGAATATCGAATTCACCTGTTTCTTCATTGAACACAACTGCAGACTCCGCCATCCCGATTACCGCATCTTGTAGTCCTTCGGCGTCTGTTTGAGCCATGTGTAATAGTTTGAATGGGTCACCTAAATCTCCAATCGCACCTCCTAACATCTGGAAGCTGGCAGCAGTCTCTATTGCCTTTTCAGGTTCTAAGAGTCCTTCAGCCATATTAAAGGTCTTACCAACATCGATTCTAAGGGCCTGAGCCTTCATCACCATTCTTGAGAAACCTTCGACACCATCTTTAAAGTTGTAAGATGACATCATTTTTAGGTTACTTGAAATTCCTTTCATAAACTCTCCAACATTAACTCCGTAATCACGAGCCTGTTGTTGCATGTCACCTATATTTTCAATGGCCTTATCTGTTCCCACCCCTATTGACCTAAATCCTTCAACAAGTGTTGCTATCTCAGCACCTGTCACACCAGCGTTATTCGCTAGCGCTTGCATGTTCACAACTTGTTCCGTACCCAATAATGTGTTAGTTTTCATAACATCATTGATTGACTTCATAAGATTTAAATTGTCATCTAATCCAATACCAAACGCCTGTGTTTCAAAAGTAGCTTCAGCCATTGTATCGGCAATAGCATCTCCAACTAATTTTGTTTGACCCAATCCTTGTCGAGTCATATCGTATGTTAACTCCCTTAATTGGTCCACTTCTTTTATAAGTGTAGTAGGTAGTATTAATTTAGCCATACTTCCCGCTAAATTCGCAACACTTATATTTGCTAAATCAGTTGCTCGACCTAGGTCTTTAGCACTATTAGTCGCGGCATTAAAAGCTTTATTTGCTTGATTACCTAATTCTTCAGAAGCTGATTGAAACATAAAAGTATTTTAATATAAATACTTATCTTTTTGATTTACTCTTCTCTATAATCTCAGCCCTTTTAGTGAACTCGTCTGAAAGTTTACCTATGAAATACTTTCTTTCGTATGTAGGTAGTTTTTGTAAGTCTTGGTATGAAAAATTCGCATGTTTGACGAGATAATAAATCTCATCAAGCAGAACTGTCCGCATTTCAGAAGAAAGGCCGAAAAAACTCCACCCCAAAAGTGACTCTTACATTCACTTGTTCTCCAGACGGGGCGTTAACAATTCTTTCTAAATCTATTTTAGGTTCACACTCACTGAGTGTTTGTCGTATGTGTTTTGAATCCATGATAGGTAAGTTAAGTACAAATTTTGAAATAAACTCTCTATCAGTATTATCATCAACACTAATTATTTGTTTTTCTAATCTTGTTGTAATTCTAGGTGGTGTGACATTAGATGGGTACTGACTCATTATATTTTCAATCTCATCTAAATCACCAACAGTCAATAATTTACATTTAACACTATTACCTGACTTTGGTAATCTTATTGTAAATGTTCCATCATCATTTGGTAATTGTTTTGGTTCTACAATATTTAACTCATCTAGTCTTATTGTCTGTTCAAACTCTTTATTAGTTTGAGGGTCTTTTAACCTGAAACTATACTCAGGTCCGAAAGATGTGTTCCTTAAAAATATAAGTATTGCTTCTAAGTCTCCTTCTAATAAATCCTCAACTCTTATATCAGGTTCGTAGATTTTATTACGTACTAACTCATTTACAATACCTTTAGTCCTTGCTGCATTTATTAGAATATTCTCATCTTGAGCAGTTAGATACCCAATCTTCAAAGATTTTTTTTTATTTTTATAAAATAAACCTTTAGAAGGTAACGTTACCACATCGTGTGGTAAGTTAAAATCCTGTTGTCCGTATTGTCTTGTAGTGTCTTCCATATTGTACAAAAAAAAACCATAGGGAATAAACCCTATGGTTAAATATATAAATTATTGATTTTTTTTCAATAGTATTAGTAAACCAAAATACATCTATCAGGACGAAGTGTTGCTGTGATTGTTGCCAACGCGTCGTCACTATAACCTAAACTATCGAAGTTAACATCAGTTAAGAATGTTCCTTGTAAAATCCACTTTTCGACTGCGACACCTGTTGGGTCCAACATCTCCAAGTCTAAATCTTTTTTGTAACCTGCAGCATAACCCATACGACCTGTAACAGATTCTGCAGTTAATCTTACCCATTCCATCAAAGCTTGTGATGCTGATGGTCCGATTGGGTCTCTAAATGTCACATTAATTGTATTCCATGTAAACCTACCCGCAACATAAGTAGATGTATTCAAGAATGGAATCTCAGTCGAGTTAATCTGTACATTAGGTCTTGAAGTAGACTCAACGTACCATGAGTTTATACCTAATGAAGAAGGGAAGGTAAGAACGAATCTATTCTTCCTTTTTGGTTC
>Ga0213866_10001585_pt1 | contig 16692 bp, 14 predicted proteins | sample PICome_11_FD_160079 | JGI IMG/M metagenome (GOLD analysis project Ga0213866, IMG submission 160079) | Coastal seawater microbial communities near Pivers Island, North Carolina, United States - PICO284 | ecosystem: Environmental > Aquatic > Marine > Coastal | place: USA: North Carolina...
GACCGGCTGACCATCGGCGGTGTAGGGCATGTCCTCGATCGGGAGGATCTTCGAGATGACGCCCTTGTTGCCGTGGCGACCGGCGAGCTTGTCGCCGACGCTGATCTTGCGCTTCTGGGCGACATAGACCCGCACCAGCTGGTTGACGCCAGGCGCCAGCTCGCCGCCGACCGACTCGGCGTCACGGTCGAAAACCTTGACGTCGATGACCTTGCCGACCTCGCCGTGCGGGACCTTCATCGAGGTGTCGCGCACCTCGCGGGCCTTCTCGCCGAAGATGGCACGGAGCAGACGCTCCTCAGGGGTGAGCTCGGTCTCGCCCTTCGGGGTGACCTTGCCGACGAGCACATCGCCCGGACCGACCTCGGCACCAATGCGGATGATGCCGCGTTCGTCGAGGTCGGCGAGGATTTCCTCGCTCAGGTTCGGGATGTCCCGGGTGATCTCTTCGGCGCCGAGCTTGGTGTCGCGGGCATCGATCTCGTGCTCCTTGATGTGGATCGACGTGAGCACGTCGTCCTTCACCAGGCGCTCGGAGAGGATGATGGCGTCCTCGAAGTTGTAACCCTCCCACGGCATGAAGGCGACGAGCAGGTTCTTGCCGAGCGCCAGCTCACCGTGATCGGTGGACGGACCGTCGGCGAGAAGTTCGCCCTTCTTGACCTTGTCGCCCTCGGCAACCCGGACCTTCTGGTTGATGCAGGAGTCCTGGTTCGAGCGGTCGAACTTCTTCAGGCGCAGGGTCTTCTGGCCGAGCTTCTTGTACTCGATGACGATGTGGTCGCCGTCGAGTTCAACGACGGTGCCGTCGTCCTCGGCGAGAAGCATGTCGGCGGCATCACTGGCGCAGCGCCCCTCGATGCCGGTGCCGATGTAGGGCGCCTCGGCTCGCAACAACGGGACGGCCTGGCGCTGCATGTTGGCGCCCATGAGCGCACGGTTGGCGTCGTCGTGCTCGAGGAACGGGATCAAGGCGGTGGCGACCGAGATGATCTGCTTCGGCGAGACGTCCATCATCTGGACTTCTTCCGGCGGCACCGAGGAGATCTCCGTGGTCGCCCCGAAGAACACTTCCTGCTCCAGCTGGAGGCGAAGGTCCTGAAGGCTCGCCGCCTGCGGCGAGCGACGCACGAGCACGCGGTCGTTGAGGAACTTGCCCTTGGCGTCGAGCGGGGCGTTGGCCTGGGCGACGACGTACTCCTCTTCCTCATCTGCGGTGAGATAGACGATTTCGTCGGTGACCTTGCCGTTCTTGACGACGCGGTACGGCGACTCGATGAAACCGAACGGGTTGACCCGGGCGAACGAGGCCAGGCCGCCGATCAGGCCGATGTTGGGGCCCTCCGGCGTCTCGATCGGGCACATGCGGCCGTAGTGGGAGAAGTGGACGTCGCGGACTTCGAAGCCGGCCCGCTCGCGGGACAGACCACCCGGACCGAGCGCCGAAAGACGGCGACGGTGGGTGAGGCCCGACAGCGGGTTGACCTGGTCCATGAACTGCGACAGCTGCGAGGTGCCGAAGAACTCCTTGATCGCCGCCACGACCGGGCGGATGTTGATCAGGGTCTGCGGGGTGATGGCCTCGACGTCCTGGGTGGTCATGCGCTCACGCACGACCCGCTCCATCCGGCTGAGGCCGATGCGGACCTGGTTCTGGATCAGCTCGCCGACGCTGCGGATGCGGCGGTTGGCGAAGTGGTCCTGGTCGTCAAGGCGGTAGCCCGGCTCTCCCTTGGCGAGGTTCAAGAGGTAGGTGGTGGCGGCCAGCATCTCCGCCTGAGCGAGCACCGATTGGTCCTGTTCGGGGCGCTCGAGGTCGAGACCGAACTGCTCGGTCAAGAAGTCGAGCTCGGGGCCGAGCTTGCGGTTCAGCTTGTAGCGGCCGACACGGCTGAGGTCGTAACGACGGGGCTCGAAGAAGGCGTTCCGGAAGTAGGCACGAGCCGACTCGACGGTCGGCGGCTCACCCGGACGCGCCCGCTTATAGATCTCGAGCAGCGCCTCTTCCTGGGTCGGGGCGATCTCGCGGTCCTTCTCCCACTGCCCTTCGAGGAAGTCGAAGTGCTGGACGAACCGATCGAGAAAGCCCGGCTCGTTCTCCTCGTCGTAGCCGAGGGCACGGAGCAGGGTGAACAGCGAGATGCGGCGCTTGCGAGCGACCCGGGCGCCGGCGGTGACGTCCTTGCCCGGCTTTTGCTCGACATCCATCTCGATCCACTCACCGCGATAGGGATGGATCGTGCCGGTGACGAGCTGGTGCTTGCTGAGGTTGCGCAGGCGGAATCGCTCACCCGGCTGGAAGATGACGCCCGGCGAGCGAACGAGCTGGGACACGACGACACGCTCGGTGCCGTTGATGATGAAGGTGCCCTTGTCGGTCATCATGGGGAAGTCGCCCATGAAGACCGTCTGCTCCTTGATTTCGCCGGTGTTGGCGTTCATGAAGCGAGCGCGCACGAAGATCGGCGCGCCGTAGGTCATGTCCTTTTCCTTGCACTCCTCCACCGTGTACTTCGGCGGTGGACGCAGATCCTCGTCGTCGGGATCGAACTCGAGCTCCAGCTGCAGGGTCTCGGTGAAGTCCTTGATCGGCGAAATATCGCGGAAGGTCTGAGCCAAGCCTTCGTCGAGGAGCCACTGGAAGCTCTCTCGCTGGACGGCGATCAGATCGGGAAGTTCGAGAACTTCCTCCAGATTGCCGAATGAGTACCGTTCGCGTTGCGCAGCGCGTGTGGTCACTGAGACTCCCAGGAGTTGGGTGGAAAAGGTCGCCAAGCGGCCGTCAGTGCGCGCAAATCCGCTCGGAAAAAGCAGAAGAACGCGCAACGACGACCACGTTGTCACTCAAGCTAGTGCTCAGATGCCGATGCGACAACTCTCCGGCAACCCAAGCCAACACCGACTGTGTTCGATTCGAACACATATGGCGGTGCTGCGATTGGGACCCGAAGGCCGCAACAGACGCGCACAGTAGGGAATCAATCGCAATGGGTCAAGGATCCTCGGCTACCGAAACCGGCGTTCCAACAGCCGGTGACGGCATCAGGGCTGGGCGAAACGCAGATTGGCACGGGCTGCCGCCCGGCGGCCGGCGTCGAGCCCCAGGAAGTCGGCATAGCCCTCCATCCCACCCCATCGATCACGCAGCGAGTCGATCGTCATCCGCATCACCGGACGCGGGGAACCGAGCATCGCATCGAGGTCGAACGGGTCGGGGTCGATGCCCTCCTTGGTCAGCATCTTGGTGAAGGCGTCGATGCGCCCCTCAGGCTGATGCCGAGCCGAGATCTCGTAATCGTCGAGCACATGGCCATCACCGACCTCCGCAAGTCCGAGCAGCAACATTGCGGTGATGCCGGTGCGATCCTTGCCGGCGGTGCAGTGGAACAGGATCTTCTCGCCGTCTGCGACGGCGTGCGCCATCTGCCCAAGGTGCTCCGGAAAGCTCTCGAGCATGCGGACATAGCCCTCGGCCATGTCCGCCTTCGTGAAACTCGTCATGTCCCGATCAAGGATTCGCTCGAAAAGCCCCTTCTGCAGGGCGACGCTCGACGACATCGGCAAATGGACATGCTCGACGCTGTCGGGCAGACGGTCGGGTTCGTTGTCGACCTCGGCCTGCGTGCGGAGGTCGAAGACCTTGGTGATGCCGAGACGTTCGATGCGATCAAGGTCGGCGTCACTGGTCTCGTTGAGGCGAGCACTCCGGAAGACCTGACCCCAACGGGTGGCTCCGCCATCGACGGTCGGATAGCCGCCGAGATCCCGGAAGTTCATCACGCCGTCCATCGCAAGCAACCGCTCCCCCACCACGGTGAAGCCGTGCTCGGGGTCGAACAGGTGCACATAGGTCTGCTCTCGGCGCGGCACCGTGACCTGGTTGGAACCATCCGGGGCCCGGACATCGGTGCCTGCGTCGATCGGGTCGTCGGACACGAAAACGTTGATTGCCGGCCCGCCACCACGCCAGGTCACGACGAGTTCGTCGCCGACCGGCCAGACATTGAGATGGGAGATGGGGGTGGAGGGGGTGGCGCTCACGACCCGCACCCTACGCGGTGGTGTTGCCGCACCACCCACCGGAAAACGAAAGCGCCGGCCCCGAGGGGCCGGCGCGGTTTCGTTCAGGCTGCACACCCGAGGGTGTGCCCGAGGAACCGGGAACTACTGGAGTTCGACGGTGCCACCGGCGGCCTCGAGGGCCTCCTTGGCCTTCTCGGCGTCTTCCTTCGAGGCACCCTCGAGGATCGGCTTCGGGGCGTTGTCGACAAGCTCCTTGGCTTCCTTCAGACCGAGGCTGGTGATGCCGCGGACTTCCTTGATCACCTGGATCTTCTTGTCGCCGGCGCTGGTGAGGACGACGTCGAACTCCGACTTCTCCTCCGCTGCAGCGCCACCGGCGTCGCCGCCGCCGGCCGGGGCCGCCATCACGGCGGCCGGGGCCGCTGCAGTGACGTCGAAGCGCTCTTCGAACGCCTTCTTCAGTTCGCTCAGCTCAAGGACGGTCATGCCGCCGATCGCATCGAGAATCTCTTCAGTCGTAGCCATGGCTACTCCTCCTCAGTGTTGTCGCCGTCGGCTTCGCCGGCGGAATCTTCGGTGTCACCTGCGTCGGCGACGTTGTCTTCGGTTGCCTCGGCGGTTGCCTCGGCGGGTTCTTCGGCGGCTTCCTCGGCAGCGTCATCATCGCTGCTGTCATCGGATGCCTCCGCGGGAGCGGCAGCACCGGCTTCGCCGGCGCCACCCTTGTCGATGAGGGCCTGCAGTGCGTACGAGAACTCTCGCGGCACGGCGTCCAGAAGGCCGACGAATTCTGCAAGCGGGGCCTGCAGGAGTCCGGCGATCTGGGCGAGCAGGACGTCGCGGGATGGAAGTTCGGCAAGCGCCTTGATGTCGTCCGCGCTGAGCACGGCGCCATCGAGCACGCCACCCTTGAGAACAAGGTTCTCGTTGGACTTTGCGAACTCTTTCAGGGCCTTCGCGACCGCAGCCGCGTCGCCCGCAGAACCGTCTTCCTTGGCGTTCACGAACGCAACAGCGGTCGGGCCGGTCAGCAGATCGTCAAGATCAAGATCCTGCTCGCGCGCAGCGATGCGCACCAGCGTGTTCTTGTAGATCTTGTACTCCCCACCAGCAGCACGAAGCTCTTTGCGGAGTGCAGCCAAGGCAGGCACATCCAGGCCTCGGTACTCGGTCAGCAAGGCGCCATCGCTGGCGTCGAACTTCTCACGCACCTCGGCGACGATTGCAGCCTTGTCCGTATTCGGGTCTCCCATCTCACCTCCTTTGTTTGCTGTCGGGCTCTTTTCCGGTTGAAAAGAGCGGTGGGCGCCCACCGAAATTCGGTAAGCGCCCAGTCGACAGCCCGCACATGAGATGGGGACGGTCAGCGGAGCTCTTTCCTCGTCCGGCGGGCGGGTCTCCCACAGTCGGGACTGCGGGGACGATGCCCATTGGTTCTCGCCTTGCAGCGAGCGCACCGGAGGTCTTCGGGTGAGCAGATCATGAACACCACGGGCCGAAGCCCGGGCTATGTGGGCCCCAGGCTACGAGTGCCCGGGGAAAAGCCAAACGCTCAGGCTTCGGTGGTACCGATGGCGGACGGCTCGATCCGGATGCCGGGACCCATGGTGGTCGAGACGACGACCTTCTTGACGTACTTACCCTTCGACGCAGCCGGCTTGACCCGCTCGAGTTCGCCGACGAGCGCCCGCAGGTTGGTGAGGAGCGCCTCCTCGCCGAAGGACGCCTTGCCGATCGGCACGTGCACGTTGGCGAAACGGTCGGTGCGGTACTCAACCATGCCGCCCTTGAACTCATTGATCGCCTTGACGACGTCAGGGGTGACCGTGCCGGTCTTGGGGTTCGGCATGAGGCTGCGGGGACCGAGCACGCGACCGAGCTTGCCGACGGTGGGCATCATGTCCGGCGTCGCGATCGCCACGTCGAAGTCGGTCATCCCGCCCTCGATTTCCGCGGCGAGATCGTCGGCGCCGACGAACTCCGCACCGGCCTCGCGAGCGGCCGTGGCGGCCTCGCCCTGGGCGAACACCGCGACGCGCACGTCCTTGCCGGTACCGGCCGGGAGGGCCACGGTGCCGCGGATCATCTGGTCGGCCTTGCGGGGGTCGACCCCGAGACGGACCACGATGTCGACGGTCTCGTCGAACTTCTTCGTACCGAGCGACTTGATGATGCCGATGGCCTCTTCGTCGCTGTGCAGACGATCACGATCGAACTTCTGCGCGTTGTCGCGGTACTGCTTGTCTCTCGCCATGGTTGGCTCCCTCTCTGTTCACGCCGCCCGGTGAGGTGTTCCGGAGCGAGCGGGGAACCAATGTGGTTCCGGTTGTGGTGCTGACCGAGGTCAGCGCGATTCAGACGACCTTGATGCCCATCGAGCGGGCGGTGCCCTCGACCTGAAGCATTGCGCCCTCGAGATCGATGGCGTTGAGGTCGGGCATCTTGGTGTTGGCGATCTCTTCGACCTGGGCCTTGGTGATCGTGCCGGCGACCTCGCGGCCCGGGTTGTTCGCAGCGGTCTCGAGCCCGGCGGCCTGACGGATCAGGAACGGGGTAGGCGGGGTCTTGAGAATGAACGAGAACGAACGGTCCTCGTAGATCGTGATCTCGACCGGAACGATCTGACCGCGCTTGTCTTCAGTCTTCGCGTTGTAGTCCTTGCAGAAGTCCATGATCGCAACACCGTGCGGACCGAGCGCGGTGCCGACGGGCGGCGCAGGAGAGGCCTGCCCGGCGGGGATCTGGATCTTGACGACAGCAGCGACCTGCTTCTTGGCCATGAGTGCTTCCTAGCGAGAAATGCGGACCCACAAGTCTGGGCCGGTTGTGCACGCACGCCAACCGGTGACGCGCAGAAATGTTGACGGGACCGCCCAAGGGCGGTGAGCGCTCAGAGCCGAGCGACCTGGGCGAATTCGAGCTCGACCGGAGTCTCACGCCCGAAGATGTTGACGAGCACCTTGACCTTGAGCTGATCCTCGTTGATCTCGATGATCTCGCCGGAGAAGTCGGCGAAGGGGCCTTCCTTCACCCGAACCGTCTCACCCATCGAGTACTCGAACATGGGCTTGGACTTCTTGGACTGCTCTTGCTTGCGGTCCGCTTCGACGCCGAGGAAGTTCTCGACATCCTTGCGACGCATCGGCGACGGCTTGCCGCCCTGGTTGACGAAGCCGGTGACACCCGGGGTGTTGCGGATCACGTACCAGGCGTCGTCGTCGAGCACCGTGCGGCAGAGGAGATAGCCCGGGAAGAGCTTCTTCTCGGTCATGACCTTCTTGCCGTTCTTGAACTCGGGAACCTCACGGGTCGGGATGACGACCTCGTGGATGCGGTTCTCCATGTTCATCGAGGCGATGCGGGCCTCGAGGTTCTGCTTGACCTTCTTCTCGTAGCCCGACTGGGTGTGGAGCACGAACCACTTGCCGGGACGATCGAACGGCGAGATGTAACGCTCCTCGTCGTCGTCCTCACCGGCTTCAAGCAGGGCGTCCTCATCGAGGACCTCGACATCGGCACTGCCGGTCTCGGTCTCGGGGCGGCCCGACATCGGTTCGCCGCCGGTCCACTCGTTGGCGAGGCCGGCGCCGACGGGCGCGGCGTCGGCGGGGGTCTCAGCGTCGGACGCCTCGTCGGCGGCCTCGGGTTCGATGGTGGTGTCGTCAGTCATGAAACTCAGTTGTTGTCGAAGAGCTCGAGGATGAAGGTCGAGAACAACCAGTCGAGCCCATAGATCATCGCGCCCAGGATGATGATGGTGATCAACACGACGATCGAGTAGTTGATCGTCTCTTCGCGAGTCGGCCAGGCCACCTTCCGGAGCTCGGCCCGGACCTCGCGCAGGAACTGTCCGGGGCTGGTGCGTTCCTGGGGTGACGCACCGGAAGGCGCGTTGCGGGAGCGGACCGGCGCGCCGTCGGCGTCGATCTCTCCTTGCTTCTGGAGCATCCGCTTTTGCTGTCGGTTCATCGACATGGGTGCAGGTCCTCGGGTTGGTACTCGAAGAGATCGCCGGTTGACGAACTCGTCATGCAGGGGCGGAGGGACTCGAACCCCCAACCGCCGGTTTTGGAGACCGGTGCTCTACCAATTGAGCCACGCCCCTGAGAAGGCATCAGCGAGGCTACCACCGGCATCAGCGTTCCCGACCGGCGAGATCGCGCGCTCGGGGCATCGAACGCGCGCGACATCGCAGGTCAGAGCGACGAATCAGCCGGCGAGTCGAACGACGCGACGGTGCCGGATGGCAAGCGCGATGACCCCCGCCGCCGCAGCGACGCCGCCGATGGTGGCGGCGGCGACCGCCGGGACCCGGGCAGACGGTGTGCCATCCGCAGCGTCGACCGCCACGAGGATGCGGTGCTCGAGATCAGAGACTTCGACATCGTCGTGGTCGGCAAGGCCGCGCATCACGCGACGCATGCGCTTGTAGTTGGCGATCTCGGCCTGGCAGCGCAGGCATTGGGCGACGTGGGAAGCGGCGCCAGCCGACAGCACACCGTCATCGCCGGCGAGTTCGTCGGCGAACCGGGCGCACTGGTCGAGCAGGCTGACCTGTTCTGGATCGTCGATCGTGGGGTCAACGGGCATGGATCGTTGCTCCGGTCGGGTTCTCCCCGGGAAGGGGAAACACCTGCTCGCGAAGGCGACGGCGAGCACGGTGCAGGCGGACTTTGGCGGCACTGACGGAGATGCCGAGTTCGTCGGCGATCGCATCGTGTGAGAGGTCATAGACGTCGCGCAGCACCACGACAGCTCGCAGGCGGGGCGGGAGGTCGCGGATGGCGGTGTCGAGTTCGTCGCGCAGTTCGCCGGTCTCAGCGGCGACGACGGGGTCGATATCAGGCCGTTGGTCGACGATCTGGGTGTCGTCGACCAATTCGTCGTGGCGATGACGACTGCGCTTCGTGAGGTGCGTCGACGAGGTGTTGGCGACGATGCGGTAGAGCCAGGTGCTGAAGCGCGCGTCGCCACGGAACCGGCCGATGCTGCGGTAGGCCCTCAGGTAGGCGTCTTGCACCACGTCTCGTGCGTCTTCCTCGTTGCCGGTCAGTCGTAGGGCGAGGCCGAATGCGTCGCGATGGGTGAGGCGGACCAGTTCGTCGAACGCTTCACGCTCGCCGTCGGCGGCCCGATCGACCAGCGCGGCCATGTCGGTCTCGGAGGGATTGGACCTCCGGGATCGAGCCGGGTTACGTGTCGAATCCGTGACGATCCGAAGACGACGGGGCTGCTGGGCCATCCTGCGCCTCCTCGGGTCGAACGGTTTCGGGTGGTAGCGACGGACAGATTCGAACTGTCGACCTCTCGATTATGAGTCGAGCGCTCTCACCAACTGAGCTACGTCGCCATGGTTCGGCAGGCGAGTCGAACCGACGAGCTCCCTGTCAGAATTGAACTGACGACCTTCTCCTTACCATGGAGACGCTCTGCCGACTGAGCTAAGGGAGCCTGCTCCAGCCGGGGCCAGAGCGGTGAAAATGATGCCACGACTCCTCGTGGTTCCCAACCCCGTTCCCGAATCCCCGATGTGGTCGAGTGGATGGGTCGAAACCACCCCTCCGGGCGTGGCATCGTCTCGTCATGGCGAACTTCGAGACCCTGGCCGTGTCGGTCGACGACACGATCGGCCACATCCAGTTGAACCGACCAGCGCAGCTGAACCCGTTGTCGACCACGTGCCTGCGTGAGCTCGTGGCGGCGGCCGACTGGTTCGATACGCGCGACGAGGTGCGGGTGGTGATCGTGCACGGCGCCGGTCGGGCCTTCAGCGCCGGCGCCGACCTTGCGAGCTTTGGCGATCCGGCCGGAACGCTGCCGCGTGATGCAGCCGACGCCGGACGCGAGATGGCGGAGGCGATCGAGGCGATGCAGGCGGTCACGATCGCGGCCGTGCACGGACACTGTGTCGGCGGCGGTGTGGTGTTGGCGGCGGCATGCGATCTGCGGATCGCCGCCGAGTCCACGCGTTTTTCGATCCCGGAGGTCGACCTCGGCATCCCGCTCGCGTGGGGTGGCATCCAGCGACTTGTGCGCGAGATCGGTCCAGCCGCAACCCGCGAACTGGTCCTCACCTGCCGCCCGTTCAGCGCCGCCGAGGCAAAAGCGCTCGGGATGCTGAACACGATCGCCGCCGACGGCGAGCACCTCGTCGAGGCGCAGACCCTCGCCGAGAACCTGGCGGCGAAGTCCCGGCTCACCCTGCGGGCGACCCTGAAGGCGGTCGACGCAGCAGCGGAAGCGCTCGTGTCGACCGGCACCGCCTGGAGCGATGCCGACGCCCTCATCAACGCCATGCACGACCCGGAATCGCGAGCGGTCGCGCAGGAGTATCTCCGCGCACGAGGTCGGTCGTAATCAGTATCCGGGCGGGCGAGTCGGCAGACTGCACCGGTGTCCGGCCGCTTTGCCACCCCACCCCAGAGGGCGATCCTCATCGGCCTTGGCGCCTTCGTCCTGCTCGGCTTGACCGATGGGGCGATCGGCACGGTCTGGCCCGACCTCCGCGACGACTTCGGACGCACCGACGGTTCGTTCGGTCAGGTCTTCGCCTGCCTCGCCGGGGGCTACCTGATCGCCTCGGTGGCGTCGGGTCACCTCAGCGAACGGTTCGGCATGACGACGGTGTTCCGGATGGGATCGACCCTGGCCGCACTGGCGTTCGGGATCATCGGGCTCGGGTCGTCGTGGGCGACAACGCTCGTCGGCTTCGCACTCCTCGGCCTCGGCAACGGAACGCTCGACTCCGCCGTGAACGCCTGGATCGCCGTGAAACGCGGACAACGAGCGATGGGCCTGCTCCACGGCTTCTACGGGGTCGGCGCATCGGCCGGTCCACTCGTCGCTGCCGCCTTCGTCGCCGGCGGCGATCGGTGGGGGGTGCCGTTCTGGATTTTCGCGGTGTTGCAGGCCGGCATCGTCGTGGCGTCGCCGCTGGCCAGGGAAGGCTTCGACGACACGCCCGACGCACCCGACGTCGAGGCAACCCGAGGCCGAACGGTGGAGGCGCCGCCGTACCTGCTCGCCCTCGTGCTCGGCTGGTTCTTCCTCTACGTCGGGGTGGAGGTCTCCGCCGGCCAATGGAGCTTCACCCTGCTCAGCGAAGCTCGCGGCACCGACGAAGTGCTGGCCAGCGTCTTCGTCGCCTCGTACTGGGGCGGTCTCACCGTGGGTCGTTTTCTGCTCGCATTCGGCGGCGACCGGGTGGCGCCCGAGGTGATCATGAGTCGGGCGTCGGCGCTTGCGGTCGTCGCCGCCGCCATCTTCGCGGCCGACCCCGGTGGGCTCGGCGGCTTTGCGTTACCGCTCTTGGGCTTCGCCTTCTCGGTGATGTTCCCGGCCGTCGTCAACCGCACCCCGATCTATCTCGGGGCGGATCGAGCCGCTCGGATCGTCGGGTTTCAGCTGGCGCCCTCCTCGGCGGGCGCAATCATCGTGCCCGCCGTGATCGGCCTGCTCGCCGACCGAACCAGTCAGGAGGCGCTCGGCTGGGTTTCGCTCGTCGTCGTGCTGATGATGGCGGCGATGTGGGCGGCCGTGCGGGCGAACGCTCCGACCAGGAGCGCTACTCCGGCGTCGTGAGCACGCCCGCCTTCGAGGAGATTGCGATCCCTCGACGCCCGACGACGAGATCGTTGCGGTCGAGGCCGTGGGTCATGAAGCCGAGCGAGATACCGGTCGCCGGGTCAGCCCAGCCGATCTGACCCTTCGCTCCACCATGACCGAAGGCCCACTCGCTTGATGCGTGGCCGTGGCCGCGGAGCGCTTTCTGGTCATCGGCGCCCGCGATCGTGAAGGCATGGGTGCGGTTGGCGCGGGTGCCGAGCGGGTCGGGGTGCGTCTGGCGGATCGTGCGCAGCGCGTCGTCTTTGACCTCCGGGCGCAAGATGTCGCCGCGGTCGTGGAGAATCGCCTGGTACCACCCGGCCATCGACGACGCCGAGGCGATACCGCCCCCACCCGGGTGCCCACCGGCACGGACCATCGGGTCGTTGAACACCCTCAGGGCCTCGTTGGTGACCTCGGTCTCGGGCATGTCGACACCATGGAGGGCCTTGAACTCCGCCGGGTCGATCGGGTCGCCGACGTCGAACACATCCTTGATGTCGCCCTGCTCATGCTCGGGAATCGCGAGCCAGCGAGGCTGGCCGGCCGCGGTCATGAGACGTTCGGTGATGACATCGGCGTACGGGCGGCCCGCCACTTCTTCGATCATGTCGGCAAGAACCCAGTGCGCCTGGGAGGGGTGATACTCGAAGCGAGTGCCTGGCTCCCAGGTGGTGTGCCAGCTTGCGTACCGATCGAGCCGCTGTTGACGATCGATCGCCTCAGCACCGATCGGGGCGGTCGGAAAGCCACCTGCGTGGAGCAGGACCTGCGAGAGGGTGATGGTGTCCTTGCCGTTTTCACCGAACGACGGCAGCACCGATGCCACGGTGGCGTCGACGTCGAGCAACCCCTCGGCTGCGAGCTCGAGCACGGTGAGGCTGACAGTCGGCTTCACCGCCGAGTAGGTGTGGAAGCGGTTGCGGTCGGCTGCATCGCCGTAGGCCTCTGCGTAGACGATCTCGTTCTCGAAGCCGACGGCGAGTTGGTAGCCGGGCAGGCGGCCCTCGTCGACTTCACGACGGCAGCGGGCGACGAGGGCGTCGAGGCGGGATTGGACGATCGAGGTCATGGCGTGACGGTAGACGCCGAGGCCTCCGTGCTCCGAACCCCGTTCTCGCTGCGAGCGGGGCGCACAGCCGTCAACGAACGTTCACGCACGACGCCCTGCCAGACACCGACGCCGTAGGCGAGGTGGTCGACGAGTCGGGCCGTCGTCGCCCGGAAGGGGCCGACCGCCGGGCGGCGCTGGAGCACCTCAACGGCGGCGGCGGTCACCACCATCGCGGCAAGTCGTCGCCGTGGCCGCCGTCCGGCCGCAGCGGCGACGAGCGCCAACGGGGCCCACGCACGTGGGATCGCGGCGACGGTGGAGCCGAATGCCTGGGCCATCGCTCCGTTCACGGCGGCCGGCTGGTGATGTTCCCCGAGCGCTCGGCGGACGCGGATCTGGGCTGCGGTGACCGTGGCGGCGGCTGCGCCTGCAACAAGTGCTCCCGGTGCGACCACGGCAGCGGCGATCGTGCCGTACAACTCGACCGGTGCTCGACTGGGCGCGATCGCGTCACCGTGTCGGCTGGCGAGCGGGGCCGCAGCCGAACCGTAGGACATGCGCTGCCGGAACCAGGCGCTCCACGACGACCGAGGACGGTGCTGCACCTCGACGGACGGGTCGTAGCGGACGGTGTGCCCGGCGGCGGCGAGCCGCCAGATCAGATCGACGTCCTCGCCGTACCGCAGCGCCTTGTCGAATCCGCCGACCGCGTCGACCGCTGCCACTCGGACGATCAGCGCCGCCGTGGGGACGTAGGAGACCCGCCGACCCGGCGCGACGAGCGACGGAGCGTTGCCGAGGTCGAGGGGCGAGAAGGTCTCCTCGTACGCCGCGAGGACGGTGTCACCGGGCGCCGACACGACACGGGGCGCCACCGCCGCAACGGCCGGATCGTCGAAGTGCCCGAGCAATCGGTCGATCCAGTCGGAGCCGGTGGGATCCGCCTCGGGATCGACGGTGACATCGGCGTCCACGAAGGCAACGAACTCGGCGCCCTCGGCCCGGGCGAGCGCAAGGCCGTCGGTCCGAGCCACGCTCGGACCGCCGCTGACATCACGCCGAATCACCCGGACACCATCGATCGGGCCGATCGGCGGGCGCGAACCGTCGTCGACGACGATGGTCGGGCGACCACCCGTCGGGAGGGTGGTGAGGGCCGGTTCGTCCCTCACGGGGGTGACGACGGTGGCGTCTCGGTCAGCGGCTGGCGACACCAACGGATGCATCGAGCCGGCATCGAGGAGCCGCCGGGCAAGTGTCGCCTCTGCGCCGGTCCGTACCGGAGCACCGTCGATCCATCGATCGACCGTCCGGGCACCGGCCTCGCTCAAGCGCATCATCCGGAACGGTGAGCCACCGACCAGCACCCGGCCGCTGTCGCGCCGAACGAGCGACGGGTCGGCAACGAGGCGGAGCCCGGCAGGTGCAGGGCGACGGACGGACATCGACGACGACGGTAGCGTCGACCGCCGCCACGCGGAGCGGTGCCACACCTGACAGGTGAGCTCGTCGGTCCCCTACGATCGGAGCATGCACGATCTCGTCATCCGCAACGGTCAGGTCATCGACGGTTCCGGCGCTGCGGCCCGGGCCGCCGACATCGCCATCGACGGCGAGACGATCACGGAGATCGGCTCCGATATCAGCGCCGGGCGACGCGAGATCGACGCCGACGGCCGCCTCGTCACCCCCGGGTTCGTCGACACGCACACCCACTACGACGCGCAGGCGACCTGGGACCCCGAGCTCACACCGTCCGGATGGCACGGCGTCACCACGGCGGTGATGGGCAACTGCGGTGTCGGCTTTGCGCCGGCCGCCGCGGATCGGCGCGACTTCCTGATCCAACTGATGGAAGGCGTCGAGGACATCCCCGGGGCGGCCCTGACCGACGGCATCCAGTGGGGCTGGGAGACCTTTCCCGAGTACCTCGACGACCTCGATGCCCGCCAGTGGGTCCTCGACCTTGGCACCCAGGTGCCCCATGGCGCACTGCGCGCCTATGTCATGCGCGAGCGAGCGATCGACGACGCCACCCCCGACGACATCGACGCAATGGCGGAACTCGTCGGCGAGGGACTCCGGGCCGGTGCGCTCGGCTTCTCCACCTCACGCACACCACTGCACAAGGCGGTCGACGGCGAACTCGTGCCCGGCACGTTCGCCACTGACGACGAACTCCTTGCGATCGCTCGTTCGATCGCCGAGGTCGGCCATGGCGTCTTCCAGACCGCCACCCACCATCCCGAGGTGCCCGACTCGTTCTCGTGGATGCGCGCCGTTGCCCGGATCACCGGCCAACCGGTCGTGTTCAACCTCAACCAGCCCGACTACGCACCGGACCTGTGGCGAGAGGACCTCCGGCTGCTCGAGCAGGCCCAGGCCGACGGGCTCAACATCCTCGCCCAGGTGTCAGGTCGACCGGTCGGCATCCTCGAGTCGTGGTCGGCGACGGTCAACCCGTTCATGCTGTGCCCCACCTGGGGACTCATCGGCCAACTGCCCGAACACGAGCGCCTCGAGGAACTCGCCCGACCCGACGTGCGTGCCGCGCTCACCACCGAGGTGCCCGCTGTCTGGAGCGACTTCATCGCATCGATCACCCGCAGCTGGGACAAGCTCTACCCGTTCTCCGGCGAAGCCGACTACGAACCCGACCCGGCGGCGACATGCGCAGGGCTCGCCGCAGCACGGGGGGTCGAGCCGGCCGAGGTCGCCTACGACCAGATGATGTCGGAGAACGGGAGGGGCCTCCTCTACTACCCGCTCTTCAACTACTCGAACCACAACCTCGATCACCTGTGGGAGCTCCATCAGCATCCCCACACCCGCATGGGTCTCGCCGATGCGGGTGCCCACTGCGGCACAATCGCCGACGGCGGCATGCCGACCTTCATGCTGCAGTTCTGGGCCCGCGACCGTGCGCGTGGCGACCAGATGCCGATCGAGTGGCTCGTGCATCGCCAGACCCGTCAGACCGCCGAGATGTACGGACTCCACGACCGTGGCCTGCTCGCTCCGGGCATGCGGGCCGACGTGAACGTGATCGATCTCGACGGCCTGGCGGTCGAGCTTCCGCATCTCGTTGACGACCTGCCGACCGGCGCGAAGCGCTATGTGCAACGGGCCGAGGGCTACGGCGCGACCGTGTGCCGCGGTGCCGTCACTGTGCTCGACGATCAGTTCACCGGCGAGACACCGGGTCGTCTGATCCGCGGGCCGCAGGGCGACCCTCGCTGACCTCGCCTACCGGGACGTCGGCCACGCCGTCGGTGTGCCGTCGGCCAGCCACACCGCCGCCGCGACGGCAGCCATCACCGCATCGGAGCCGTTGACGGCCGGTCGCTCGTCGGCCAGTACATCGATCTCGATCGTCGGTGTATCGACGGCGCGAACGACACCGAAGGACCGGATGGTGAGGTCATGGATCTCACCGGTCTCGGGATCGACCGCAATCGACTCGCTTCGCACGAGTCCGAGCCCCATGTGCGCAGCTCCGGTGCAGTAGGAGCGCAGCGTGGTCTCATCGAGCGGATCACCGGCTCGAACCTGCACGCGGATCGTGCCGTCGGCGGCGATCAAGGCGGTGGCCTCTCCCCCGGTCGGCTCCGTGATCCAACCGACCTCGCCGCGCGCGGCAGCGAGCAACACGACCGCCTCGAGCCAACCGGCGCCGCGGATGGCCGCCGACGTCGGCGGACCGACCACGTCGACCTCCTCGACGGTGACGTCGGGGGCGACCCTTGCGATGGCCTCGACGATCCCGGGCGTGCGGGCAACGCGGAGAAGACCGGAGCCGTCGGCGTTCATCCCACCGGCGATCGGGGGGCGCTTCGGCCCGGTGCGCACGACGTCCTCGCGGGCGAGCAGCACCCGAACCGGGTGGCCGTGCTCGTCGGCCAGTCGGCGGGCGACCTCGCCGAGTCCGGACTCGAGCTTCCCGCCGAACGCCCCACCGTTGCCCAGCAGCGACGCCGGCTCGCCACCGGGCTCACACCAGGACGCATCGG
>Ga0213866_10001586_pt1 | contig 16689 bp, 15 predicted proteins | sample PICome_11_FD_160079 | JGI IMG/M metagenome (GOLD analysis project Ga0213866, IMG submission 160079) | Coastal seawater microbial communities near Pivers Island, North Carolina, United States - PICO284 | ecosystem: Environmental > Aquatic > Marine > Coastal | place: USA: North Carolina...
ACAATGTGTGGAATACCTGCAGAGAGCATCCCTGCAAGGGTGAGGTCATAATGGTAAATACATTCATCAAGTGGCTTTGATGTATCCGGGAAAAGTATTTGATCCTCAGGAATACCTGCATTCTTTAGGAGGGTTTCGCGTACAAGTTTTTGATTACTATGGTCGTGGTCTGCTGGAACGTATCTGTCATCAACTAAAAAGATGGACACCTTGTCCCAAGGAATCGCGCACTTTCCAAGGGCTGTATAAATCGGCTTCGGTGTACTTCCACCAGAGAGCCCAACTATTGCACGGCCAAACTCGTCGATACTTTGATGAATGCGCTCCGACAGAATGCGAACACTACTATCGACGAAGTCTTGTTCCGATGTTGCAGCAATATGTTCGAGATCCATATATGCATGGTACCTATTAGATCCACTCTATTCCATCTTTCTCAATCCAAAGGTCAGCCATTTCAGGGCCTTCCGAACCTGCGTTGTATATATGAAGTGGTGTGCTTGATGCATCGAGGTGTGCTTGGATAGGGTCTACAAGCCTCCATGCAATCTGCACTTCATCAAAGGTAAGGAACCAGTTTCGGCGTCCGTGGATTGCCTCAAGAATGAGTAAGCTATGTTCTGGCAGACAATCTCCTACACAGACAAGCGGATCCTCCATAACAAGTGGTCGGAAGGCAGGCTCTGTACCCCCCATTTTAGTCTGCATATGCATACGCATTCCTGCTTCTCCTTGAAGAATAATATCGAGTCTATTAGGACTCGATCCTTCGCCGATAGCTCGTGGCTCTTGAAAAACAATGCTGATGCGGGTTTCTTTTTTGTCGAGCCTCTTTCCACTACGCAAGTAAAAAGGCACACCTTCGAATCGTGAAATACGCGTCATAAGTTTCATGCATGCAAATGTATTCGTACGTGATCCTTTCTTCACACCATCTTCATCAAGGTATCCAGGTACAGAGCTGTCCCCCACTTTTCCACCTGTGTACTGTGCTTGCAGCACAAGATTATCGAGGCTCTTTGCAGGTGGTAAGTAAAACTGCTTGAGTGCATCTTTTCTTCCAGTGCCAATATCATCGTCACTGGTGATACGCATGGTAAGAAGGGATGCCATCATTAGTAAGTGAGACTGGAACATGTCACGGAATGTTCCTGCAGCTTCAAAGTATCCAGCACGACCAGAGAGTCCAGCAGATTCTTTTGCCGTGATTTCTATATGATGGATCAGTGTATTTTTAAAGATACGCTCAAGTACGGGGTTTGCATGGCGCAAGTAGTACACATTTCGTACAGCCTCTTTTCCAAGGTAATGGTCGAGAAGGTAGATTTCTTTTTCCTGAAAACATCCAAGAAGTTGCTTCTTTGTTAATTCAAAGCTTTCAAGGTCATGCCCAACAGGCTTTTCGACAATACATCGAAATGGAATTTTTCCATCATGCACATTTCCCTCGCAGAGATTATGAGAAATCTGTGGGAAGACAGAAGGAGGAACGGAGAAGTACGCAAGACGTACTCTATCTTTCCATCCTTTTTCAATGTCTTGTAGACGGTCTGTAAGTTTCTGGAAGTCGGATGCTTCTGTGTATTGTCCTTGGTGGTAATACACATGCTTTAAAAACTCTGTTAGTGCTGCTTCGGTTACTGCTGGCATGTGCTCTCGAATAGAGTCTTCTACAAGCTTTCGAAAGCCTTTGTCGTCGAGTTCACTACGAGAAAAACCAATAATTGCGTAATCTTTCGGGAGTCTTTTTTTTAGGGCAAGAACATATAATGCAGGATAGATTTTGATCTGCGCCAAGTGACCAGATGCTCCGAAGAGGATGAGGCTGAAGGGTTGTGATGTAGAGATCATGAGTAGCATTATACGCTAAAAACGCCCTAATGTGGCATAGATTTCTGAAATGTCTTACATGTTGAGAAAGCCATTTTCTTCGTTTTCTAGGGCATTTCTAATTTCTTGTAGATTGGAAATTTGGAGATAATGCTCTGTTTTGGTCATTTTTATAAAATAGTCTGAATATGACTCAGGGGGAGCGTGTCCAAGGAAAGCGCACATCGATTGTATGGTTTGTAGATTGATATCTTCGTACGTACATTCAAAAAATGGCTTGCGGGCTCCTTGTAGAAGGGTACGCAGATGAGCTATCCATTGACGATGAGCGCAGATCCATTGCTCTACCCTTTCAACAGGAATAGAAAAAGGAGATTCTACAGTAAGCGTCTCTCCCGGCTGAAGGTTGTATCGCTGTGTATGGTGTGCAATAGCGAAAGAAATGGCAGAGGCCAGCATGTTTTTTCTCCATAGAAGAATCACTGAATGCTCTGGGTCTAAAGCCCATTGTTTCTGCAGCATTGTCTTGATATGATTTTTAAATATCTTAAACCCAATAGTCTTTTTTTGTTCCTTTCGTTGGGCACGAATGTAAAATTCTTTTTGCATTTTTGTTGGATGCATTTCCAAGCATGAAGCCATGCCGAGATCTCGCTCTAGGTAGTCTTGCATTCGTTTACTATGTTTATTAAATATTTCTCCGCCACAATATATATCGTTGTGTTCTCCTAATATATGAGTTAGGTTGGAAGAACCACTGCGTGGGTGGCCAAAGAGAATAAACTTTTGAAAAGATTCCATGACAGGGATTATCATCTATGGGAATGTGTCGGCATCGATAGGATAGGATTTGATACGTAGGATGTATTAGAATCCTCAGGCTTGAGGGTATAACGCATCCCAATAGTATGTAGTTCATCACGTGTGATGGGCCGAGAGTCTTTACATCGTTCATAAAGATCTCCCCAGTGGAAACAGTCAGTGTCGATTCTGCCAGGTCTATTTTTTTCAGCTTCCCATCCCGTTAGAATTTTTTGTCGAAACTGAGCTTCAGACCGAATGGGAAAATGAGCAAGTGTCAAAGAAGGGTGGAGTGTTGATCGGACTGCATTGTTATTGGTATCAAGAAGTGTATGCGCACCAGTCATGATACGATGCTGGCTTGCAAGAGACCGTGGGATAAGAAGTCGAAAGAACGGGCGTACTTCTTTGTATCTTCTATGCGTAATACGCTTGAGAGGGTTTGGTTCATTGGGGTCATCTTGTAATGTAGGTATGTATGTTTGATAAGGAAATTTATAGAGGACATCAGAAGATAGATGTTCTAATGCATGGGAAACATTACGGTCTGTTGCGGATAAACATTCATCAGCATCAAGTGGTAGAAACCAGTCGAAATCTGTCGATGCATACTCGTGCAGTATGTCTGTAGAAAAACGTGACTGCTCATGGTATGTCGTATCCGTTGTTCGAATCTCTAGGGGGAGGCCTTCTGCTATGAGTTTTTCTAAAATACTCTGCGTTGCATCGTTGCTACAATGGAGCACAAAAATCATTTTCTTCATCCATTGCACGTTATACCGTACAGATGATTCTATAATATCTTCTTCGTTGCGTGCCCATGTGATTGAAACTATGCTCATGAAAGATTATCAAGTACTCTCATTATACTATGTGTTGGTCAATTTTCTCTGAATTACGGAGAATTCTTTTAAAGGCTCCTCATATAAAGTGGAGTCATCATAGACAATGGCTTCGTACCTTTTATAGATGGAGGTTTGATTGTAATCTCCGTACTATCTCCAATGCACAAAAACAGGGTGACACAGTTGCGATTGTCTTAAATTATAAGCGGCCACAAAATATTGATACTATTGTACGCTCGTTACTAAAGACACCATCAATACATACAGTCATTATTTCCAATAATAATCCACAATGTTGTTTGCGACGTTGGTATACATGTCATCATCCAGCAGTGCACATTATAGAACAAAAAGAAAAATCGAGTGCTGCAATACGCTTTCGGATTGCAAGAGAACATAGTGCGTCGCAATACTTAATCATCGATGATGATATCTTTTTAAGTCCAGAGCAGTGTGAAGAGTTATGCACAGCTATCCGAGAAGATCCCTCAGTGCCACATGGAGTATTTGGACAGCTCTGTAAACCAGATGGTACATGTAAAAATGGAGTACGAAATAGAGACGGTGAAATAGATGTTATTAATAGGGTGTATGCATTGACGGCAGATCATCTGCAGGAATTTTTTCAACTATTTAAACAGATTGGTATGGCAGACAATAAAAACATTTGGAGAGAGAGTATAGGTGATGACATCGTGTTAAGTTTTTGTGGTAGCGGCAGACCATTATCTCATAATGTTGGGACATATATTGACTGTGCTACAGAAGGTATGTCTGGTATTGCCACATGGAAACGACCAGATTTTTTTGAGAAACGAAAAGCCATCTATACAAAACTTCTGGCCATAAAGCCGCGTGCACTCTTACAAGAGTAGTGTGTGAATGTGAGACCACATACGTTGAGACAGTTGTACATTGTTTTGCTGTGCAGTTGTGATTTTTTGCCGTAAACAAAAAGAGAGAGAGGGCGTAAGTATGGCATCGAGTGCTTGTTCAATAGTATTGATACTAGCCGTAGGCGAAAGCAGACACTCTGAGCAGTTGTATTCAGCAAAGAGAGCATTAAATTTATAATTCCACGCAGTACCAAGTGTCGGAACTCCCTGAGATACAGCATTCAGTATTCCATGGAATCGAGAGCTAATGACGGCAGAGCATTGTGAGACAACACCTTTCATAGCTAGTGCATCTTCTTCAAAAAGGATTGGAATATTTGGCATAAACATGGCAGAAAATTCCGCTATGAAAGCATCATCAATATGGTCATGTGTCATAAGAAATGGAGTGTGACCTCGTACAAGAAGTGAGGAATACACCCTCTGTAACAATGTGATATAGGCAGATTTACCTGCAGGTAATCGATACATATGTACATTTGGGATAATTGCAATATTCCCAGGCAGGTGCAGAGATTGCGTACCGTTGATGAGTACGGTTATATCAGGAGCGTAATGTACATGATGAGCATATGTCGGGTGGAGGTGTTGTGCATGACGAAGAGATACATTGTCACGTGCATAGACACAATGAGCTTTTTCAATAATAGACTTCATAGCCTCCTGCGTTTTTACACATTGGAAAGGCCCAAGTGTCTGAGGAAGAAGCATAACCTTTGTATGCGGCGAGGAATATTCTAGTAGTTCAGAGGATAAGCGTAATGCATTTGCTGGTCCCCATTCATCAGTGTAAGCGTATCCACAACAATCAATAATCGCATCGTAGCGAGAGTGTTGTATGGCAGTAACAACATCAACATTGTGATGATGTAATTGTTCTAAGGCAGCAAGAACCATCAAGTCATCCCCTTTATTCCCCTGATGGACCGGTCGTCGTAGTGCAATGTTCATATTTTTATTATAGAGCATACTAGTATAAAGCTTGTCTTAAGCTAAAAGATAGAGTAATGTATTTTTTACATACAAATTTTTAACAGACCCCCTTTTATGTCTTACTTTTTTACATCAGAGAGCGTAACCGAAGGTCATCCAGACAAAATCTGTGACCAAATTAGCGATGCAGTCTTGGATGCAGTGCTCAAAGATGATCCAAATGGTGCATGTTGCTGTGAGTGTTTCACAACAACAGGGCTCGTTGTTGTTGGGGGTGAGATTACGACAACAGCAGATATTGATCTCGAAAGTATTGCACGGTCTGTTTTAAAAGATATCGGATACACCGATGCCTCCTATGGAATCGATTTCGAGAAGTGTAAGGTCTTAAATGTCGCTCACGAACAAAGTGCAGAAATTGCACAGGGGGAAAATACAGAAAATGGTACACATAAAGCACAAGGTGCAGGAGACCAGGGAATTATGTTTGGGTATGCGTGTAACGAAACAGACGAACTTATGCCATTGCCAATTACGTTGGCACACGCATTGGCAAAGAGTCTATCAGACGCACGAAAAAGCGGGACGCTACCTTACTTGCGACCAGATGGAAAAAGTCAGGTCACAGTAGAGTATGACGAAAGCAATAAGCCTATTCGCATCGATACGGTTGTGCTTGCTGCACAGCATGACGAGAGGGTGTCACAAGAGCAGATCAGAAATGATCTTATAGAACATGTGATAAACCCAGTATGCAAAGGGTACATTGATGCAAAGACAAAAATCCTCATCAATGAAACAGGTGCATTTATTATTGGTGGTCCTCACGGCGATACAGGCCTTACTGGTCGAAAGATTATTGTCGATACCTACGGAGGAATGGGGCGTCATGGCGGCGGTGCCTTTTCTGGAAAAGTGCCAAACAAGCAAGACAGAAGTGGCGCATACATGGCACGGTATATTGCAAAGAATGTCGTTGCAGCAGGGCTAGCAGAAAAATGCGAAGTACAGCTCTCCTACGCCATCGGATACCCAGAGCCAGTTTCTGTGCACGTCACAACATTTGGCACAGGTACAGAGAAAGACAGAGCCATAGAAGCAGCAATAAAATCTGTATTTGATATGACACCAGCAGGCATTATCACTGAGCTTAATTTACGACGTCCTATCTATAGGGCAACTGCAGCATACGGACATTTCGGCCGAAGCGAATTCCCATGGGAGCAGACAAATAAAAAAGAAGAGCTCATTGCCGCAGTGCAGAAAGAGAAGCTTGTCTCTGTGTAGACTTATAGATCCTGTACGTTCAACAGTATTGTCCCTGGATAATAATACCGAAGGATTTGCTCAGCAGTTTTTCCTTCAGCTGCTTGTACCTTTGCGCCACATCCACTCATCCCTACTCCGTGTCCATGGAGTCGCATGCCTTCACACCACGGGTCTGGCTTACTTGAAAATACTTCTGCAAATGGAAAGTTCTTCCAGCCGTTTTCTGCAGGGCTGCGTGTGCGGCCATCATCTGAAGAGAAGTATGCAGCTTTCACAATCTGATTATCCTTTGTGAGTGCAAGGTCTGCAGTATCGATAACAGCACGCACCCAGTTTGGGTTTCGTAGTTCGGATGTCACACCACTGTAGTTCTGAAAACTCGCACCAGTATCACTACCGTGGTACGGCATTCCTGCAAATTTAACGTGGCCATCCTGCATGTAGTATGCCGCATAGCTACGGGCTGCAACGGCAAACGCACGTTGCTTCTCGAAGTGTTCGGTGTCGGGCTGCTCGGAAAGGCCTGCCATATAGTCTTCGAGTGGAAGTTCGTTTATAAGAACAAGTTCTCCATTAATAATGGTGCATTCAAGTACGCCACGGAAACGGTTCCATGCAGTGTTCCAGCTATCGACACGGAAAACATTTGCACCAGCATCAAGGCGCACAGTGCCTTCTGCAAGAGTCTGATTATTACTGATAGCGATGCAGTTATTCCCTTCTCGTCCAAGGCGAACAGACGTCACAGTTTGCCCATTAAGAGTGGCTGTTCCATCAATAGAAACTTCTGCATTATTACCCGTGTAAGAAAGTCGAATACGAATGTCTTCTGATGATGTAGTACGAGTTGCAGAGGACCTAGTAACAACAGTAGTTGTTGGTGCTGCAGTGGCAGTGCGGGCGTCTGCAATACGCCGTCGCCTCTCTACCTCTGCTGCTCGCTGCCTTTGGATGTTTGTCGATTCATTTTTTTGAGCTTCCATCATTTGGAGACGCGCATCATTTGGATTTTTTCGTTCAGCAGTTCGTACGAGGCGTTTTGCACGGAAGAATCGTCGAGACATTGCCTCACCTGCTTCTTCTAAACGGGTGCTAAGCCGCTCTTGGACATTGTCTATTCGTGGTGCTTTTGCAATGGTTGGGAATGTCACATTGCCGTTGAGGTTCCCTGCAATGACATTACTTCGCACCTGCCCAATTGCCGCACTCATGAAATGACCAGGGCATTCTGTAGCGATGAGATCTTTGTGACGAACAATAGTCTTCATATTTTTACCGTGGAAGAAGACATTTCTATCGAGTGGAATATCGTAGGTAGTCGCAAGGTCTTTCAGGAGCCATTGCAATGCATGAACTTGATCCTGTGTTGGTTGTTCTTCATCAAAGTTTCCAAGAAGGGCAACGCCAAGGGTTCCAACATTGCCGCAGTACACATGCCCTCCAATGACACTCTCACCACCACTTCTTCCTTCATAAATTGTACCCTCTTCGTCAATTAAGTAGTGATATCCAAGATCTCCCCATGCCCTACTATTTGCATGGAAGTCATAGAGAGCTCGTACGCGTTCGACAGGAGAACGTAAATCACCAGTTATCTTTTGTGCAGTGTGGTGAACTGCAATGAGTTTTACATCAGGAGAATAACGTCGTGCCCAGCGTAATTGCTTTCCATTGGCATCGTGTGTGACGGTCTTTGCAACTTGAAAATCACCGGGATAACTTCTCTTTGCGTCGACACAGTCTTCTTCTCGCTTCGATGATGTTGATGCACTTGTCCCACTACCTTGTGTTGATGCACTACTGGAAGAGCTTGATGGTGCACTATAAAGAAAACTAGCATCTGCGCCCCATTGATCTCGCTTGAGAATACGAGGACGTCCAACGGTGTTTGTGGCTGCTACTTCATATGACACAGGTTCTGTACTGACAGCAATTGGATGGAGTTGTATATCATCTATATTTCCTCGTAAAACAATACGAGTCTGAGACTCTGGAAGAATAATCAAGTTACTCTCAAAGAGTGTTGGGTCCTGTTCATCTTCGACAGCAAGAGGCAACCATTCACCATGCACGCGGAGTTCAGCAGTGTCCTCTTTCGAGGTAAATGTGATACTTATAGCATCAATTGGTTTAGCAAAGACAACAGTCCTTTGTTGCACTGAAGATGCAGTGAGCAATACGGTGAAAAAGAAAAGTAGATATTTCACTCGACTATTCTACACGGAAAAGAGTTCTTCGTATTGGTCTACCATTCTTTCTACTGTGAAATGTGTTTCGGCAAGTAGTTTTCCACTTGTAGCAATACGATCCCTTGTTTCAGGGTCTTGCAGTATTTCAATTGCATCACGCAGAGACACTTCGGATCCTGCTTTGACGACGAGTCCATTTTCCCCAGATTTTATGTATTTGCTAATACCACATGCAGTCGTGCAGATGGTTGGAATGTTTCTAAGCATTGATTCTGCAACAACGAGTCCAAATGGGTCGTTCTCTATTGAAGGAAGAACAAGAACATCAATTTTTTTATAAATATCATCAATGTCATGAACACGATTAATAATTTGAATATTTGGGGACTCTTCGATCTTTTGCGCTCCACGCCCATTAATTATTAGTGTGACATTTTGTAAATGCTCTATAGCATCTCTTAGAACATGAACACCTTTTTCAGGGCTGAGCCTAGCAATACATCCAATAGTAATAGCAGTAGTATTCGATACAGATGCGGTGTACGCCGGTGGCTCTACTCCATTTGGAATACAGTGCACATTCTCGTACCCCATAGTGCGATACATTTCTGCGCTAAGCTCAGATACACAGACAGTGGTGACAGAGCTACTGAGCTTACGAATGGTTGAAAGCCATGGGTTTCCCTGTAACCATCGTCCAACAGAATCGTGCTCTATCCATAAAACTTTTATTCCCTTCTTCAGTGCAAAAGGAGTAAGAAGAATCTTTTCACTAAGACTGAGCATACAAAGAACATCTGGTGTATCTGTGTAATTCTCAAGCATCTGTTCGAGTGCTTTTTTCATTGCACGCTTTCTCCATAAAAAGCTGAGTGCATTCCATTTTGTAACAGGTGGTTTTCCAATATGAACTGTTGAAGTATCAACGCCAATCTTTGCGCTTTCAACAGATAGCACAGGACAGCTTCCTGCAAAAGAAACACTGTGACCACGCGCAATAAGACTCTTCATGAGGCTGAGTGTTTGCACTTCAGCGCCACCGAAGAGAGACTCCAATGGAAAGCGAGTAAAGAGGATATTCATATCCTCTACATTACTCAGATACCTCTTGTTGGTCGAGTCTTTCTATGAGTGCTGTGAGTTTTTCCATCTGCTCTTGCATCTTTTCCATTTCCTCTTCCATACGTGTCTTTTCTTCGAGTGCAGAGTCTACAGTAATACTATGCCCAATTGCCTTTCCGACAGACCCAAACATGTTTTGCCAGCTCGAAGCGACAGGAAGCATCAGAAGAATCCCAAGTGAAAGAAGTATTGCCTTAGGTATAGAGTGATGATTGTTGTGCATGTATTTTTGTGTGTACAAGTATTATTATAACATAATTATAATAAATATACAATATTCAAATCAGCAGACTATTTCCAGCTCTCAAGGAGGTTTAGCACAGTCTCCTCTACCGTATCTGGAGCATAAGAGGTGCAGATGCATGTTTCTGCACCTGCTTCTATTGCTTCTGCTTGCCGTGTACTATTGTCGCTAGAGCTTGCAAGGGTGATGCGTGCTTCTGGCTGGTGATTACGAAGGTAGGCGATAACAGCAGGGCCGTTTTCGGTAGGCATCTCATAATCCACAAAAGCAGCATCGATGGTATGAGAGTCGATTAGCTGCTTTGCGGTATCAGTAGTGGTTGCGGTAAGAATGTCTGTTTCAATGCCAGACTTCTTTATAAGAGTTTTAAGCATTAATGTTTTGCCTGCGCTGTCGTCTGCAATGAGAAGGGTAAACACTATTACATGATAGCAGCTTCAAGTTCTGCGTCATCAGGGACTTCAACGCTTACATCGAGATCTTCAAGAAGAGCGCGAATCTCATCAATACTTTGTGTTGTAACAACATCCAATGCAGTTGCAGATTGTGGGTGAGTCGAAACATTGAGTGGGCTACGTGTATCAACAGTAATATCCTTTTCTACTTGTCGAATAGCATCGTATGCAGCATCTACATCATCTAATGTGCCATCAATTCGGAGAATAGTTCCCATATATAAAGTATTGAAAGAAGTAATTGTGCGCATACTACGCACAATAAACTGACTATTCAACACAGTTCATGAATATCATTTTAATGTCTTTAAATAGATAAAAAACTGCCATATGAAATCTTCATCATACTCCAAAATTACGCTGGTTGCGCTTGGATAATCTGGTCAAGTTTTTTACGTATTTCGATGATAGATTTCGATGCACTATCAATGACATGGTCAAAGCCATCTGCATCAGTCTCATTCCCCAGAAAGACGCTGACAATAGACTCGTCGATCTCTGCGTAGATACCCGGAATCATGTCGCTATCAGGGCATGTAATGATAACGTGGTGCCCTGCCGCTGTTTCCTCTTTTGCACATTCACAGGCAACCATTGTCATAAATGACATTTGAAAACCAAAAATATCATCATCCTCTTCCATTGCATCTGTCTCTGGTTCTTGAATATCTTCAAGGGCTAAATGCCGCCAATCGCTGTGATTGCCAAGAAACTCATCAACGATGAGAGCTCTGGCCATTTCGGTGGAACCTGCAAGGAGGATGAACATATAGAATAGTTAATAAATCTATATATTATAGCACAGAAACAGATTCTCAGTAAGAGTCAAGTTATGGCTTAAGTAAGCCAAACAGTGTCTGCTATGCAATAATCTCCTGTCCTCCCATGTATGGGCGAAGTACTTCAGGAATGGTGATTGTTCCATCAGCATTCTGATATTGTTCAATCACTGGGATCAAAATACGTGGGCTCGCAACACAGGTATTGTTAAGGGTGTGGCAGAACTTCTTTTCCCCGCTGTCGTCGTATCGGATGTTTAGACGTCTTGCTTGGAAATCTCCAAGGTAGCTACAACTGTGTGTTTCGCCGTAACTATCACGGCTTGGCATCCATGTTTCAATATCTTGCATATACACTTTTGACTTCCCCATATCTCCAGTACATACATCAATAATCCTGTACGGAAGCTTTAGTGCTTGGAGCACTTCTTCAGCATTGTTACGGATTTCAGCAAAGATCTTCAAAGATTCTTCTTCGTTTGCCTTACAAATTACCACCTGTTCAACTTTTTCAAATTGATGCACACGGTAGAGGCCCTTCGTGTCTTTTCCATAGGTACCAGCTTCACGACGGAAGCATGCACTGTGTCCTGCGTATCGTAGTGGTAGAGCATCTGCATCGACGACTTCATCTTTGTGGTAACTACACACAGTCACTTCGGATGTTCCAATAAGATGAAGATTATCACTCTCCACTGCACCGCTCTCTTCGTTCTTTCCACCGACAATGTAGATCTGGTTTTCATCGCCACCTGGGAAAAACCCAGTTCCCATAAAGCAATCGTATGTGGCCATGAGTGGTGGGCTAAAGAGTGTCCACCCCTTTGCATGAAGATGGTCGATCGTAAAATTCATGATTGCCTTCTGAAGCCTCGCACCATCGCCCTTGAGGTAATAGTTTCTTGCCCCGCTTACTTTTGCACCTCGTGGGATATCAATGATATCCAATGCTTCACCAAGCTCGACATGGTCTTTTGGCTCGAAATTAAACACGGGTTTCTCACCCCATGTCATCACTTCTTTGTTCTCACTATCATCTTTTCCAACAGGAACAGTATCCAGTGGCACAGATGGGAATGTGTATTGCATATCTTTCCACTCTACTTCGATATCTTTCAGGTTAGCCTCAGACTTCTTTAAGTTCTCACTGAGTGTTTTCATTTCTGCGAGAAGTGCTGCTTTTTCGCCTCCTTGAAGCTGAGGGATCTGCTTGCTTGCTTCGTTCTGCTTTGCACGTGCCTCTTCAACTTGAGGAATAAGCTCTTTGCGCTTTTCATCCAGTATAAAAAACGCATCAATATCGATAGTCAGGTTCTTGTCTTTTGCTGCCTTTTTGTAGGCATCTGGACGTGCGCGGAGGTCATGTAGGTCAATCATTGCTCAGAGTATAGGGTTGAGAGTCAAAGAGGGCTAGGGGTTTGATAGCGGAAAACTCTCCTTTTCTACGAGTTTCGGTGGATTGGATCGAAAATTGGAGTACAATGCCTCGACATGTCTAAAGATCAAAAATTTCGGCTCGTATCACATTTCGAACCAAAGGGTGATCAGCCTGCAGCTATCAAAAAATTGGTGCAAGGGGTTCATGATGGTGTAAAGCATCAGACACTTCTTGGGGCTACTGGAACAGGAAAGACATTTACGATTGCAAATATGGTGCAGGAATTACAGCGCCCAACACTTGTTCTTGCGCACAATAAGACACTAGCAGCGCAGCTCTGTAGCGAGTTTCAGGCATTCTTCCCAGACAATGCCGTCTCGTATTTCGTATCGTACTACGACTACTATCAACCAGAGGCATACATGCCAGCATCCGATACATACATCGAGAAAGATGCATCCATTAATGATGAAATTAATAAATACCGTCACGCAGCAACACACAACCTCTTAACGAGGAAAGATGTGCTTATTGTGGCATCTGTTAGCTGTATCTACGGTCTTGGTAATGTGACGGACTATGAGGCACTCGCAATAAAACTCGAACGTGGACAGCCAATTCAGCGAGATAAATTTCTTCGTCAGCTTACAGATATTCAGTACACACGTAGTGGTATGGATTTCAAGCCAGGACAGTTCCATGTGCTAGGAGATACTGTCGAAATTTATCAACCAGGGGATGACACAGTTATACGCATCGAGCTTCCGTTTGATGAGATCGAAACTATTCAGGAGGTAGATAGCTTCACAGGAGAGCTTATTACAGAGCTTCAAGATGTCACTATTTTCCCTGCTGCGCATAACGTCACAACGAAGGAAAAAATCGAACAGGCTATCGCAGGAATAAAGCGTGATATGGAGATCCAAGAAAAAGTACTCATCCAAATGGGGCAGCTCGCAAAGGCAGAGCGCATTCGTACTCGTACAGAGTACGACATAGAAATGCTTCTAGAAACTGGTTATTGCAGTGGGATCGAAAACTATATGCGGTACCTCAATAACAATGATGCACCAGATCTTCCGCCAAGCACATTGCTCGATTACTTCCCTGATGACTTCCTTATGTTCATTGATGAGTCTCATATTTCTGTGCCACAAGTTGGTGGGATGTATGAAGGAAACAGGTCACGAAAGAATACACTTATTGAATATGGATTCCGTCTTCCAAGTGCACAGGATAACCGTCCTTTGAAGTTTAACGAGTTTGAAGACCGCCTCGGACAAGTGGTCTACGTATCGGCAACACCAAGTAAGTATGAGTATGCCAATACAGACAAAGAGAATATCGTCGAACAGATCATTAGGCCGACAGGGCTGCTTGATCCAGTTGTTACTGTAAAGCCAAAGGAAAACCAAATTGATGACATTACAAAAGAGCTCAACGAAGCAATTGCGCGTGGAGAGCGTGCACTTATTACAACACTGACCAAAAAATCTGCAGAGCAATTGGACGAATATCTCAGAGATGAAGGGTTTAATGTTCGGTACTTGCATAGTGATATCGATACCATGGAACGTATCGAGATTTTGCGCCTTCTTCGATTGGGTGAGATCGATATTATTGTTGGTATTAACCTTCTTCGTGAAGGGCTCGATCTTCCAGAGGTGAGCTTTATTGCAATTCTCGATGCAGATAAACAAGGCTTCCTTCGCAGCCGTGATGCACTTATTCAGATCATTGGTCGTGCTGCGCGCAATGTGAACGGTCACGTGACGATGTATGCAGACAAAGAGACTATTGCAATGGAGCAAGCGATTGGAGAAACAAACCGTCGTCGTACGATTCAGGAGGACTACAACAAGAAGCATGGCATCACACCAGAGACTATTCGCAAGGCGGTGCTCGATATTTCAGAAGAGCACAAAAAACTAGAGCTCAGACGTCCAAAGAGAGATCATCAAAAGATTCCAAAAGATGAGAAGAAGCGATTGATCGTTGAAATGGAAAAGCAAATGGAGATTGCCTCACAAAACTACGAGTTCGAAAAAGCTGCGGACTTGCGTGATGAAATTGAGGTTCTTAAGAGAGAGATTTAGAATATAGGATATTGACATTAGATAATTTTATCTTATAATACGCCACTATGTTTAAAACTCTTGCATCAATCACAGGCCTCTTTATCGCTTTTAGTGCGGTTACTCCTTCAGCTGCAGCATATGCGGGTGTTATTAACGATGATCGTTACGGGGAGCACCCATACGAATCACGTACACGCGATGAGAATCGCCGAAAGCAGCTCAAAAAGGATATTGAAAATAGCCCAGGCTATAGCTTCGATAATCCAGCGTATTATCACCCAATTTACGCTCAGAGAAGTGTATTGCACCCATTCTTCCGCAAGGGTGGAGTATCAAACTACTACGAAGGTCGATACGCAGCATGGCGTGGATACCAAGATCCTGTACGTGCATATCAGCTCAGCCCAGATACATACTGTATGAATTTCACATATGAAAGGCTTCCATATAGGTCAGAACCTATCAATCAACACTGTTTCTAAAGACGTCGTAAAATACGACATATTCAAGCCCTTCGGGGGCTTGTTTTTTTTACTAAATACGATCACAATCCAGTTGTAATTGTATATTGACTAAAATTACAAAATATTGTACTATAATAAACAATACTATGCATATTTCCACTATTATCATTAAGCGAAAAAAGCAGATTGTAGTAGCAATTCTTTTTGTTGCAGCTGTCCTCTTTATGAAAGGGTGTTCAACAGAGTCTACAAGCGAAGAAGCTGTAGAAATACTACCTCAGGTAGAGGTGTTATCTATTGCTTCGGGCCTCGAAAGACAAATGTCTGCAACAGGAGAAGTGGAGGCAGAAAAATCTGCCAACTTTGTGACAGATTTTAAAGCAACAGTAAAAGAGATCCTCGTAAACATTGGAGACACAGTGAAGCAAGGACAAGCACTCGTGACTCTTCGTGCGTTTGAAGTTGAACAGAAGTTCAATACTGCAAACGCCTTTTACGTCACAACAGGACAGAACTTGCAGCAGACACGTATTCAGGCTCAGCAAAATGTTGAAGAGGCACAAATTGCATTGAAGACTGCTCAGATAAATTTGGAAAAGCTTCAAAAGGAAAATGCAGCAAAGATAACTCAGGCAGAAGAAACATTAAAATCAACAAAGTTAAAATTCGGTTTGTCTGAGGCAACCTCTGCAGAAGCACTTGATGCAGCAATAAGGAAGACGCAGACAACAGTGCATAGTGCACTCACTCGTGCAGATGAGATTCTAGAGTTTTCTCCAGAGCAGGTAGGTCTGACCTATGAAAAAGAGACGCACATCGGTGTGCGAGATCCAGCACAAAAACTAAAGGTTAATGATGCAATGATTGATGCATATAATGCATACCAGTCTCCTCAGATGACATACAAGTATAGCCTGGACTTGTTAGAGCAAACAGAAACAGCTCTTGTAATGTCACTAACGACATTGCATAACAGCGTCACAAGCACGGTATATACCGTTGCTGATTTAAATACTGATATCACAGATATTAATACGAAGATTACGAATGTTCGTAGTGTGATTTCAGAATTAAAAAGTGCAAAAGCGTCTCTTGATAGTACGAAGCAAAGTATTGGTGGAACGTCACAAGTAATCATTGATGCAGAAGCTCTGTACGCAACAACAATGGCGCAGATCGAAGCATCACAAAAGAAGGCAGAGCTTGATGTTGAGCGCGCAGAAAATACTCTCGAGAGTGCAATTGCATCAGCGAGATCAAGCGAAATTTCTGCAATGAGCAATATCACTACTGCTCGTGGAGAGCTTGAACAGGCACGTATTAATCAGGATGAACTCAGTATCATTGCCCCTTTTGATGGAGTGGTGACAGACATTCCATTGCGTGTTGGTCGTGAAGTGCAACCA
>Ga0213866_10001587_pt1 | contig 16688 bp, 11 predicted proteins | sample PICome_11_FD_160079 | JGI IMG/M metagenome (GOLD analysis project Ga0213866, IMG submission 160079) | Coastal seawater microbial communities near Pivers Island, North Carolina, United States - PICO284 | ecosystem: Environmental > Aquatic > Marine > Coastal | place: USA: North Carolina...
GATGGTGACCAATCTCGTTAATCCAAAGTCGCAAACTTATAGTTGCCAACGACGACAACTACGCACTCGCTGCTTAATACCCAGTAGGGTGCCGTCTGACTGGAGCCGTGCTTATGCGTCCAGCGTCTCTTGAGACACTCAGGCGTCATATCTCATAAGATCGTGATGAAACTTGTTCGGGGTGGATTCATTAAACTCTTACCGAAATCGTTCGTTATGCGCCCTGACAGTCGGGTTGTAGCGGATTAAATTAAAAGACTGATCTAAGCATGTAGAGCCGCAGGCAGCGGACTGGCGGACGCGGGTTCAAATCCCGCCGCCTCCACCAAATTATGGCCCCGTGAGAGGCTTTTTTTGTATCTGAGAAATAGGAAAACTGTTGAGGGTTTGCTGAGTGACTATCTTGGATCAGATGACTCTGGCCCCATTGATCCGTTAGCACGTCCTTAATAAAAAAAGAGTAGTTAAAATATTTACGCATAGATCTATTCATTTTTGAATCATCCAATGTTACGGTACTTTTATTAGTCATAAAAGTGCGCTATGTTACATAGCCATGTTATGTAACATAGAGACTTTGTAATATGCCTGTCGGAAAAAGCGGACGAATTGTTATTGAAATTGACCCTATGCTAAAGCAAGAGCTTTATCAGTCGCTTGGTAAGGATGACTCTAATCTGAAACAGTGGTTTTTGGAGCAGGTTGATGAGTATCTAGCAGGGAAATCACAGATGCCCATTAACTTTTGTGTTGAGTCTTCAGGTGACAGCGTCGAGGTGTCAAAATGAAATTTAGTGCTGATAAAGTTGCCTTTGGGCGACATGAAACATTCCATCTTAGATTTGCTTGGCTGTCTAAGGGCTTTGCCGCATTTCAAGCTAATGCTGATCTATTTGATGATGTTGATACGGCAACGGTTACACTCGGTGTTGGTAAAAATATGGTTCAGGCCATCCGTTATTGGATGCGGGCTGCACAACTCATTGACCCAGTTGATAACCATCCGACTGCATTGGGTGAATTCCTTTTTGATATGATATTAGGTGAAGATCCGTTCCTTGAAGATCAGGGAACGCTGTGGCTGTTGCATTGGTTGCTTGCCTCCAATACTGAAATGGCTACTACTATCGCTTGGTTTTTTAGTAAATATCACAAGGCCAATTTTGATCAAAATGAACTGCGAGCGGCGTTGGGTAGCTATCTGCAAGAGTCAGTTAAAAGTAGCAGACGTCCCGCCGCATCGACGCTTAAGAATGATATTTCTGTTCTAACAAGACTTTACGCTAAAACGCAAATGGCGATTGTGGCTGAAGATGCTCTAGATTCACCTCTCTCAGAGTTAGGGCTAGTCTTTGAGCATGGCAAAACTGCATATACGTCGACGTTTGATGATCGTGCTGATCTTCCAAGCGAAATTATAGGCTTTGCTATATTAGAGTTAATGGTATTTCGTGATTCAAAAATACTACCTGTAGAAGAACTTGTGCATTCTGCTGAGGGTTATGTTTCACCGGGATCTGTATTTCGACTAAATGAAGCGTCTTTCATGTTGAAACTCGAAGAATTAGTGAGAAACTATCCAGATAAATTCGTGCTGAGAGAAACTGCTGGGCTACGGCAGCTTTATCTTAGTGAGTCTTTATCGCCAACCGATTTGCTCAAAGCATATTACCAAAAGAGTGCAAAAGACCTGGAGTATGTAGCATGAGTATTGCATCACAGGTAAAAGTTTCTGCAAGCTATACACGATCAGTCAATCTTGAAAGAGACTCGCAGTCAGATAGTTTGGATCTTGGCTATATACCCACATCAAGAGCTCTTAGAACATTAGCCACCATCACCAGCAGATTTTCAGAAGCTGATCTTCCTCGAGCCTGGTCATTAGTTGGTCCATACGGTTCAGGCAAGTCTTCCTTTGCGTTGTTCTTATCCCACCTGCTTTCAGATCCCAGTTTAAAAAAGACGAAAGTGGCGCAAAAGGTACTTAAGAAAACCGATCCGGAGCTAGAGGCATCACTGCGTGAGGAAACCAAGGGAACGCAGGGCTATGTAGAGGTGTTAATCTCTGGAACACCTGAAAGGCTGTCAATGAGATATCTTCGGGGCCTTGAAGAGGCTATGACTGAATATTGGCAGGGCCGCAAAGGCAAAAAGCCATCAGTGCTAGTTGAGATGGCTAACTTTTCCTCTTTAGGCGAAGTGTCTGTTTCTGAGTTGGTGGAATTAACCAAGTCATGTCAGATAGCGCTAGCCAAGGTCGGTTGCCCCGGCATGATGATAGTATTCGATGAGTTTGGAAAGTTTCTTGAATTTGAATCACGTGCTCTAGGTGTCAATGACGCCTTCTTATTGCAGGCTCTGGCAGAGCATGCCCATGCTGGGCACTCAACCAAAATTTTATTGCTAGTACTGCTGCATCAATCGATTGAACAATATGCCCGAGGTGTGGGCGAATCACTTAAAAACGAATGGGCTAAAATTCAGGGTAGATTTGAAGAGATACCATTCTTGGAATCGGCAGAGCAGACGTTACGCGTAGTCGATGCGGCAGTTTCGCAGAAACCTTTTAGTAAAGACGATGAAAAAATTATTAATATCGCCATCGCTAAGTCGATCGATATTTTGGCTGCAGAGAGCATATTACCCTCAAGTCTTAAAAAGGCAGAGTCGCTAAGTTTGTTTAGGGGCCTTTACCCTCTTCATCCGCTCAGCGCGATGATTCTTCCCCAGCTCTGTCAGCTTATATCTCAGAATGAACGCACATTATTCAGTTACCTCGGTAGTCGCGAACAAAGCGGTTTTAAAGATATGCTTGATAGGCTGGAGCAACCCGGAGAATTTATCACGCCTGATCATATCTTCGATTACTTCTTATCGAATCAACCCTCAGTCAATGGGGACTATCTAACTCAACGACGCTGGGCTGAGTCCGTATCGGTTATAGAGCGAGTCAATGATGTTTCAAAAGTCGAGATGGCAGTGCTTAAAACCGTAGGCCTTATTAATTTGCTTGGCAATCGCGGAAGCATGCGCGCGTCAGCAAATACAATTGAGGCCAGCTTCGGGAGTAAAGGCAAAACCGCGCTATCTAAACTGACCAAGCTGTCGGCTCTGATTCACCGTCGGTTCAATAACGAATACCGTGTCTGGCAGGGAAGTGATTTTGATTTAGAGGGCGAGCTTCAAGCACAGATAAATCAACAAGGTCCATTCTCACTGGCAGAAAAGGTGAGTGAAAACCAGTCTCTGTCACCATTAGTTGCACGGAAATACAGTATTGAAAGTGGTGCACTGCGTTATTTCAACCTCACTTTTGTTGATGCATTAACCTACACAAAAGTGGCGCCTGAAAAAATACCGCAAATATTTATATTCTTATCCTCAGGTCAAGATGATCAAAACTTATTTAAATCATCAGCAAGACAACATCTTTCCAAAATAGGCTTGGTCGCTCATCATGATGGAGGTCAATCTTTAAAAGGCTTGGTGTCTGAGCGTCTTGCGCTAGAGGCTATCGGCAGATCAGCTAAGCAGCTCTCAGAAGATCCTGTCGCTAAAAAAGAGTTTGAGACCCGGCTTGCGTCCATCTCTCAAGCTGAGATACGACATATTGATCAGCTAATTACTAATCCACAGAACAGTGAATGGACATTCAATGGGAACTCAATACAGGTAAAAAACCGGCGTGAATTCCAAATACGCCTGTCTGAAGTATTGCAAACTATCTTCCCTAAAGCGCCGGTGGTTCACAACGAACTCATTAATAGAGATAAGCCATCATCTCAAGCAGCGGCGGCGAGAAATAAGTTGCTAAATTTATTACTAACTGATGTCGATAAGGCTGACCTAGGAATAGATAAGTTTCCGCCTGAAAAAGCCATTTACCGGTCAGTATTGCGCGAAACGCAAATCCATAGACAAGTGGATGGTAAGTGGGCTCTATGTAAGCCTCCAAAGGATAGCTCTTTATTGCCAGCCTGGGAGCGAGTAGAGGAATTCTTTGCTTCAACAGACTCTGCTGCCAGACCATTTACTGATATTAATGCCGAGTTGATCTCGCCACCTTACGGTATTAAAGCGGGTCTGCTTCCTGTGTTGTGGCTATCGGTTTATTTGGTTAATGAACACGAACTTGCGCTTTATGAAGAGCGCAAGTATATACCGGGGTTCAACCAGGAGTTGCTAGAAAGATTTGTAAAACGCCCGGATCAATTCAGTGTTCAGCGGTTTAAGATTGATGGTCTCAATGCCTCTATCTTTAATCAATATTGCAAAGTAGTCAGCGGTGGGGCAGAACCAAAGACGATTTTGGATATTGCAAAACCATTGGCAAACTTTATGGGCAAGCTGCCGGAATACACCCTTAAGACCAAACATAACATATCAGATAAAGCCATTGCGGTGAGAAATGCATTTAACTTATCAAAGTCTCCAGAGAGGCTGATCTTTGAAGGATTGCCCAAAGCAATCGGTTACCAAAATCTGGATAAAGACGAAAAGTCTATAGAGGGATTTGCAGAAGATTTAACGGATGTACTAAGAGAACTCAACCAAGCCCATCAAAAACTAGTTACTGGCATGCGCGCCAGATTTGCAGAGACGCTTGGTCTTGATTCGAAAGTAACATTAGAAAAACTGAGGGAGCAGAGCCGAGGTCGCTGTGCCGGATTGGAGAATTATACGCTCGATGCAAAGGGCGTACGTGGACTGCTAGTAAGAATTAATCGCGATGATACTGATGATAACCGGTGGTTTGAGAGCATTTTAATGTTTCTTGGGTCTAAGCCAAGCCAAAAATGGACTGATACTGATAAAGACGAAGCCGAATATAAGTTAGCCCAGCTATCACGAAGATTAACAGAACTCTTTAAGTTGGCCGCTGAAGAGCGTCGTTTTGCAGAGCATGCCGATGGTGATTTTGATGTGTATCTTTTGAAGTCCTTGAGAAAAGGCAGTGACTTTATTGATGAGGTGGTAACAGTTGATAAAGCTAAAGAGCAGCATGCCAAATCGATTAGAGAGTCGTTAGAGGCTGCCCTTCCAAAATCAAATGATAGAGTGCTGCAAGAGTTGCAGCTTGTGGCCTTGGCTCAGGTGGTCGATGATTTCCTTACAAATAAGCGGGAATCTGAAAAAGGGCAAAAAGACGAGGAGATGCTAAATAATGATTATCAGAAGGGGGAACTTGGATGAGTCACTTTTTAGAACAAGTTAATTCCGCTGCTGATACTGCAAGGCATGTATTAGGTTTGTCAGGGGGTAAAGACAGTGCTGCCCTCGCCATTTATATTAAAGACCAGTACCCAGAAATTCATCAAAAGGTCGAGTACTTTTTTTCTGATACAGGTGCAGAACTTAAAGAGGCCTACGAGTTTTTAGACAAGCTCGAAACGTATCTTGCTAAGCCAATTATTCGGCTTGGTACCGGAAGAGAATTTGATCATTGGTTGAAGGTACATAATGATATGCTGCCCTCTGCGCGCCAGCGCTGGTGTACTCGAACCATGAAGATCAAGCCCTTTGAGCAGTTTGTTAAAGATGACCCTGTCATAAGCTACGTTGGAATAAGAGCTGATGAAAACAGGGAAGGCTATATCAGCTCAAAAGAAACTATTAAGGCGGTATTTCCGTTCATCGATGATGGGTTGGTGAAGGATGATATCTTTAGATTACTAGAAGACACCGTAGGCATTCCCGAATATTACAGATGGCGCTCTCGGTCCGGTTGCTATTTCTGCTTTTTCCAACGACAAGATGAGTGGTTAGGGTTAAAAGAGAATCATCCTGAGCTATTTGAAAAAGCTAAAGAGTACGAAAAAAGACAACGTGAACGCTACGATATGGATGTTGCTGATAAGCGTTTTGTTGGCAGTGGTACATATACATGGAGCCAGGCTGGGACTCTTGATGAAGTAGTGGCGAAAGCTGAAAAGCGTAGAGCTGAAAAAGGAATTATTGCATCCTCAAATGATGTTAGTTCAACTAGGTGGCAGGATATATTTAAAAAACAAGACGATGATGATCCTGAGGATCAGGCGTGTCTTATTTGTAGTTTATAAAACGGATGCTCGATATATGAATCAAAATATTGTTTACAAAGATTTACAAAGTCTTTTATCAAAGGCATCAATTACAAGTTTAAGCCAATTTGTCGGAGAAGATCGTTGTAAATGGTTAGATGATATGGGGATCAATATTGATCAAAATAGTTTAGCCGCTTTAGGTATTGTTCAATCAGGATTAGGTTTTCTGGCTGCGGAAAATATCAGAAATGAAATTCTCTTTAATCATGGATTTGATAATAGTGTTATTGATGAATTTAAGAATATTAAGCTCGGACAAAACAAAAATACTAAAAAGTTAATGGAACTGCTAAAGCTTTCACCTTCTCAATTACCGTCAAAGAGGATAAAAAAGGTCGTTTCAGAAAAAGTCTCTGCTGAGAAATGTCTTTTTCCATACCAAAATTGGATGAGGAAAAATATAAATAAGTTCCTAAGAGATCCACTAAAGAAAAAAGCAATTGTTCATATGCCAACAGGCGCAGGAAAAACACGCACCTCAATGGAAGCAATTATTGACTTTACTAGGCATTTATCAGATTCAAAAGTTTCCATCATATGGGTAGCGCACAGTGAGGAACTCTGTGAGCAAGCATATGAGCAAATTGTTTCTTTGTGGGAAAAGCATGCGACTGAAGAGGCTTGCATGGTTCGTTTATGGGGAGGAAACTCGAGTATTGAATTGGAGGATGACAAACTTAATTTCATCGTTACTAGTTTCCAAACAATTCACAGCATGCTGTCTTCTCATAAAAATAATAATTTTTATAAAGTCGCAAATCTACAAAGGAAAAATGCTCTTTTGGTAGTTGATGAAGCGCATCAATCAACAGCGGCTACGTATCAGTCAGTTATAGAATTTCTGACAAATCACAAAAGTAAGGTGCTTGGTTTAACAGCAACACCAGGCAGGGATGATTTAAAAGGAAAGGGAAATGCTACCAAAGAATTAGCTACATTCTATGAGCATAACAAACTTGATATCGTGGATGATGACGGAAATCGACTTGATGATCCTATTAAATATTTGCAGGAAAAAAAAATACTCGCGCCAGTCGAAAGGATTAGGCTTGAAACCAATACATACGTGAAATTAACCTCAAGTGAGCGAATTAAGGTAGAAAAATCTCTAGAGATACCTGATTCTGTTCTTAAGAGGTTGGGTGAGGATAATCAGAGAACTAACCTTATAGTAGCGCAAACTATGATTTTAGCGCTAGAAAAGAAATTACAGACAATTGTTTTTGCAGCCAGCAAACAGAACGCTATAGATTTGGCTGTGCTTTTACAGTTGCGGGGTTGTTCAGCGGCAGCCATTACAAATGATTCTTCAGATAGAGCGGTATCTATTGAGAAATTTAAAAATGGGGATATCAAAGTACTAACAAATTATGGTGTGCTTTCGACCGGGTTTGATGCACCGAATATAGGAGCGGTAGTTATTGGGCGCCCAACATTATCTGTAGTTCTATACTCGCAAATGCTAGGCCGTGGTTTGAGAGGAGAATATATGGGAGGGCTACCAACCTGTGTTCTTCTAGATGTTATAGATAATATTGACAATATGCCCTCTTCCGAGCAAGCATTCACATATTTCGATAATCACTACCAAGGAGATTAATAATGGCACAGGTTATTAATGCTTATTTAGGGATGCTTGCTTTGCGACAAGCCGGCTATCGCAGTACTGGAACGGCAATAGCAGAGTTGGTTGATAATTCAATAGAGGCAGGAGCTTCAAATATAGATATCATTCTTGGAAGTGATAATTTATTGGCAAATTCTCGCAGAATCGAGCAAATAACTACTATTGGTGTTCTAGATAATGGTACTGGGATGGATCTTGAGTGTTTAGAATCATGTTTAAGTATGGGCTGGGGTACTAGGCTTGATACCCGAGAAGGGTTAGGTAGATTTGGTTTTGGGTTAAAGGGATCGTCTATTTCTCAATGTCAAAGAGTAGAGGTATATACCTGGAAAAAAGACATGCCTGCTCATATGACTTATCTCGATTTTGAAGACTTAAGGGACAGAGGGCACGAAAATGAGCTGCCAAAACCTAAAAAAATTGAACTGCCAGGATGGATTCGCAAGGGATTTAAAGGAAAAATTGGCGAGAAAGGGACTCTTGTTTTATGGACAAAAATTGATCAGGCAAACGTAAAAAAACCTTCAACCTTAGTGAAACGCCTAAAATCCGAATTATGCCGGGCATACAGACATTTTTTAGACGATGATGATGATTACGGTACTAAGAGATACATCAATGTACACACATACCATCTTGGACAAAAGCAATTGAATGATACTTTTGCACTTGAGGCAAATGATCCTCTGTACCTCCTCACACCAAATAATTTACCTGGGTATCGTGAAGAATCCACAAATGAAAAAATAGAAACCTTTACCCTTAACATTGAATATCGTTTAGCAGGTCAAGAAAAAATACAAACCTCACCAGTCAAAATAACTACTAGTATAGCTAAACCTGAAATTCAGGCTTTAGGTGGGAACTCCTTAGTGGGGAAACACTATGCTGATAATACTGGAATTTCTTTTGTTCGAGCCGGTCGTGAAATTGACCTTCAGACATATAATTATATTGATAGGTCCGAACCAAGGCATCGATGGTGGGGTATAGAAGTGAGGTTTGAGCCGGTACTAGATGAATATTTTGGTATTACTAACAATAAGCAATCTGTTCGAAATATTAGAAAGTTGAGTGAAGAAGAAATGGAAGAGATGTCGGACACGGAAGAATTGGCAGATAAAATGCTTCTAACGATAAACAAACATCTCACAGATCAGATAAGTAAAATGATCAAAGTTGTACAACATAGAAGAGATAAGTCTAGGAAACCAGGTAACAATGGAGAAAGTAAAACGAAAGGACTTGGCGATTTAGTTAATGATGAGGTATCTAAAGATAAGGGGCAAAAAACTGACTCTGGAGAGAAAGCGAAGACTAAAAGTAATGAAGAAAAAATCAAGGAAAAAACTATCTTACTCATGAATGATGATTCAAATCTTTCAGAAGGTGACGCTGAACAAATTGCAAAAGAAACTTTAGATAACCTAATCGAGATTTCTACGCACCAATGGCCAGGGACAATATTTTTAGATAGACAACCCGCGGGGAATGGCTCTGCTGCGGTCATCAACAGAGGCACAGTATTTTACGAAGATTTTTGGTGTCATTTAGAAAATTTGGAAGATCCAAAGGGGCATGAGGCGTTGCAAGTGATTTTAATGGCGATGATCAGAGCTGAAGATGAATTGGTCACTCGGTACTCAAGTCGAATATTCGCTGATTTTAGAGCAAAATGGGGCGAATGGGCGGCCCGTTTGATTCCTATTGTTTCCTCCAAGGAGCCTTGAATTTAATGGGTGTTTTAATGATAGCGCATCTCAGCATACTAAGATTATGCTGCTAGAAAAATATGCTCTTATTTTCTGAGGATTTTAGCAAAGAACTTTTATCAGGTATTTCAGGTGCTTCCAGTGAGCTTATTATTTGTTCTGCATTTGTTAAAGATAAAGCCATAAAGAAGTTGTTGAAAGATATCTCTGACGATGTATCGGTAACTGTCGTTTCACGCTGGGCAAAGCAAGATCTTACTTTTGGAGCATCTGATTTGGAGGTCTATAGATGGTGTCAAAATAATGGCTATCGCTTTGGCATCAGCAGTAATCTTCATGCTAAGTTATATTCAATAGATCAGAGTCTGATCTTTTTGGGAAGTGCAAATTTGACTTATAGAGGTATGAGTATTTCGGGCGTGGGTAATGTTGAAATTGGAACGCGATTAGACCCTTCTTCAACTGATCTTGAGAAATTTAAATCCTTTATTAATAACGAAGTTGTCTGGGTTGATGATGATATATTCAAGCAACTTGAAGCAGAAGTAGCTATTAGCAAAGAAAAATATAAAGATAATAAAGATCTTAATTGGTCCGCAGCTATAAATGAAAAGCTAAGGCGAAAAATCTCTCATCTATGGGTCTCAGAGCTTCTCTTTGCGCCCCCAAAAACCCTTCAAAGTCCAGACTTCGAATCCCCAGAAATAATTCATGATTTTGAGTTACTGAACATTACTATAGATAACTTTGATATAGATTCACTTAAGCGAGGATTTTTAGAGACACGACTGTATGGTTGGTTAAGAGATACTATCGGTGTTAATAATGAGGTCCGTTTTGGTTGGTTGACTAAACAATTGCATAATGCACTTTTAGATGATGCAACTCCCTACCGTAGTGAAGTAAAAGAATTCATTGTGATTTTTTTTGATTGGTTTAAATTTATGCCAGAAGTATTCGAAGTTAAACAACATAACATATCTGAAACTGTCCGGATAAAGAGATCACACTAAGGTTGAGTATGAGCATTACAGCAGAACATCTATCAAAAGGGACATTGGTGGCCATCAACCCGCAATCAGACCGTAGTAGAAAGATTATTGTGAAAGGTGTTGTGGATGAACTTCTTACAAAGGCCAAGTCTCATCCTCACGGGCTCTTAGTGAGGCTTGTTTCTGGCGAAATTGGCCGTGTAAAAGAGCTTTGTGAGAAAGGTGATATCCACCCTAATTTGGATTCGACTGCACTCAGTGAAAATGAACGAAAAATAGAAGATATTATTGCAGATGGTGAGAACCACTTTGGAGAATTTAAGACGAGTTGTCTATGGAGTCAGTCGCTTAGCAAAGAGGCTATTCTTGAGAAAGGCATAGAGCAGTATGGTGCAAATACATCCAAAGTTATTATTGCTAAATCAATCGCCGGTTTTCTTAATGCCGATGGTGGTCACTTAGTAATAGGTGTTAAAGAAGTCAAGGATAAAGACGAAGTTGAGGTTATTGGAGTCAATAGTGAGATTCCCAAGCTTAAAGATAAAACATATGATGGTTACAGACGGATGTTACTTGATTCTGTGATTTTTCCTTATTTTCCTTCATTTATTTTTAACAGAATTAATGATTATCTTAAGATTTCATTCAATGAGATTGGAGAGGTAACTGTTTGCCTTTTGAGTATTGTTAAATCTGATAGAAGAGTATTTTTAAGGCTTAATAATAAAGATGTTTTCATGGTGCGAATTGATGCGTCCACCAGACAGATTATTGGTGAAGATCTAGTCGAATATTGCCTTGGACGTTTTTAATTACTACTGTGCACTGCAAACCTTTCATTGGGTATAGTTTTAAAATTCTTTTTTGGTTATATAATTTTGCTTCATTGGTGTGTCATCTATGCTAAACGGCCTTTTTTTGGCTTTTCTGCCTAAAAATTTGACATAACAAGGTACTTCTAATGAAGTCGACCAATGGGGTCAGAGTCATTGATTCATAGGGGACCAATGGGGTCAGAGTCATTGATTCAAGAGACTAATGGGGTCGGAGTCATTGACCCCAGGCCATGGAACACTAATCCAACGCCTCTGCAGCTCGCATTGGCCAGAGGTCATTGCTAGCTTGCTATGCTGGAAACCGGCCAAGCTAAATCACTTAGGGAGATTGCAGAGCAAGATGGTGTCGACAACAGCTACGTCAGCCGAATGGTTAACCTGACAACACTTGCACTGTATATCGTAGAAGCCATTCTGGACGACTAATTGCCGCCAACCGTGACCCTGTTTGATTTGGCGGTAGACCCGCTAAAGCTATGCAGTGAGCAGAGGAAAAGAGTTTACAGTTTGTAATCCTGATTTAGTGTTTTCCAATGCTCAATTAACTTTTGTTTGTGCGCCTCATTCATCGGAAGATCCGCAATAGCCGAATGCCACTGGGTACGAGCCTTATCCATTACATCTTCTAAATGAGGCTTTATTGCTCGCCAAGGTATACCTCACTTTTCTGACCATGCCTTAGATCAAATGACTCTGACCCCATTGATCACCCCATTGATCCCATTGATCTCTGACCCCATTGATCCTAAATGATTTCATTGACTCAACAAGTTAACCCATCCGTTAGTAACAACTAATCGTCACGGATTAGCCTAAAGGTAAGATTAATTCTAGAGCCTTTGATTCTTTTCCTTTTAGGTACAGAATGTTGCCAAAAATGCTGCATTTCTCCATGCATAATTAGTAGTGAACCATGTTCAAGGGGTATGGTGATCTTTGCAGACGGATCATCGTCGCGTCGCAAGATGAAGTCCCTGGTTTCACCAAGGTTAACCGATCCAATAGTAGGATTTATCCCAAGTTCTTTCTCGTTATCCGCGTGCCAGCCTAAGTGATCATCACCGCTACGATACCAATTAAGCAAGACACTGTTGAATTTGGCACTGGTTACATTTTCTATTAAGCTTTTTATGTGCAATAGCCCTTTGTTCCAGGGGCTAGGATTAGAATTGATACCTGAGTAGTTGTAAGATCTACCAGCGTCTCCGTACCAAGCCGTTAGTCTAGGTAGAGCAGATACCTTCCCGTAGATGTTAATTGTGTCTTGCTTCCAATTTATATTTGCAAAGTTTATATTTTGTAACTGCTCTGTAGAAACTTCACTCCAATTTTGATAATTGGTATCAAAGGTATCATTTTCAGTAAAGTACTCCAGTGCCCGGTCACTTAAGTCTTTGGAAAAAAAATTACGAGAGTAAAAAAGTACACCATTAGGAATGAGTACTTTAAACACCTTTCGCTCCTTATCCCAGTGCCAAGAAGACTTGATTTCAGATGGGATAGTGAAAGGGAGTAGGGGTTGTTCTGAGTCTGCGAAGAGATCCATTTTATACCTCCAAATCTATGATGAACGCATTATGTCGTTGCGTTCTATGCTTAAATTCCCATTTCTTGTTATGTTCAATTTTATGTGCTGCAAGGATAGAGGCATAGGTTTCTTGCATGCGAATGCCTTTATCAGACATCCAAGGACTTACAGCGATTACACAATGCTTTCCTTTTACTGATAAAACTCTTTTTAACAAAGCCAAATGATCGAATGTGTCAATATCTAAAATATTTGAAAAAATATGTATTTTGGCTGATGATTCTGAAAAATTTATGTTGCTCAGGCTTAAATCATCAAGCTTTTTATTTATAAAATTCAATTTCGCCCTCATAGGATAGTGCTTAAGTATATGATGCGCGTTTGACAAAGCAATATCTGAAGGATCAATTAAGTTAACATTGATCACCTGATCTAATTTATTGTTTCCTTTAGCGAGCTTGACATTAGAAGTTGTGTGGTTAGGTAATTCCAACGATCTAAGTTGATCAAAAATCTGTATTGTTCCTAGGCCTTGTCCGCAACCATAATCAATAATATCAAGTTGTTGTGCCCCTAACTGTAGTGTTTTTTTTATCTCTTTCCATTGAGTTGCTACCATAGGACCATAGGTGTAAAAATATTGCTCCAACTGGGACCGGGTGTTAAGAATTGCTTTGCCCCAATTTAACTCTCGACGTATGTCATGGTCCTTTTTGAACTTTTCGCGTATGTGAGAAAAGTTTATGTTTTCTGCATTCAGTTTAATTGCTTTGTAGTTTGTTGTTGTTTCAGGTGACATGTAACTTCCTCGCCCTTTTGATTTATTGTCAGTGCGTAATCGTTCCTGCATATTTCGATAGACATTGCATAATTGTCAAATGATGCTGGAGTTGATGTTTTAGGATCAATCGGTTGTATTTATTTGATTACACCCCTATGAATCGATTGTTTTGGGTACCTCTAAGATAATTTATATTCACATTCTTATAACCGCCTTAAAAAACCCTGACTCACCAACCTAAGGTACTTGCCTACGCAGATTATTATTTCCAATCCTTATAAAAATAGCTAGTATATAAATTCAATGTCGCATAGGCGCGAGGGTTCCATGTACGACAACAGAGACTATGGCGAATTATGCATACCTATTTACAAATGCTCTAGCCATGACTGGATAAGGACCGTGGTGGATTGCTGTGAAGCGCAAGGTTATGAGATAAGTCGCGATAGGTCTAACTTGTGTGTCTGGAAGAGTGATAAGCGGACTAGGATCACGGATGCCATTGAGTATGTCGAAGCAATACGGCTAGCACCTGAGTACCTTGATGTTGTCAAAGGAGAGCAGTTCATAAGTCTGACACCCGTAAGGCTTTACTTTGAAAATGGTAGCGGGACGCCAAGTTCTGAACGTGAGAACCTATTACTAGGGCCACTAAGAAGACCAAAGACAAATTCATCTAGCATCATTGATGGTATCATTGGCTTTGGAAACATGCTTTCTCAGAGTGGTAAATTCGACCACCTCAGAGGAGAAGGGCTCAATGACGAACCGAGCCTTATTTCGCTCACATCAGCTCGTGGTGCTAGCTCCACTTTCCCTCTCGCCGCAGATATGTGGAGCCCTGCGCTAAAAAATGGCTGGCGGCTTGTTTTGCCCAGTGTAAATATCCACTTTGTTGCCGACGGAGCGCATCCGGCTACCTCCCCCATCTTTACTAATTATCAGGCCAAGTTAGCCGAGCGGTGGGCAAAAGCCACAAAAAATGGCAGCAGCCTAAATATTAAGGCTTGGGGGCTAGAGTCTTTCCTGGAGCGCGCGCGTTCAGTTGGCGCAAAGCCCGAGATACTTTCCGGCAATGACGTGGTTGTGATAGCGGTGACCGGTGCTAGAGGTGACCCGCTGCCTCCGATGCAGTCAGAGCTGATGGCAATACTGGATGGCTGGGGTCAGCAATATAGGATCGTCTCCCTTACCACTAAAAAGTCTGGCGACTACTGGCTCTCGAATCATGCCCTCTCAATTTTAAACGCGGTGGGCGTTCCTTACTCGCTTAAGTTACCGTTCCCCGAAGACTTTAACGACGGTGCTTTCTTTGGCGTTGACATTGGGCATGATCGTGAAAAGCGACTAAGTAAAATTGTTGTCACGGTCATGAGCCCTGGCGGCAGGTTAATTGCGGTGGTCTCGAGATCGGGAATTATAGACGAGAGCATAAGCGGCGGGCTTATTAGACATCTCTTGCAGAGCGCACGTGATCGTGCAGAAGAGGTTCGTGGAAAAAAATTTAACAGGGCGATCGTCTTTAGGGATGGAAGACTACCAAATAACAATGTGCAGAGAACCCGTGAAACCGTTGACAACTATATCAACGCCATGGGCATACCCACCTCCTTAGTTGAGCTCAGAAAAAACCAGAATCCGCCCATCTTCAGAAATGGAGAGCAGTCTATTGCCATCGGGGCATGCTTTAATCCGAGTATACAAAATATCAGGTACGCCACTTTTTATGATAGTAAGGTTGGGATAGCTAATACCTTTAAGGTGGTCATCCCAAGAGGGGGAGATGCTCTTAACTGGGGTGTGGACGCATACGTGCGGATACTTTGCGGTCTCTGCTACACCCCATCACTCGGCTCGCAACCTCACCTACCAGGGCCTATTTACTGGGCAGACGGCTTCGGAATAACTTCATCAACAGATAACCGCTTTAGGGGGCATAATGTCCATATCAGCAAATGAAAAAATCCTAAGTTTAATGTTAAGTTTAAATCGCAGAGTCCTTTCTAATCATACTCCTCTGCGGCTAATACTAATTATGTTCTTCTATTTGCCCCTGTTTCTTGTGTTTCAAATATATATGGTAATTTTTTTCAGTGATGAGTTGATAGACAAGGTCGTGGGAGAAAAATATTTCTCCAACTATGAGGATTTAGTAAAACTGAAAAATGTGACAGCACGCATCAAGACCAGGCCTAAATTCGCAAAGACTTTTCGACTGCTCTTTGACTTTCTGAGAGTACTTGGGAAGTGGTTAAAGGTTGCCCCTGCCATCTGTTTGGTGATTGGTTTGATTCAGATGATGGAGTACGAGGCCACGCTTGATACGGTTCGAGGTCTAGACTTGAAACTGATCGAGAGGTCGATTAAGGGCAGGGACCTAAAAGCTGAAGAGGATGTGGTGGCTATAAAGAGCATGATCAATGTGCTCACTACTCGCTCTGGTTGGGCGCTATTCTCTGTAGCCGTTCTCTCAGAAGGTGCTTGTTTTGAGAACGGTAGCACTAAGCGACTCTGTAATCTGTATGCCTCCCAAGAGGACTTCGCCGAAGAGAAGGTAAAGAGCGACGTGGGCCCTATTTATGGCCATAAGGCCATGAGAGCCGCAGTAGGTCGCATCTTGATTTATTCTGAACTCCCTGATGGTATGGGCATCCTATTGGGACAGGCAGGTGCATATAAGGTATACGGCAGGGCAGCATTCCTAGTTAAGTTACCGTACTATTTAGGGCCCGGTTTCAAGAAAATGTATTCAAAGAGTAAATATATTTGGTGGGTCATTTCCATTGCAGTATTTATTTTTATAGTGACCAAAGAGGTAGCCGTAAGAAGGAACCGCCGGCGTTGGCAGAAGGCCAGAGCGAGTCTCCTGATAAAAGATAGAGAGGCTAGTAAGGCCTTGGATGACCTCAACAAGGCTCGTGCTGAAGTTCAATTGATGGAGAGTGAGTTAGAGGAGCAGAGAAATGTTTCAGACTCACTGAAGCGCGACTTTGGCAAAAAGCTTGAAAAGGCTAAGGCTCGAGAGAACGAAGTTGAGGCGCTGTACTATGAAATTTTACAGTCTTATGAGGAGCAAGTTGCAGTCGCCAATAAAGAGGATGCCAAACAAACCTTCGCACAAACAAAGCG
>Ga0213866_10001588_pt1 | contig 16687 bp, 13 predicted proteins | sample PICome_11_FD_160079 | JGI IMG/M metagenome (GOLD analysis project Ga0213866, IMG submission 160079) | Coastal seawater microbial communities near Pivers Island, North Carolina, United States - PICO284 | ecosystem: Environmental > Aquatic > Marine > Coastal | place: USA: North Carolina...
TTCTAGGACCATCGTATTCTTTTGTCTCTCCTTGTTCATCAATGATTAAAACTGTAGGAAATCCTTTAATGTTATATTTCTCCAAATCACTTCCAGCTTGATTCATTTCAACTTTACGCATTCTAATAGGACCATTATAAGAAGTAACAAATTTATCCCATTCAGGAGTAAAACGCTTACAATGACCACAATTAGTCATATAATAATAAGTGCATGAAGAAGGATTTCCAAAGTTTTCTTTTTTGGAAGGAATATAAAAAATGATATAAAAAATGATAGCTAAAATAAGAATATAAAAGAGTTTGACCCATAACTTTGATTTTTTCCAATTTTTAAATATACCCAGACAATTAACTATAATTGCTACAATCAAAAGGGCAAAGAGTTTCATAAGGAAAGAAGAGTTCATAAATTTAGATGAATTCATTATAATATATAAAAATATTTTAATTCATAAAAATGTTAGTAGAAGTAGAAGTTTTATTATGGGAAATATTATTTTTTTCGCACCACTGGATACATTTATTAATATTATTTTTTTTAAATGTTTCTAATTTTTCATTTTTATTTTTACAGTGAATCATATTTAATGTAGAGGAGATATTTTCAATTTGTTGTTGTCCAAAAATAGCATTATATTCTTCTATTTTATTAATAAAAAATAAATCAAGTTGAAAATCAAATAAAGAAGAAATATATTCAATGGATTCTAATTTGGGATATTGATTAATAATACTTAATGATAAAGATTCTGAAACTCCCTTAAAATATTTACAAACAATATATTTTTCTGAATTAGCCAATCGACTAGTATTGGGTTTAACAATATAAACTTGTTTATAAACGGAACTCAATAAATATAAAATATCTAAAGTAGTCTTTGAAAATATATCAAATATTTTTAAAATAAAATGACCTTCTTTCTTTTGCATCATTAAAGCAAAAGAAACTTGAGCAAATAATAATTTAGTAGCTAATATTTCTTGTTGATTAAAATCAACTGAGAAATCAAACCCGCCATCAGCAGTAATAATATCCATAGAATTGTGATATTTTTCGTAACAAAATTTTAAATTTTCAATTTTTAATAAATCACCTGTTCCAGTAGCACCATATTCGATAGATACATTTTTATGTTTATTTAAAAAATGTTCTGATTTTTTCCAACCAGGAACATTTGGGTCCTCATTAATTAATGTCATACCTTTATAAGTATCATTTTCATTATTTCTCATATATGTAGTTGCTTCAATAAAACCACCAGGACCTTCAGCTAAATGAAATGTATTAATATTAGTGTGTTGATAATTGTCAAATATATTCAGAATATTAGAAATTTCAATCATTTTATAAAAAGATCTAGAAAGAGGTTTTAATTTACTAACAGATGTTTTGTTACCAGGGATGATTGTATGAATAAATTCAAATGGATTAGTATATTTTTTAATAAAATCCCAATTATCACTATTTTCATCGATTTGTTTTTTTACATTATTTAAATAACTATTTAATGTTACACTAATAGCTAGACTATTTTTTTTATTATGTGTAATATTAATGTCTTGTAGATTGTTATTAATTTCAGGTAATAAAAAATAACTCATAGATAAATATATTATAATTCAATATTTAGGTTGTTTTATAATATAAATTAAATTATTTACTTTTAGATGGTTCTTGGAGTTTTAATTTTTTCTTAAGTTTTTTTGCTGGCTTGGGTTTATCAGCTTTTTCTTGAGTTTCAGCTGCTTTTTGAGCTTCTTTAGATTCCAAGTTTTCCATTTCTTCTTGTAGTTTTGAACTACCTACTAATCCATTATAAACGCTTGTAATATCAACATTTCTAATTTTTTTGTAAATAAAGTAGTTATTGTAGAAAGATATTTGTTTCTCTTTTGGAGTCATTTTAAAAGCATCTCCATATTTATTTTTATTTTTAGGATTTCTTTTTATTTCTTCTTCCATTAATCCATATAATTGTTGAAAAGAACCTACACTGTCAGGAATACCAATTTCTTTACATTCTTCTTTGGTAAGTAAACCAAAACCATAATTTTCCATCAGTCTATTTAAATAATCAAAATTAACCAAATATTCTCTAATGGATTGGTTAATAGTTTCTTGAAATACATCAATAGAATAACCTAGAGAAGTTTCATTAGGTTCAAATGAAGTATGGTCGTATCCTTTAGTAATTTGTAAAAGTTTGGATTTGTCTTCCATGATAGATATACTTTCTCCCTGTTTTACTGCTCTAAGTGTATTAAATATAACACTTCCATCATAACATCCCCCTACGAAGTATCCACCAACTTTGGTGCATTCACTCACATTTCTGAGGAAATTATTAAGAGTTTTTTTATTTTCAAAGAAGTAGTGAATAGCAAATTGACAAGAACTAATATTAAAACCATCTACACCTTTTCCATATTGTTTATAAACACCTAATCCTAATTTATCTTTTTCTTTAGGTCCTTCTCCAAATATAGCACGGGTAATTTGTTTCGCTTGTTCCGTATATTGAGCTTCTCCATCTTTAATATTGAAACCACTATTACCTTGTATAAATAAACAAGCAGGCATAACCCTGAATTTTTTTCGATAGTTTAAATATCTAGCACATGCTCCTCTAATTCTGTTTTCAATGTTATCTTTACTAATATCAATACCAAATACAAATGATAATTTTGCGGCAATCCATTTTGGAAAGTCACCTCCCATACCAACAGCATAATCAATAAGAGTATTACCTTTTTGAGAAATAGATGTAATTAATAATTTTTTAACAAATAAATTATGAAAATCTCTCAATCCTTCTGTTTTACTGGTGCCTGATATTTTATTATAGTATACATCATCATCAGCTAATTCATCAGGAATATTTTCTCCAGTAGAAATCATTTTGTCAGTAATAGGATTATGAATAGAATGCCAATTACTATCAGCAACATGATAAGCATTACCATACATAGGAAATCCTTTTCTAAATTCTTCTGTTTTATCATATCTAACTCGGAGAGGCACCCATCTCCATTTGACTTCTTTGGTGAAATCATATTTAAATTCTACAATCATTCCATCAGTAAATATATCATCATCTTCTTCAGTCATTAAAACTTTATTATCTTGTTTATCTTTTTGTAACATAATATTACAAATACCTGCATTTACATCAGATGGATCGGATGGAAAGAATTGAAGAGGTTTATATGTATCTTCATTATCAATATCAGATACATTAGGAAGTTTATCTTGTATAACATCTCCACAAGGGTTAATATAACCATGTTTTTTCTCATCAAAACCGACTCTTAAAATTAAAGTTTTATATTGAGATAGTTGTTCATAGGCTTTGGTATTGGTGCCTTCTTGGAAAATATTGCCAATAAAATCATCACCATTCACATCTTTTTTGGTGGTTACTAAGAAATCAATGGTATTATATTCAGGTGGTTTCCATTTAAAAGAGTGTTCCCAAGTAACTTTTTTAATAGGAGCAGATTCTCCTTCCGTAGATCCTCCAACACCAAAAGTAGCTGGAGTAAATATTAGACCATCAATGTTATATTCAAATGTTTCCTTTTGTTGTAAAATAGTATCACAACATTGGAAAATGGATTGATTAATATTTTCTGCTTTGAATTTTTTATTTTCAATACGAATAGGGGAAAGACCACCATTTACAATTGAAACAGGATTAAGTTGCTCAATGACATTGACTAATACGGGAAGTCTATATTTATTTAAAACAACATCAGTTTCATCTTCTAAAGGAATGAATGGATTACTTCTAACATTTTTTTTGTTCATAATATAAATATCAAACGCAGCATATAGATTAATGAATTCACCTTTTTTATTATGTAAAATGTGTTCGCCATCTAAAATAGTTTCTTTTAAATCAACATTTTTAGTAATAGCCCCTGTAAATTGAATATTCATATTTGTATCAATAAGATAAATTTTTCCTGTTCTAGCAATATATAATAATTTACGACTACCGTCAGCCTTATCTGTAACCGTATAATTTTTACGGATATTAGGAATATTTGCATCTTCATTGATTGGGGCAATATGTCTAACTTGTAATGTAGTAGAACCAGGACCAGGAAAGAATTGTGGTTTCATTCTCATTCTTTCGTTATAGTCTTTACCATTGATTGTTTTCAAATATTCAATGCCTATATTTTGCATATCCATATAAGAAATAGGATAATTGGTGTTTTGAAGACCAGAGAGAACATATTTTATAGTTTTTCTGAGAGCGGAAGAGAGAGTTTGAGCATTTGGGAATTCAGTAGCAGCTCCGACCTTTCTATTTAAAACTTCTAATTCAATTTCATATTTTTCAGGATTATTAAATACATTGGAAGTTTCAATAGTATATTCAGGTTTTAAACGGAATCGTTTTTTTCCTCTAAATTCATACTCCTCTGTATTACTTTCTTTTACAATACTCATATCAATACGGATAGGTAATATAGAATGGGTAAATGAAATACGGTTAATATATCTAAAAGTTTTTTTATTGTTGGGCCATTCACTAATAATATTTTGTGCGAAAGATGTATGACTACCAATGGTTTTTTCTTTTTGAAGAGAAGCTCTTAAATTAAAATCATCAATATCCACTGGACGAATATTTTCATTTTTATCGTTTTTATAAAAGCTTTTTTGAGTAAATTGAGGAAATATGTTATCAGTTAAGTTATTAGAATTACAATAGGATTGAATATTACTCATACCATTTATTTCCACCCGTACATTTGATTCTCTAGTTTGACCAGTAGTTTTATCGATAAATTCCGAAGAAATTTTCAAACTATAAGAATCATAAATAGCTTCAAATCCTAATGATTTAAGTTTTCTAATAACATTATTAAATTCAATAAGAGTGATAGATTTAATTCGCTTTGTTCCGAAACGGATTTCTAATTCGGGTTCACCATCTTGTCTTGCGATACCATCTTGTAACTGTTCTAAATATTTTTGTATAATATTATCAAATAGCTGTTGTGAATTTAATTCTGACATGTATATATAATTTAACATATTATTTTAAATTATAATCAATTTTATATTAAATTATAAGATATTAAGAATTTTTTCATACATTTGTGGTTTTGTTAATTTATTACACTCAATATTTAATTTTTTACAAATAGATTTAAGTTCCTCTGATTTATAACTGGAAACGGCTTTTAATGGTTTATCTAAATTTTCCATTTTCCAAAAATGTTCTTTAAAATAATTAATTTTATCCATATTTATATATTGTTTTAAACCAAATTTATGTTCATTTTTTTCAATGACATAATAATCTTTATTTTCGTCTATTATAATTTCATAATATTTTTTGTTATCAATATAAAAAACATTTATTTGAAATAAGTGACATAAGGCTTTAATACAATTCATAGAAACTTGTTTTTTGTTAGCAAGTTCATCTTCAATATTATTTCTACTAATTTTAATTTTTTTAAAGATATCTTTATGATTTCGGAATTTTTCAATCCATTCGTATTTGATGTCTTTTTCTTTAGTAAAATAATTAGAAACTATGTCATAATGATGTTTACCAAATAATATAATATAAAAACACCAAAATAATTGGTCAAATTGTTCTGGATAAAAAATAGTAGTATCTTTAATAGTTATATTCTTTTTAATATTAGTTTTTATTTCTTGCTTATTAATAAAATAAGCAGGAAATTTACTTATATTTTTATTATTTAACATATAAGGTGTTAATTCGTTTATAAATTCAAGATTCTGCATTAGATTGTATTACCATATTGTCTTTATTATCTTTAAAAAATGTATTTGACAACATGTCTTTTTGTAGCTCTATTTCGGTTAGTTGTTTTTCCTGTTTTTTTACATAATCTAAATATTTTTCTATTTCCTCAATAACAATACTATTAATATTTGTTAAATTAATAAAGACTCCATTATTATTTTCGTTTAAAATACATGAAGAATCTTTATTTAATATTCGCAAAATTTCAACTTGATGAAATTTATCTAAAGCTTCTATTTTTTCCTTTAAAAAATTTAAATTACTAGCCATTTTATAATTTAAATTTTTCTTTTTAAATAATTTATTTTATAACTAATTTGGGTTTTTTCTTCATATCCTTTTTATATTTATCTGCCTTGGGTTCTACAATTTCTCCTATTACACTAACTTGGTCATCATTTAATTCAAATCTTTGACCAATAACTCTTATTGTAATTTCTTCATTTTCTTTGACTGTGCTAAAATAGGTATTATTATAATGATGATCCCGACTTAAATAAATTACTACAGGAGAAGGAGAATCATTTATTTCAGCTCTAATACCAGCTTGAGTTAAATTTTTAACCACACATTTAATTTTTTGTCCTTCCACTGGACAACATACTAAACATTCAAATACAACATCAAATACGATATTATTTGCCTCCACTAATCCGCTAGAATAAGATGTAATTTTTGTAGAATCTGGTTTTATAAACCCTTCAACACTACATTTACCTTCAATATCTTTTTTCATTTTATTTTCAAGTAGTTGCTTAAGATTTTGTCCTACATTTTGAAAAGGAACATGAACTTTTCTTGTCAATAAATTATTTGAATATACACCCTCCTCTTTATTTTTTCGAACAATAGTCTTTTTGACAGCTTCCATATCTAATATAATATAATAATATATCTTTAATTATAATTCAATTTTAATTTAAAAAGAAGCTTTTTCAATATTATTAATTATTGATTCTTGAGGAGTTAAAAACCATATTTTATTATTTTTTTTTATTTTGTTAAAAGACCTCAAAACTAATTCTTGGATTACACAAAATTCCTTTTTATTTCTACCTTTGGTGTTAGCATTGGTATATTTATTTTCTTGTAATATAGCATTTAAAAGTTTTATAGTTTCTGCTTTTCCTGCTTGATCGCATCTAGCACCTTTACTTCTTTTATCCTCCATATTTTTAACTTTAAATATATTATATTCATTTTTAAAATCGCCTATAAATCCTAGATATTGGTTCATATTAGTTAATTTAATAATTTTTTCTTTAATAGCTGGTGCTAAATCAACATAATCTTCTTGTTGACCCTTCAACCATTCGGTTTCAGATTTAACTAATAAAAATTGTTTATTCTCTTTGGGAAGGATAATACCTTCTATATCATTTATTTTTAAAATTTGATTATCAAAATAATTTTTAATAAGTTGTTCGAAGGAAGACAATGAAGGAGAGAAATACAAATAATCTAATATTGATTTTATATCATCGAAAACTAATAATTCTAAAATATTATTTAAAATAAATTCACTATAATCTTCTTTGTTAATATTAAAATTTGAAGTTAAATAATTTGTAGAAAATAAATAGGCTGCAAAAATATACCAACTATCTTCACCTCTTTCAATTTTATCAGTATTGGTTAAAGCAATATCATAATTAGTTTTTATTAATGAAATAATTGTATTTTTATTTGTTTGTTCCTCTACATCAAGCTTAATTTTAATTTTTGGTTGTTCTTTGGCAATTGGAATTATAATTTCTTGTCTTTTATAATCAATTGGATTTCTTCTATCAAAAACACTTATATTTTTATCATTTAATTCAACAGGTTGGAATAGATAATAATTTTCTATATTAACTAAATGACCAAGTCTATTAAATCTGTCACTAATAAATTCATTTTTGTCGTCTATTAAAATGGAAAGAGCGGCATTTATTTGTATTAAAGGATAATTTTTAAAAACATTTATTTCACTAATCAAGTTTTCTTTTTTATAAAAAAACCTGTTTTTAAATAATTCTCTTATTCTTTGAATAATTTTATCAGTATTCATAAATATAAATGCTTCATTATAAGTATCTAATTTAATATTTTCTTCTTTTATGTCCTTAAATGGTTTACATTTAAAATCACAAGTTTCCATGTAATCGCAAGAGACTGTATTTGGTTTATCGCCGATAGGAAATTGAATTACCATTTTATTTGATAATTGTTGAGGAACTATAGTATTCATATTTTCTTCGGTAAAGTTGGTTTGTTCGATATTCAAGATACAATCGACTGATGATTCTTTTAAAATTCGACTAACTTGACCAATTTGAATGGCTTTTAATTCAGCCAATCTATAAATATATAAATCGGCAGCTTCTTCTTCTGAATCTGAAAAAATTGTGCCATATAAAAATATTTCCACATTTCTTTGTTTAAATGGTAATTGTTTATGACTACATGTTCTAACAGCTCTTCCAATAATTTGTTCAATTAAACTTAAATTATACCAAGGTTCTAATATATGAACTTGTCTTAAGTTTTTGAAATCTATACCTTCAGATCCAGTCATAGAAATAATAACAACTTTAATTTTCTCTCCATTTTTATTATCTTCATCTGTTAAATTTTTAAGGTCAAATACTTTATCAGGAGATAATGCTTTTTCACCAGTAATCATAGTATAAGTCGCTTTTTTGAAATTTTCTGGATTAGTCATATTTTCTTTTGTTTGGTATGTAATAGCATCTATAGGGTTATGAGGTGGACTTTTAAAAAGGTTAGAAGCTTTGGTGCCAAAACGAGTAAAACCAAGTTCTTCTAAAGCCAAAGCCATAGGAATACAACCACCATCAATAAATTGACTATAAATCAATACAATACCGTCAGAATTTAATATATTATTGGTTATACTTTTAATTTTATTGCTATACTGTCCAATATTTTCAGGCGAGAAAATGCTTCCATAAGTAGTATTTTTATATTCAAAATTTTTTCTAGTAGGAGGATTGGTTGTTTCTGTATATTTCATAATTTTTTTAAGACCATCAGAACCTAATAATATTTTCGCATCTACTTTTGAATTATCATCAAAAGATTTATTGGGGTAAACCATATTTAAAGCTTGTAATGGTTTTTGTAACATAGTATATCCAAAGGCATCCATATTTTCAAAGGAAGGTAATCCTTGTTTGGTTTTTCCACTTTTTTCTTTGATTTGTTCAATTATATAGTCATAAACTTTTTGTTGATAACTACCTGCCATATTTACATAAACATCTACATGTTCTAAAGGTTGGACAATAGTTTTACCATTTAATTGTTTTCTAGGATATGGTAATTCTTTAAAAGTATTTTGAATTGAGAAAAGAGAAGGGAAAATACGGTAAGGGAATGTATAAGGATTTTCTCCTCTTACAAATGAAACATAACCATTAGCTTTGCGTTTAATTAGTTCTTCGCCGATTCTACTTCCATCAGCTCCAACTAATAAATTGCCTTGTTTATCAAAAACTTCTTTAAGTTCGATTTGAGACCTTCTGTCATTTAAATTCATAATATTTAATAACCAAATGATTTCTTTATAACTATTATACATAGGTGTGGCTGATAAAAATAATAATCGTAAATTATCGACATATTTTACAAGTTTAAAGAGTTCATTAGCAACTCGTTTGTCACTTTTGTCATCACTAATTCTGATATTATGAACTTCGTCAATAATAATTAATCTATTATTAAAGTTTTTTTTTAATTTAGAAATCATAATATTTTTATTATCATCATCAGTGTAAGAAATTTTTAATATAAAATTAGCAAATTCAGTATAACCTAGAAATAAATAGGAATTATTAATAATTCTTTTGACTTGTTTAATAACTTTTTCTTTGCTTAAACCTTTCATATTCATAGGATTAATTTCCTTTAAATATTTATTTCCCGTACATGCTCTTAAATTCCATAATCCATCGACTAATTTTAATTTTCTCTCATCAAAAAGTTGTAATTTAAAATTTTCTTGGACATTAGGAGATGCGACAACAATAATCCTTTGTGAAATCCCTAGTTGATTTAAATAAGTTCTCATTTCTTCAGCAACACTAATAGCACTACAAGTTTTACCTGTTCCTAAACCATGATATAACAATAAACTATTATAGGGAGTTTGGAAGCTTAAAAAGTTTTTAACAAAAATTTGATGAGGAACTAAATCAAAATCAGCATCACATAATTTTTTGGCTTGTTCTTCAATGTCATAAATTTTACCATCATATTTATTGTCATTAAATTCTTTTTTTTGGGCAATTTTAATATTTAACATAGGGTCATCTAAAGAGGGATATAAATTACCATATTTAGATTCATGTTTAGTAATATTATTAGAATTTAATAATTCTTTTTCATTTAAAAAAGAGTTGTAATTAGAATCGTCAATTAGTAATTTTATTTTATCAAAATTTTGTTTAAAAACCTCTTCTATATTATCTTCAGTCAACTTTTCTGGGACTAATTTTAACTTCTTTGGTTTTTTTGTTTTTTCCATAATACTTATATATTATTAATATAATCTATATTTGATTAAAACATTATTTATCTTATTTAAAATATTTATTTTTTCTAAATTATATGGTCTTATTTTATTTAAACATTCATTATAAGTTTGCCACTTCATATCTCCTACTTCAGTTTCTTGAAAAGGATGAGTAGTTTGTATAGTAGAATCAATATATCCTAAAAAATATTTATGTTTATATGATTTCATATTTGAACCAGTAAATATTTCTTCATAAGGAGATATATTTTGTATCAATTGAATATTACTTCTTACATATCCAGTTTCTTCTTCAAATTCTCTTAAAGCACAATTTAAATCTTTTTCTTGATAATTACGCCGACCTTTGGGAAACCCCCATTCCGTATCAATCCAATTATATTCACAATTAGCTAATAGTGTTTCTAAATTGTATTCATTTTTACTAGAAATACCATTTTTTAAAAGTTCATATTTTTCTCTAGATGTTTTTTCCTCGCCTCTGTATTGAATACCGACTTGATTACCCCATAAATAATTCCATAATTCTTCAAAATTGGAATGTTTAATTTTTTCTTTTTCTTCATTAGACATTTCATTAAAAATATTAATTAAATATTCGTAATTGAATACAGGATATTTTCCTCTCATAAATTCAACAAAACCGAGACTATGTTTTCTTTTGATCATTAAATATTGAATATTATTGTCATACATTCTAAAACAAATAAGACCAATACTGGTAATAGGATGTTTACAATTTTGAAATATATGTCCGTTTTTTCCACAGTTATTACAAAAATTAAATGATTTTTGACTCATTGTATCGCTATATGTTTATTTAATTATCTTTTTATATTGTTTAAATTTAATGACAGAAAAACTATTTGATCCGAATGTTTGGGGGCCACATTATTGGTTTTTTTTAATGACATTGGCAATTAATTATCCATTAAAAGCAAATGAGACGACCAAAAAAAAATACTATGATTTAATTTCTAATATACCTTTATTTATTCCTCATCCCCCAATAGGTAATAAGTTTAGTGAATTACTTGATAAATATCCTGTTTCTCCTTATTTAGATGGAAAAGATGCTTTTTTGAAATGGGTTCATTTTATTCATAACAAAATTAATTTATCAACGAATAAGGATGAGAAGACATTAACAGAGGCATTGGATGAATATTATGAATTATATAAACCAAAAGAGATAAGATTAAGAGAACAAATTAAATATAGAAAGAAATTAATTTTTATAGTAATAATAATCGGTCTTTTAGGAGGGGGGTATTATTTATATAAAAAATAATTCTCTAGGGAATATAAATGACTAATAAAAAAATATCAAAGACTAGAAGAATGAAAAAAAGAAGTAAATTAGGAGGAGAAGCATTGACATCAGGAGGATTTGGATGTATATTTAAACCTGCGTTAAAATGTAAAAACAGTAAAAAAAGAACTAATGGAGTGAGTAAAATGTCAATAGAAAAGTATGGCAAAGAGGAAATAACAGAAATACAGCAAATAAAAGATAGGTTGAAAAGTATAAAAAATTATGAAAAGTATTTTTTATTAGATACGGAATTGTGTCAACCAGATAAATTAACAGAAGATGATTTGAAAGGGTTTGATGAAAAATGTTATGCTCTAACGCGATTTAATGTAAATTCTAAAAATGTAAATAGTAAATTATCAAATTTAACGATTTTAAATATGGCTGATGCTGGAATAGATTTAAAAGATTGGTTATTATCAGATAAAATAATAACAAAAGAAAAAATATTTTTATTAAATGAAGTAATAATTAAATTATTAAAACAAGCAGTTAGACCTATGAATGAAAAAGGAGTTATACACAATGATTTAAAAGATTCGAATATAATGATAAATAAACAATTGGAAGCCAGAATTATAGATTGGGGATTATCTGCTGTGGTAAATAATAAAAAAATACCTAAAGAAATTTTGAATAGACCACTTCAGTTTAATACACCATTTTCATCAATGATAATTTCAAATGAATTTAAATTAAATTATGATATTTTTTTACAAAGAGTCAAAGATGGTATTATATTATTTAATAAGACAAATGTAAGAAACTATATTATTAATGAATATTTAATTAAATTAGCAAGATATTATGGATATTATGATGATAATGTAATTTTATTTAATATGATTTTCTCTCCATCGATAAGTGAAGAAACATATTTATCAGAAGTAAAAAGAAATGATTTAATAGAATATGGGTATTATTTGTATTATTTATCAAATTATATAACAGATATATTACTTAAATTTACAAATGATAAATATGAATTTGATTTAGAAGGTTATTTTTTACAATGTTATCTTTATAATTCGGATGTATTTGGGTTAATGACCACATATTATAGTTTTTTTCAAGTAAAATTAGAGGAAATTAAATTAGCAGAAGATATGAAGAAAATATTTTTAAATAGAATAAGAAGTATGTTAGTTGAAACAATATATTCAAATGGAGGAGAGAAATATGACATAAATAAAATTATTACTTATTTAAGGGAATTAAATAAATTAATAAATCAAGACAATAAATTTTCTTTTACAAAAATGAAACCGTTGCTCAGTAAAACAAGAAAATCACCAACAGGAGTGGAAGAAATGAAAAGTTTTTCAAAAAGTCGTAGTAGAACTAGTAGATCAAAATCTAAAAGAAAAAATAAAGATGAAGTGGATATTACACGAGTAATAACAGAAGTGACTTAAATAAAATATTTATAAAAAATAACCTTTATAAATATTATATGAAATTAGAATTTCTTATTTTAGCAATAACAGGGTTTTTCATAGCAAATACTTATTATGATGGAAATTACATAAAATTAATTCAAGGATGGCAAAAATATTTTAAAATGGCTGGATTTGCATTTGCGGGTTTAAGTATATATTTATTTTTAAAAAAGAATCCCTCACAATCTCATACAATTGTTCAACAAGCAGCAAATATTATTAGATCCATGCCATCAGCAAAATCGTCTTTAGATGTATTGACTCCTTTTACTGATTTTACTAATCAAACATCGTTTATGCCTGGTTCTCAAGAACAACACCAAGTTAATCGTATAATGGAATCGGGTAAAAAATCAACAAAGAGATGTGTGAGTGAAACAAAAAAGAAGTTTGTAGCAGCACAACAAGGATGGAAATGTGGAAGTTGTCAAAAACAATTACCTGCTTGGTTTGAAGTGGATCATAAAATTAGATTGGAACATGGTGGGTCTAATCATGTAGATAATTTAGTGGCTATGTGTAGGGATTGTCATGGTAGAAAAACAGCGATGGAAAACCTTTAATTTATTTCTAACGATTTATTAATGAGCACAGTAAAAGTTCCAAAACAAGAAAGCATCTCAGAACAAATATCAAAAAATACAGGTAACTCTGAACCAAAATATAATAACACTGGAAGCACTACTTTAGAAACAATAGGGTATTTATTTGGATTTATTTTTGAATTATTTAAATTTTTTGTAATAGGAGGAATAAGAACTTTTCCAACAGCATTTATTTTTATTTTAGGTTTTATAATTTACACTATATTGATTGGTTATTTATTTTTAAAAAATCCTTTGGATTGGATAAATGAAGATAATGGTGGAGGAGCAATTTTTTTGGCTTTATTTGGTGGATTTTTAATATTACTTACATTTTCTTTCTATGCTAGAAGGAAGAAATTATTTGAAAATGAAAAAGAAACTGGGACACTAAGTTTTTTTGGTAAATTATTTACTACAATAGGATTTTTAGGATTGATTATATTCATATCATATGTCCTTTTTAATTTTACTGCTTATTTTAGTGATTGGAGTAAATATATCTTTTTAATAATTAATTTATTAATTTTTATTGGAATAGTAGCAATTTTATTAAAATTTTTCGGTTATGATAAAGGTGAGCCTGAAGATAAAAAACCTAGTTTCTTTTCTTTAATAAAAAAGGTAATATTTTATTTTCCGTGTTTATTGTTGGATTTTGTGGATTATATGAAATATCAATATTCTATTACCACCAAACCCATTGTGTTATTATTAATAATTGAAATATTATTAATTGCGTTATATTTTATTTTACCTTGGTTGATTGAGAAGCTAATTTCTTATAATTCTTCTTTATTACAAGGTGATGCGATTAATTTAAATAATCAAGAAAATTTGGGAACATTTCAAGATGTAAATTTTACAAAAAATATAAATACAGGAAATAAAGAATTTTCATATAATTATGCTGTGTCATCATGGTTTTTTATAGATTCCTTTCCTCCTGAAACGAATTCAAGTTATAGTGAATATACATCTTTATTAAATATTGGAGATAAACCGAATATATTATTTAATGTGTTAAAAAATAAATTAAAAATAATGCTTAAGACTCAAGGAAGTAATGAAAAAATATTATATGAAACAAGTGATTTTAAAATGCAAAGATGGAATCATATAGTTATTAATTATGATGGATCAACTTTAGATATATTTATTAATAATGAGTTAGTATCTTCTAATCCAGGAATTATACCTTATAATCAAAATACAGTAATAACATCAGGAACTAATGAAGGAATAATGGGTGGAATATGTAATGTAAGGTATTTTAGAGATAGTTTATCAAGAGGAAAAATTAGTTGGTTATATAATTCGGTTAAAAATTTAAATCCACCAATATTTTAGAAAATTTCTAAATGTATAATATATTAGTATGGCTGTCAAAAACATTATAATTGGTGTTGTTGTAATTTTATTGATCATTGTTATTGTTAGATGGTTAATGGGAGATTCTTCCAAGCTATCTGGTCTTAATGATGCTAAAAAAGTAACCAAAATCTCGGCAGATGATTTAGAACAATCTAATGCTTCTAATTTTGCCTATAGTGTCTGGTTTTATATTGATGACTGGAGTTATAGATATGGTGAGCCTAAAATAGTTTTAGGAAGATTGGACGCAGATTTAAAACCTTCTCCTTCGATTGTTTTAGGAGCAATTGAAAATAATATTAAAATAGAAACTACTGTTTATGCTTCTGCCCAATCTAAATCAGGTTCTACCCATACATGTAATGTAGCTAATGTTCCTATTCAAAGATGGGTCAACCTTATTGTAAGTTTATATGGTAGAACATTAGATGTATATATTGATGGTAAATTAGTTAGAACATGTGTTTTACCTGGAGTAGCCAAGATTGCGAACAATGCTCCTGTTTATGTTACTCCTTTAGGTGGATTTTCTGGTTATACATCAAATATTCATTATTATGGTGATGCTGTAAATCCTCAACAAGCATATAATATTTATAGAGCTGGTTATGGTGGCAGTGGTATTGGTGGATTTCCATATGAAATTCAAGTATCTTATTTAAAGGATGGAGAGGAACAAGGGAGCTTTACAATTTAAATTTCATATCTAAATTTCTTATGTATAATATATAGATATGTCAGATACAGGAAATATTTCTTCCGGAGCTGGAGCATTTGATTCATTTAAAACAGATAAAACACTAACAGGCACGAAAGATTTTTTAGAATCTAATAGTTTAGTAGCAAAAATAGCTTTTTTATTATTAGTTGTTGTTGTTTTTGTAATAGGTGTTAGATTCGCATCACAATTTTTAGCCTGGTTATTCTCTTTTAATGGTTCCCCATATTTATTTAGCGGAATGGTTGATGCTAAAACTATGCAAATTATTCCACAAGACCCTAGCACTAATGGTTCTGTTACTTTATTAAGGTCAGATAATCAAAATAATGGTATAGAATTTACTTACTCTGTATGGATGTTTATTGATGATTTAGTTTATCAACAAGGACAATTTAGACATGTTTTCCACAAAGGTAATGATAATATTAATTATACTAATCCTCCTATTGGCATGAATTTCCCTAACAATGCCCCTGGATTATATATTGCTCCCAATACTAATGCTTTAGTAGTTGTTATGAATACTTTTAACAATATTACTGAAAAACTTGTTGTTGATGATATCCCAATTAATAAATGGATTTGTGTTCAAATCAAAGTTGTAAATCATCAACTTGATGTTTATATTAATGGTAAATTAGCAAAGAGATTAATTATGAAAGGTGTTCCCCGACAAAACTTTGGGGATGTTTATGTAGCAATGAACGGTGGATTCTCTGGATACTTATCAGATTTAAGATATTATAATTATGCTTTAGGAACAGCACAAATACAAAGAATTGTTGATTCAGGACCAAATATGCAAATGACTGGTTCAACTATGACTGAAAGTAAACCTCGATATTTATCTTTAAGATGGTTCTTTGCTGGTAATAGAGACTCCTATAATCCTTAATTTAGTTTTATAATAACAATTA
>Ga0213866_10001589_pt1 | contig 16671 bp, 14 predicted proteins | sample PICome_11_FD_160079 | JGI IMG/M metagenome (GOLD analysis project Ga0213866, IMG submission 160079) | Coastal seawater microbial communities near Pivers Island, North Carolina, United States - PICO284 | ecosystem: Environmental > Aquatic > Marine > Coastal | place: USA: North Carolina...
GGTGAGCACCTCGAAGCCGGTGCGAACCAGCTGGGTGAGACCCCCGCACAGAACGGCCTGCTCACCGAACAGGTCGGTCTCAGTCTCTTCGGTGAATGTGGTCTCGATCACGCCAGCGCGAGTGCCGCCGTTGGCGTCAGCGTACGACATTGCAAGCGCACGAGCGTTGCCGGTGGCGTCCTGTTCGACGGCGATGAGGGACGGGACGCCGCCGCCCTCGGTGTATGTGCGGCGCACAAGGTGGCCCGGGCCCTTCGGGGCGATCATGACGACGTCGACGCCCTCGGGTGCCTGAATGCGGCCGAAGCGGACGTTGAAGCCGTGGGCAAAGGCGATGGCGTTGCCCGGTTTGAGATTGGGGGCGATGTGCTCGTCGTAGATCGCCTTCTGCTCCGTGTCGGGCGCAAGGATCATGATGAGGTCGGCCCATGCCGACGCATCGGCAATCGACATGACCTCGAGCCCGGCCTCCTCGGCCTTGGCCTTCGACGATGAGTCCTGACGCAGACCGATGCGGACGTCTACACCCGACTCTTTCAGGTTCAGCGCATGGGCGTGACCTTGTGAGCCGTAGCCGATGATGGCGACCTTCTTCGAGCGGATGATCGAGGAATCGGCATCCTCGGCGTAGTACACAGTGACGGCCATCGTCAGCCAGCCTTTCCAGTTTGATGATTGGGGTTGGTAGACAGGGCACGCAGGCGCACACCCCGATCGAGTTTTGGCAGGGCTACTCGGCCCGTCCGTTGGAGCTCCACGATGCCGTAGCTATCGAGCAGATCCTCGAAATCATCCAACTTGTCGGGGTGTCCCTCCAAGCTGACAGTGAGCACGTCGGCGGAGACGGCGATGATTTTGGCCTCAAAGATGTCGACGAGGCTCTGAATCTCCGATCGGATGTCGGCGGGTGCTTTGACGGTGGCGATCAGCAATTCGCGCTCAACCGAGCGGCGCGGGTCGAGCTCGGAGATTTTTATGACATCGATCAGCTTGAACAGCTGTTTGACGATCTGCTCGAGTGGAGCTGAGTCGACATCGACGACGATGGTGATGCGGCTCTGGCCTTCGTCTTCGGCGGGGGCGACGGCCAGGGAGAAAATGTTGTAGCCGCGTCGGGCGAAGAGTCCGGCAACGCGAGCGAGCACGCCGGGGCGGTTCTGCACCAGCACGGAGAGAATGTGATGGTTTACAGGTGGCCCTGTCTGCCTACCGAGCTGGCCGGGGTTGTTGTGAACGGTCACTGAAGGGCGTCCTTGCGGTCTTGATGGGTGGGATGGAGGATGATGTCATCGTTGCTCTGGCCAGCGGGGACCATCGGGAAGACACCTTCCGCCGCTTCGGTGCGGAACTCGATGACGACTGAGCGATCGTTGATTGTGTTCGCTTTCTCGATCGCCGGAGCCGCTTCTTCTGGTGATTCCACACGAATTCCGACGCACCCCATCGACTCCGCCCACATCACGAAGTCCGGCACGGCAGCCGAGTCGAGGAACACCTCGGAGTAGCGCTCGTCGTAAAACATTTCTTGCCATTGGCGGACCATGCCGAGATGGCTGTTGTTGAGTACAGCGACCTTGATTGGCAGGTTCTCAAGGGTGGCTGTGACCAACTCTTGGGCAGTCATCTGGAAGCAACCGTCGCCGTCGATTGCCCACACGCAGGCGTCCGGATTCGCTGCCTTTGCGCCGATCGCAGCGGGGATCGAGAATCCCATAGTGCCGAGGCCCCCGGAGTTGACCCACGTGTACGGATCCTCGAAGTGCCAGTACTGGCTGGCGTACATCTGGTGCTGACCGACGCCGGAAGCGACGATGGTTCCCTCGGGTGCGCCGTCGCGCAGTTGTTCGATGCAGAACTGCGGCTTGAGCGCCGAGCCTGGCTCCGACGGTTCGTACAACATCGGGAATTGCTCTTGCCAGCCTGAAATCTTTGACTTCCAGGCTCTGGTGTCGGCCTGGGCGGCACCCTTTGCGAGCATCGCCTTGATCTCGTTGATGATGTCTTCGATCACGAGTTTGCAGTCACCAACGATAGGAACGTCGGGCTTGCGGACCTTCCCTTGTTCGGCCGGATCGATGTCGACGTGGATGACCTTGGCAGCGGGAGCGAACGAATCGACCTTGCCGGTGATGCGGTCGTCGAAACGAGATCCGAGGGCAATGAGTAGGTCACTCTTTTGCATCGATGTGACAGCGGTTGCGTTGCCGTGCATGCCGGGCATGCCGAGATTCAATTCGTGACTGTCGGGGAACGCGCCGCGAGCCATGAGGGTGGTCACAACGTGGATGTTTGTGAGCTCCACGAGTTCGGCCAAAGCCTGGGCGGCGCGAGCCTTCAGGATGCCGCCACCCGCGTAGATGATCGGACGCTCCGATTCGAGGATCAGCTTTGCGGCCTCTTTCACCATCCGCGGGTGGCCCTTAAGGTTGGGGCGGTAGCCGGGCAGGCTGGCGAGCACTTCGTCGTTGCTCGGCCAGTGCCAGGTCATTTCGTTCTGTAGCACGTCTTTCGGCACGTCGACGAGCGTCGGGCCGGGTCGGCCGGTGGTGGCGATGTGGAATGCTTGTCGCACGGCCATTGGCAGGTCGTCTGCGGTCATGACTAGCTCGTTGTGTTTAGTGCACGAGCGGGTTATGCCGACCGTGTCGCACTCCTGGAATGCGTCGGAGCCGATCGCAGCGGTGCCGACTTGTCCGGTGATGGCGACCATCGGCACGGAGTCCATGTAGGCGTCCATGAGCGGCGTGACCATATTGGTGGCGGCTGGGCCTGAGGTGACCATGGCGACGCCCGGCTTGCCGCATGTGTGGGCGTAGCCTTCGGCCATGTGGCCGGCACCTTGCTCGTGGCGGACGAGCACGTGGCGGATCGACGAGTCGAGCAGCGGGTCGTAGGCCGGGAGGATGCAACCCCCGGGGTAGCCGAAGATGACCTCGGTCCCTTCCAGCTCAAGCGCCCGGATGAGGGCCTGGGCGCCGGTGATGCGGTCGCCCGGCTGCGGATGTGCGGCGACGGTGTCGTTGGAGTTGCTCATGGTGATTCCTGGTGGTTGGCGAGCGGTCGGAGGGTGCGATTACGGAGCTGAAAAAGCAAAAGACCTCCCAGTTGGGAGGTCAGGCACGTGGAGGGGTGAACCCAGGACGTGCCTATCTAAGTACTACCTCAATTAGGCACGCAGGGGTGAGGGGCATCACATACATATAACCATCATTGGCCACGCTCGCGCAACTTTGACTGCGGATGGGTGGAGCCTCTCGTGCGCTCATGTCGTTCCGAGGGGGTGCGCGTCTGACACTCTTGTGAACATGTACCAGCGGGGATTATCAGCAGCGTTGGGCTGCTGCCTCCTGATCGCGGCCTGTGGCGGCGGTGGGGATGACAGCGCCGACACCACCACTACGGTTGCCGAAGAGGTTGTCACGACCACTGCGGCGCCTGCTACTACGTCGCCGCCTGCCACCACGACTACGACCGAACCGCCGCTCGTCACCGAGGGCGCCACGGTAGTGGTCGCGAATGCGTCGATCGTCGGCGGGTCGGCGGGGCGAATGACCGATGAGCTGGCGAAAAACGGGTTCACCACCGCTGAGCCGACGAACGCCACGCTCAGTCTTGAAGACTCGATCGTCCACTATGTGGTCGGAGATGCGGATGCTCAGGCGGTTGCCGAGTCGCTCGGCGCAGCACTCGGGGGCGTCGAGGTGACCGAGCTTCCCGAAGAGCCGCCGACCGAGTCGGGTGATGTGGCCGGCCAAGTGCTCCTTTTGCTGGGGAACAATGAGGCCGACAAAACCCTTGCGGAGTTGAGCGGTGCCGACGCGCTCGACGTGGGCGAAAGCGTGGTTGTCGTCGCCAACACCAGTGGCGTGTCGGGCTCGGCGGGCCGAATGAGCGCCCAGCTTGAGAGCGCCGGCTTCACGATGGGCGACGCCACTAACGGCATCGAGCAGCGCGCTGAGTCGATCGTGTACTACTCCGACGCCGAGGGTGCTGAAGACGATGCGAATGTTCTCGCCGAAGAGCTCGGTGACGTCGAGGTGGCTGAGCTGCCTGATCCGATCCCGACCGAGAGCGGCGAACTCGACGGCGACATTCTGCTGTTGCTTGGTACGAATCAGGCTGATCAGTCGCTGGGCACGCTCAACCCCTGAACGTCCTAGTCAGCCGGTTAGCAGGAGGGCGTCGACCTCGTCGCCAGCTCTGAGGCCGTCGCCGTCAGACACGAGGATTACTGCGTCGGCTGTGGCCGTTGCTGCAAGCTGGTGGCTGCCTTGCGCACTTACCGGCAGTACGTGGTAGCGACCGTCAGACTCGAAGGCACCGGTGCAACGCATAACGTGGGTCTTGCCATCTGGGCGCCGCTCGATATCGACGTCAGTCACTGCTCGCATCGCCATCCGGCTCACTGCTGCGTGGCCGCCCATTTGACGCAGCGCTGGTCGGGCGAGCAGCTCGAAGCTGAGTAGTGAGCTCACCGGATTTCCGGGCAGTCCGAAGATCGGTACCGCCTTGCCATCGGTGCGCGTAAGCGTGCCGAAAGCGAACGGCTTGGCCGGCTTGATCGCGATCTGCATCCAGGTCATGTCGGCGATTCGGCCGAGGACTGCCTTGACGATGTCGTAGTCGCCCATCGACACTCCGCCGCTCGATACGATGGCATCGCATTGATCGGCTACGTCGAACAGAACGCGTTCGAGCTCGGCCTCGTTGTCACGGATCACGCCCAGGTCGATCACGTCACATCGCGCCTCGAGCAGCATGCCGCGTAGCATCGAGAGGTTGCTTTCGCGGATCTGTCCCGGTTGGAGCGGAGAACCGTCGGAAATCAATTCGTCGCCGGTCGACAGCACAGCGACTGTTGGACGCTGGAAGACGGTGACCTGTTGGGCGTTGACCGATGCAAGCATCGCTTCGACTGGTGGTGTGACGATCACTCCCGCTGGGAAGAGCTCGTCGCCGACGTGGACGTCGTCGCCGGCCGAGCGAACACCGGTACCGACATCGACTGGCCCGGTGAGTCGCGCTCGTTCGATCCCATCGCCGTCGACTCCGAGCCGCTCGGACCTTTCGACCATGACGATGGCATCTGCCCCGGGCGGCATCGGCGCTCCGGTCATGATCCGCACGCACGTGCCCTCGGTGACGGGGACATCGGTGGACGCTCCGGCGGCGACTTCGCCTGTCACAACGAGGTCGACTGGCGTGCCGACGGTGTCGATAGCTCGAACTGCGTAGCCGTCGAGCGCAGAGTTGTCGAACGGCGGGCCGGTCTCGGGCGCTACCACCGGTTCGGCGAGTACTGCCCAGGTCGACTCGCTGCGATCGATCGTCACGACGGTTGGGGCGGGTACGGCATCAAGCACGAATCGCTGGGCCTCGGCGAGTGGTGTCATACCTAGGGACGCTACGAGGTCGCCCGACGTGGCGCCCAACGGGCCGCGTCGTGGCAGCGGCCGTGCGACGTTGGCGGGTTCGCTCGTAGTCTCGACGGGGTGAGCGAGTCGCTGACCGCCTTCCCCTCCGACGGCTACACGGCACGTTGGCACGCCTGGGAGGGGGAGGGCGACGAGACGCTCACGCTGCGCTGGGAAAACGAGGGGTGGACCGCGGTCGGTGAGCTGACACGTGAGCGGGTCACCTACGTCATTCGGCTCACCGCATCGTGGGAGACCCGCCAGTTTCTGCTGTTCCGTGATCAGAACGAACCGGATCTATGGCTGGGTCACGACGGTCGTACCCAATGGGGGGAGATCAATGGAGCGCACCGCGAGGATCTCGATGGTTGTACCGACGTGTCGATCCATGCGACGCCGTTTACGGCGACTCTGCCGATCCGCCGACTTGATCTGGCGATCGGCGAGTCGGCCGAGGTCGCGGTGGCGACGGTCGACGTGGAGACGCTGGGTGTCGTACCCGTCGCCGAGCGCTATGAGAGAATCGCATCCCGGCGTTTCCTCGTGACTCATCTCCGTACCGGAATCTGTCGTGAGTTTACGGTCGATGAGTACGGATTGGTCCACGATGACGAGGGCTCTTTTCGTCGCGTCTAGGCCCTGTAGTTAGCGTCTGACACCAGCTGTAACGCCGGGGTGCCGGTATCTTTTCAATGCTGATGCCTACGTACGTCTACAAGTTCATCGACACTGGTGAGACCATTGAAGTGCAGCAAGCCTTCACCGACGACACGCTCACTGAGTACGAGCACCCCGAGTCTGGTGAGGCCCTCGCTGTGAGGAAGGTGTTCCAGCCCGTTGGCGTCACCTTTAAGGGCAGCGGGTTCTTCAAGAACGACAACCGGTCTGGTTCGAAGTCAAGCGGGTCGTCGGATTCCTCTGGTTCCTCGTCGGGGTCGTCGTCGACCAGCTCGTCGAGCGAAGGAGGCTCTTCGTCCGGCTCGTCGAGCGATGGTGGTTCTTCGTCCGGCTCGTCGAGCGACGGTGGTTCTTCGTCCAGTTCGTCGGGTTCGTCATCGTCATCTGATAGCGGATCGAGCTCCACAGCCTCCCCTGACTGACGCGACCTCGCCACCGGCTCATCTGAGTGTCGCAGCTCGTAACGGGCTTATTCCTTGACCGGTAGCGGTCTGCGCTCGCGGCTGCCGCGGTTGGCCAGGCACCAGGAGATAGTGCTCTGTTCCCAGCATCGGATTTGTCGAGTCAAGATTGATAGCCCGCTGCCACCAGGATCAGGATGAACACGCCCAGCACCACCCGGTAAACGACGAACGGCATGAAGCTTCGGGTGCGCACGATCTGAAGCGTGCCCCATACCGCTATCCACCCGGACACTCCGGCGGTCACCACTCCGACGATGATCGGCACCCACAGGCCACTGTCCGGAGGGTCGTCGATAACGCCCGCAGTCTTGAACACGAGGGCACCGAAAATCACGGGGAGTGACATGATGAAGCTAATTCGTGCTGCGGCGTCACGGTTGAAGCTGAGAAACAACGCCCCGGTCATCGTGATGCCCGAGCGCGAAGTGCCCGGGTTGAGCGCCAGTGCCTGAGCGGCACCGACGAGGAGGGCATCCTTCGATCGGAATCCCTCAAGCTCGCGAGTACCCGCACGGCGATCGGCCCAGCCGAGCAAGAGGCCAAAGCAGATAAGCGATACGGCGATGATGGTTGGTGTTCCCAGTCGGCTGTCAATCTGATCCTCGAACAGCGCTCCTACGGCGGCGGCGGGCATAGTTGCGAGCACAAACAGCCAGGCGAGGCGGCCGTCGGTCGTTACCGGCCGCTTGCGCTTGACGAGCAGCAGGGTGCCCTCCCGGACATAGTTCACGACGTCGCGCCAGAAGTAGCTAAGAACGGCAATGAAGGTGCCGAAGTGGACGGCGACGTCGAAGAATTTCTTCGACGACTCGTCGAGTTCCTCCCACCCGAACAGCCACGGCACGAGGAGCAGATGCCCACTCGAGGAGATCGGGAGGAATTCCGTGAAGCCCTGAACCAGGCCGAGCACGAATGCTTCGTAGATGGGCACTCGACATGTTTACCGCTGGGCAGGGGCTTGATCGTGCCAAGCTGCATCGGTGGCAGATGGTGACTCAACGCCGATGGGTCCGGCGTCGCATGCCGGAACCGGTTCCGGCCGCCTCCGCTTGGGCATGACCGCTGACGCCGGTGACTGCTGTTCGCGACGAGTTCGTCGGGCTTCGTTGACCGGCGCACAGTGAACGGTCTGGCATTGGAATGGTGAAAGAAGATTGCGGCCGGTTCGCCCTGCGTCGCCAAGATGATCCGACAGGACGGCGAGCGCGTCTTTAACGAGGCCGAGATCTCGGCCGATGAATTTCCGACCGATATAGTCGGAAATATTGAAAGTTGACTTGTGTAGTCGGGAATTTGTCCATAGCTTGATGGCCCATGAGCGACCAATGGGGTTTTGAGACCAAGCAGATTCATGTCGGCGGCGAGCCTGACCCGACAACCGGTGCTCGGGCGGTGCCGATCTATCAGACGACGTCATTTGAGTTTCGCGACACCGATCACGCGGCGAACCTCTTCGCTCTTGCTGAGGTGGGCAACATCTACACCCGCATCATGAACCCGACGCAGGGCGCGCTCGAGGCTCGCCTCAATGCACTTGAGGGCGGCTGCATCACCGCCATCGGGCTACCCGGCACGCTCGCTGTCAGCTCGGGTCAGGCTGCGACAACGCTAGCGATTATGACCGTCGCCGAGTCCGGCGATCACGTGGTGGCATCGCCGTCGCTGTACGGCGGCAGCTACAACCTGCTGCACTACACCCTTCCGAAGATGGGCATCGAAGTGTCGTTCGTTGAGGACCCACACGACCTGGAGCAGTGGCGCGCCGTATCCCAGCCGAACACGAAGGCGTTTTACGGGGAAGTGTTGCCGAACCCGAAGAACGACTTGCTCGACATCAAGGGTGTGAGCGACGTCGCTCACGAGGTAGGTGTTCCGTTGATCGTCGACAACACGGTCGCGACTCCGTATCTGATTCGTCCACTCGAACACGGTGCCGATGTCGTGGTGCATTCGCTCACCAAATTCATTGGCGGGCATGGCACTTCGATCGGTGGTGCAATCGTCGACGGCGGCACGTTCGACTTCGGTGACGTCGAGCGTTTCCCGAACTTCAATGAGCCTGATCCCAGCTACCACGGTCTGGCGTACTGGCCCGCGCTTGGGAACGGCTCGTTCATCCTGAAGGCTCGCGTGCAGCTCCTACGCGATGTCGGCATGGCGATTTCGCCGTTCAACGCGTTCATGTTCCTGCAGGGCCTCGAAACGCTCAGCCTGCGTATGGAGCGTCATTGGCAGAACGCGCAGGCTGTGGCTGAGTTCCTCAACGGCCACGCTCAGGTCGAGTCGGTTAACTACGCCGGTCTTGAGTCGTCGCCTTGGCACGAGCGGGCGAAGGAGCTCGGTGGGGGCAAGGGGTACGGCTCGGTGCTCGCGTTCGAGATCTCGGGTGGTCTCGAGGCTGGCAAGAAGTTCATCGAAGGTTTGTCGTTGCATAGCCACGTCGCCAACATTGGCGATGCGCGTAGTCTTGCAATCCACCCTGCGTCGACGACTCACAGCCAGCTGACACCGGAGGAGCAGTCGCTGGGCAATGTCACGCCGAGTCTGGTGCGCCTGTCGGTCGGCCTTGAGTCAATCGACGACATCCTTGCCGACCTCAACGCTGGCTTTGCCGCCGCGGGCTGATTGTCCGGCTCGTCACCCGAGGCAGAGCTCAATCGTCGTCAGCATCTAAGCCTTCGTCGCCACCCGCTTCGCGCTGATCGTCGAGAAAGGCCTGAAAGTCACGAGCCAAGTCTTCGCCTGACGGGATCGCTGCCTCGGCGCGCCGGTCGAACTCTGACTCGAGGACCCGTACGTACATCGATAGTTGCTGATCGCTTGCCACGATCTCGTCGTGGACATCCCGCCACTGGTTGATCTGGTCGCTGACGTCGACATCGGAGCGCACGCCGAGCACGTGACTGAGGTGGCGAACCAGCGCCGCCGTCGACTGCGGATGCTCGGCGTTGGCGAGGTAATGGGGGATGCCGACGCGAAGCGAGACGGCTGGGAGGTCGGCGTCTTCGAGTGCTGCCTGCAAAACGCTGGCGACACCCGTTATGCCCTGATACGACGGTGCTACTAGCCCAAGCGCTCCGGCAAGGTCGGGGTTCGCCGTCGACCCGGTCACCTGCGGTGTGCGGCTGTGCGGGATGGGCTCGGCGTTCGATCCGACAGTCACAACGGCTTCGCATCCGAGCGATCGGGCCACGTGGAGCACGGCTCCAACGTAGGTCGACCAATACAGGTGTGGTTCGACTCCGATAAGTGCCACCACGTCTCGACCGTCGGTGTTGCGTTGAACGACGAACTCATTGTCGGGCCAGCTGATCTCGCGCAAGCCATCTTCGAACACCACGTGTGGGCGCTGTTGTGTGAAGTCGTAGAACGGGTCGGGGTCGATCGAGCCGACGACAATGCTGTGGTCAGCCGACACGAACGCTTCGACGGCGGCGATTGCCGAGCCGCCCACGTCGAACCAGCCCTCGAGGCCCACCAGCATGACTGGGCGTTCGAGTGGGGCGATGTCGTCGGCGTCGAAGTCGAGGATGCCGTCGACGTCCACGTCGCCGAACGATAGCCGTTGATTGGTTCGTCCGATCCGTTGGGTTCGTCAGTCGAGCGTGACGCCGGGTCGCTCGGTGAGTGCGCAGGTCTTTACTTCGGACGGAAACTGTGCCGATGCGGGGTTCCTGAGGAGCTTGCGTTTCACGTTAACGCTGGTGTCGCTCGCCCGCCAGCGCAGGGGCAGGGGTCTGTGTCACCGTTCACCGGGAGTTGGCCGCTCAAGTCGATGACCCGCTCCGAGGGGATGAGGCGCTGAGCATCTTTCAGCTTACGACACCACTTAGAAACTTCCTGGCCTCGGCATCAGCCCAGCGCTTCGACGACGTGGTCGATGGTCTGAGTAAGTGCTCGGATGTCCTCGGGATCAATCGCCGGAAACATGCCAACGCGAAGCTGGTTGCGTCCGAGCTTGCGGTACGCATCGGTGTCGAGCACTCCGTGACGACGAAGAACTGCGCACAGGTCGTCAGCGCTGATCGAGTCGTCAAGGTCGATCGTGCCGACGACATTTGAGCGCTTGGCCGCATCGGCGACGAACGGGGTCACCCAGTCACGCTGGGTCGCCCAGCCGTAGAGCATCGCCGCTGAAGTAGCCGATCGGTCGGCAGCCCAAGCGAGGCCGCCGTTGCCAAGCATCCAGTCGAGCTGGGCATCGAGCATGATCAGTGTCGCGAGTCCAGGCGTGTTGTACGTCTGGTTCTTGAGCGAGTTGTCGAGTGCGAGGCCGAGGTCGAGCGATGCTGGACGCCAGCGATCGGATGCGGCAATTTCGTTGATTCGCTCGATGGCAGCGGGCGAGCATGCAGCAAACCAGATGCCGCCGTCAGAGGCGAAGCACTTCTGCGGAGCGAAGTAGTACACGTCGACCTGGGTCGGGTCCCATGTGAGGCCGCCGGCGGCGGAGGTCGCATCGACGAGAACGAGTGCGTGGTCGGCTTTGGTGTCGGCGGGGCGCTGAAGGTTTACCGCCACTCCAGTTGAGGTCTCGTTATGGGTGAGGGCGTAGACGTCGACGTCATCGGTTGCGGTGAAGTCGGTACCGAACTCTGGGTGAGTGCCGACATCACTTTGCACCACCACGGGATCACTGAGGTGCGGCGCAGTCGCGCATGCTTCGGCAAACTTTGACGAGAACTCACCAAACACCGCATGCTGGCTGCGTTTGCGTATGAGGCCAAAGGTGGCGACGTCCCAGAACACTGTCGAGCCACCGTTGCCGAGCACGATTTCCCAGCCAGAGGGTAGGTCGAACAGGTCGACAAGCTTCGAGCGGACGTCACCGACGAGGTTCTTCACTTTCGGCTTGCGATGTGATGTGCCAAGGATCGAGTCTCGTCCGGCGACGATGGCTTGGACCTGCTCGTGGCGGACCTTCGACGGGCCGCAGCAGAATCGGCCGTCGTTTGGCAGGAGGTCAGCGGGGATGACGATGTCGTCGATGCTCACCCACACAGCATGCCCGGATCTACCGGAACTCATGCGAGATGGGACGAGCGAGGTCGGTAGCGTGGGAAGACGTGAACCGAGCATCGAAGCGTCTGTCCGCCATCCAGCCGTCGGCCACTCTGGCCGTCGATGCTAAGGCCAAGGCAATGAAAGCAGTTGGTGAATCCGTCATCGGGTTTGGCGCCGGCGAGCCCGACTTCCCGACGCCAATTCACGTCGTCGAAGCGGCGCAGGCAGCTTGCGCCGATCCGGTCAACCACCGCTACTCGCCAGCAGGGGGCCTCCCCGACCTCAAAGAGGCGATCGCCACAAAGACGCTACGCGACTCCCGGTTTGAGTGCGATCCGAGTCAAATCCTCGTCACCAACGGCGGCAAGCACGCTGTGTACACGGCGTTCGCGGCCCTGTGTGATCCTGGCGACGAGGTGATCTGCCCAGCTCCGTACTGGACCACTTACCCGGAGGCGATAACTCTGGCCGGGGGCGTACCGGTCGTGATCGACACCGATGTCGAGTCGGGGTTCCAAGTCACGCTGGACCAGCTTGACGCCGCGTACACCGACAAGACCAAGGTGCTGCTCTTCGTTAGCCCCGACAACCCGTCGGGCACCGTCTATCCCCGTGAGGCCGTGAGGGCGATCGGCCGGTGGGCGGTCGAAAGAGGCGTCTGGGTTATCACCGACGAGATCTACGAACACCTCATCTTTGGCGAGACTGAGTTCTCGTCGCTGCCGGTCGAGGTGCCCGACCTCGCCCAGCAGTGCATCATCGTCAACGGCGTCGCGAAGACCTATGCAATGACCGGGTGGCGTGTGGGCTGGATGATTGGCCCGTCCGACATCATCAGCACAGCTTCTAGCTTCCAGTCGCACGCCACGTCGAACGTGTCGAACGTGGCTCAGCGTGCGGCGATTGCGGCAGTGTCGGGCCCGCTGGATGACGTGCTGATGATGCGCGAGGCGTTCGCTCGTCGAGCAAAGAGCATCCACTCGTTACTCAACGAGATTGACGGCGTCGTTTGCCCCGAACCGCAGGGCGCGTTCTATTCGTTCCCCGATCTGCGTGGCCTGCTCGGTCGCACCTACGGCGGTGTGACGGTCAGTTCCACTCTCGAACTCGCCGACGCCGTGCTCGATCAGGCCAAGGTTGCGTTTGTGCCGGGGGAGGCTTTCGGTACCCCGGGCTACGGTCGTTTCAGCTTCGCCCTCGGTGACGACGACATCGCCGAGGGCATTCGGCGCCTCGCCGAGTTCGCCACGTCAGCTTCCTGATCACCGGAGGAGCCACCAGCGGGCGGCTTGCTCAGTGCCGACCTCGTTGGCTTGCTGCTCCAGAAACGCCTCCCGCGCAGCAGCGCGCGGGTGAGTGAAGCCGGCTCCGAGGACGACCTCACCCGGGGCAGCGACGATGTAGCGGCATGCCCGCTTGGCGAACTCGGAGAGGGTGAGCCAGACGTCGTGCGGCATGCAGCGATGGATCGCCTCACTCCGGAACCAGGGTGCGAAGTATTCGATGTTGGGAAGCGCTCGGACGTGATCGGACAGGTTCGGCGTCCCCGAGTGCCATGCTCGATTGTCACGGATGATCGCCGTGCCCGCCGGCGCAGGGCACACGGTCGAGTAGCGCATCCGCGCAGACTCGTTGGCCAGGTTAGGGATCGGGTCGACTGACCGTTGGGAGCCCGGGATCTGACGGATCGGGCCGTTCTCCCACGTGAGATTGACCATCGCGAAGTTGATCGTCACGACTGGCACAGGGAGATTTCGGATGCTGAGTCCGCCAACCGGGTCGTGGAGCTCTTCCCACAGGTTGTCGGAATGGAGCCCCTGATACTCGATTGCTCCCGGAAGCGCAAGGTCGCCGCCCCCGCCCCCGCATAGGAATCGGTCGGAACCGAAGATCGCAGTGAGGATCGGGGTGGTGGTCGGGAGGTCGATGACGTCGGCCCAGGCCAACTCGTGAAGTCGGTGCCGTGACCCAGACGTGCCACCGAACGAGTACCGGTGTGGAAGACCACCGGCACCGCCACCGGCCTCGCCGAGCGGATCAGCGTCGAGGATCTCGTCGACCACTCGATCGGTCGCTGAGCGGAGTGCGTCGAATCGTTTACCCGTGAGCGCGTCGCGGACTGCGACGAAACCATCGCGGTGGAACAGCTCAGTCGCTCGCTCGACGTCGTTCGGACTGACTAGTTCGAGATCGGTGATGCCGTTGTTCGCCCGGAGATCGTTGCGCAGGGCGACAACACCCGGGTCGTCGGGGCGCCGTTCCCAGCCGGAGCACGTCGGGTCGCCCGACGCGAGGTTGCGATGCTCGGGGGTGGTCTCGATTGCGGGGTCGATCGGGTCGAAGTAGAGGCCGTCGGGATTGTCGTTGGTGACCCGCAACTCGGGTCGGGTGACGAACCCGTTTGGCGGCACCTCAATGAACCATCCCCGTTGCCGTTCAGCCGGTACCTCCACACCTCGAGTGTTGCAGAGCTCAGCGGTTGGCGACGACCGCGCGGTCTCGCAACTCGATGGTGCGGTTGATCGAGATCAGACGTGTTTACGATTACTGAACCGTTCGACGGCGACCACGATTGCAGCGCCGATTACGGCGAGCACGATCGGCAACACGATCTCGTCGGAGGGTGCGGCGAGGGTGGTCGTGTGGACCCCGTCGGGCCACGGCCACAGGACTCGAGTCGATCCGAGCATCAGCCCGATCATCGCTGCGATGACGTAAGAGTGGTACTTCTCGAGCAGGTAGTGGAGCAGAGTCGAGAAGAGCGCGAGACCGATGACGCAACCGGCCATGAAGGCGAGCAACACTCCGTAGTCTCTGTCGTTGATGGCGCCGAGCACCTCGGTGTACATGCCAAGTAGTACCAGGATGAACGAGCCCGAAATGCCGGGCAGGATCATGGCGCAGATTGCGATCGCACCGACGAGGAAGAACATCCACGCCGGTTCGGTCACCACCGATTCGGCGCCTTCGGTGGTCTCGGTGTCGGAGCGCAGGCCCAGCAGGAGGAACATCACGGCACCGACGCCCAGCATCAGCGCGATGTCGATCTGCACGCTTGCCGCGTCAGTTCGGTCGAGCATGTTCCAGGCGATCCAGATTGTGCCGACGACCAGGCCAAAGAACAGCCCCGACATTGCGATTGCCTGCTCGGCGAGCAGTGTCTCGAGAATCGACGACATGAGGCCGACGGCGAGGATGATGCCGCCGAGGAGGCTCAGCAGCCACAGCCATTCGATCCGGCGGAGGGTCGCGGCGAGCCCGCTGCCATCGCCGGTGATGAGTTGCTTGAGTGCGCGGGCGCCTTCGCGGACGTTGCAAATTAGGCGGTCGTAGATGTCGACGACGAGTGCCACGGTTCCGCCCGATACGCCAGGGACGATGTCAGCTGTGCCCATAGCAAACCCCTTGGCCACCTGCGCCACGTAGCCGACCGGCTGCATCGGAGCGTGTGATCCCTCTGGAGGTACTCCGGTATCCGCGGCGGCCACGTCTGCGAGGTTACGGCCGGACGATGCCGGCGGTGGGGACGGCCTCAGTAGTCGATGCCGCGCATCGCTCGGATGCCCCGTTGGTATGCGTGCTTGACCTCGGTCATCTCGGTGACGGTGTCGGCGAGCTCGACTAGTTCGGGCGCAGCATCGCGGCCCGTGATGACGATGTTGACATGGCGCGGCCGATCCCGGATCGGCTTGACGATCTCCGTAACCGGGATCCATCCGAACGACGCGAGATAGGTGAGCTCGTCGAGGACGATGAGATCGTGCTTGCCCGCAGCGATCAGATCGCACGCTATTTGCCAGCCCGCACGTGCGTGGGCGATGTCGTCCGACATGTCGTCGGAGTCCCAGGTGAACCCGTCACCGAAGGCGTGCCAGTCGACACCGATGTCGCGACCAATCTTCTCCTCTCCGACGCTCCAGGCACCGGACTTGATGAACTGGACCACTGCGACTTTCCAGTCGCGGGCGACGCCCCGCACCATCACGCCAAATGCCGATGACGACTTGCCCTTGCCGTTGCCAGTATTGAGCACTACCAGCGAGTCGGCGCTCTGCAGTCCGTCGGGTCGCGGGTCGTCGGTCGGTGCGGTGCTGTCGCCGTGTTCGACGGAGTGTTCGGTGGTCTCGTTCATGACCACTGGGAGGGTAGGGGACGTTCGGACTAGCGTGTCGAACTGTCGACGTCGCAGCGAAGTCCGGTGAGAATCCGGCGCTGTCCCGCAACGGTGATGTCGGATGGCCACCAGCCATCCGATCAGCCCGGTCGCCTGGGTCGTCGGCGCGAAACATTCCCTCGAGGCAAGGGACGGTTCGCCCCGGCATCAGCCGGTGGACCCAGCTTGTCCTCCTGTTCCCATGGAGGATCATCATTATGTTCATCACCAATGAACGCCACCTGTCGACCCGTTTCACGAGACGCGTTGGTGCGGTCATCGTCGCCGGCACACTCGTGTTGGCTGCGTGCAGCAGCGACGACAAGGCACAGCCCGCACCCGTTACAGCGGAGGCTCCCGACGAGGAGCTGGTACCGGAGTCGACTGAGGCGCCCGCTGAGAAGTCGATGCGGGTCGTGTCGCTCAGCCCGACCCACACCGAGATGATGTTTGCGATCGGCGCAGGCGATCAGCTCGTCGCGGTCGATACGCTCTCGAACTATCCGGCCCTAGCTACCGAGCTGCCTAACGAGCTGTCGGCATTCGAGCCGAGCGTTGAAGCGATCGCCGCCTTCGAGCCCGATCTCGTACTGATCGGCGGCGACTTCACGGGGCTTGGCGCCCAGCTCGACGAGCTCGACATCGACTGGTGGGATGGCCCGACAGCGACCTCCCTCGACGATGTGTACACCCAGATCGACCAGCTCGGTGCTGCAACCGGTCAGGTCGGCGAAGCTGCCGAACTGGTGGCGCAGATGCAGGGCGACATCGACGTGATCGTCGCTGAAGCAGGTGGCGCTGGCGAAGGTCTCAGTTTCTACCACGAGATCGACGCCACGCTCTTCAGCGCTGACTCGTCGACCTTCATCGGGCAGATCTACTCGTTGCTTGGCCTGACCAACGTGGCCGACGCCGACGAGACCGAGAGCTTTGGGTTCCCGCAGCTCAAAGCCGAGAT
>Ga0213866_10001590_pt1 | contig 16661 bp, 15 predicted proteins | sample PICome_11_FD_160079 | JGI IMG/M metagenome (GOLD analysis project Ga0213866, IMG submission 160079) | Coastal seawater microbial communities near Pivers Island, North Carolina, United States - PICO284 | ecosystem: Environmental > Aquatic > Marine > Coastal | place: USA: North Carolina...
ATGCCAGCTATGAAGAGCAATTGAACAATGAGCGCATGGCGCAAAAAATGGCAGGGCGCACCAGTGATTTCAAGGAAGGCGTTGCCGCCTTTAACGAAAAACGGGAGGCACAATTCCAAGGCCAATAAGCGGGCATACCCGCGGGAGGAAAAATGAGAAGAGTTGATTGGTTCCCCATCGGCATAGCCGTTGCGGTCTGGGCGACATTCTTCGCTATTATATTCGTCGAAAGGTGGCAGGCCAGCCAGCGCGCGGGCTTTGATGAGGCGCGCCTTGCGCGCATTGATGCCCATTATCAAGCCGCATTTGACAATGGCGAAATGCCCGGTGCGCGTGCGGTGATTTATCAGGGCGGCGAGATTGTCTATGAACGCAATTGGGGGTTTCAAGATATCGCGTCGAAAACGCCAATAAAAGCCGATACGATTTTTCACATTTACTCCATGACCAAGCCGATTACCTCGGTTGCGGTGATGATGCTGTTTGAGGAAGGCAAGTTTCTGCTGCATGAGCCGATTGCCAAATATATTCCCGAACTGGCCGATTTACGGGTCTATGATGCCGAGAACGGCACGGGCAATCCGCCGACCCGCAGGGCTGTTCGTCAACCGACCATTCATGATGTTCTGACCCATAGCGCCGGTTTCACCTATGGCCTGTTTGATCTCTCACCGGTTGGCGACATGTATCGCCAAGACGGCTTTGAACTAAGTGCCGCAATAGATTTGCAGCAATTTGTTGCACGGCTGGGCAAACTGCCTCTGCGCTATGACCCCGGCACGAAATGGAATTACAGCGTCTCGACGGATGTGTTGGGGCGGCTTGTCGAAGTGGCATCGGGCATGTCGCTTGGGGCGTTTTTGAAAACCCGCCTGTTCGACCCTTTGGGCATGAAAGATACCGGCTTCACCTATCAGGCTGACAGCCGCGACCGCGTGGCGACCTTATATTCGCCGGAAGGCATACCCGGCCAATTTGCCGAAAAAGGTTTCCTGTCGCAGCCAAGCGGGCCGGGGCTGGAGCCAGCCCATAAAGGCCTGCTGACCCCCTATCATTCGGACGCTTTACTGCAATCAGGCGGTGGCGGGCTTATATCGACCACCGATGATTATTTGCGCTTTGCCCGCATGTTGCTGAATGGTGGCGCATTGGACGATGTGCGGATATTGTCACCCATATCGGTCAATATGATGCGCCATGACGCGCTCGGCGATATCAAATCCGGCCAGCGCCTCACTTCCATCATGCCCAAACAGGGCATTGGTTTCGGGCTGGGCTTTGGGGTCATCACTGACCAATCGCAAAGCGGGTTGATAATGCCCGCGCAAAGTTATTTCTGGGGCGGTGCGGCTGGCACAATTTTCTGGATTGACCCGCAAAATGATTTAATCGCGCTGTTCATGACACAGATTGTCCCGCATCGCACAACATTGCGCCAAGATATGTGGCCGCTGACCTATCAGGCTATGACCAAATTGCCGAAAAAGCGCAAAGACGCGCACCGCTAGCCGACCATGCAGGAGGCCAGCAAACCGACAAATGACAGGGCAAAAAATATCACCAGATGCGGCATGGGCGCCTAGGCGTCCTCGTCGAGACCGAGCTTGGCGGCCACCAACTTATTGACCGCTTGCGGATTGGCCTTGCCGCCGGTTGCCTGCATCACCTGACCGACAAACCAACCGGCCATTTTGGGCTTGGCCTTGGCCTGCTCCACCTTGTCGGGATTGGCAGCAATCACCTCGTCCACCGCCGCTTCAATCGCGCCAGTGTCGGTGACTTGCTTCAGCCCTTTTTCCTCGACAATATCGGCGGCGTCGCGCCCTTGATACGGCCCGTCGTCAAACATCAGCTCGAACACATACTTGGCAATGCGGCTGGAAATTGTGTCATCAGCCAGCAAATCAACCAGCCCGCCCAATTGCGACGGCGATACCGGGCTGTCGGCGATTGCCAGACCGGCCTTGTTGAGACCGGCAAACAGGCTGCCGACCACCATATTGGCCACTGCCTTGGCATCGCGGCCTTGCGCCGCCGCCTCGAAATAGGCGGCATTTTCCGCCTCGGCAACAAGAATACCGGCATCATAGGCAGACAGGCCATAATCAGAGATAAAGCGCGCCTTTTTGTCATCCGGCAATTCCGGCAGACCGGCGGCAATGTCATCGACAAAGCTTTGCGAGAATGTCAGCGGCAGCAAATCCGGGTCGGGGAAATAGCGATAATCATGCGCTTCTTCCTTTGAGCGCATAGCGCGCGTCTTGCCGTTTTTCGGGTCAAACAGGCGGGTTTCCTGCTTCACTTCACCACCATCTTCAATCAAGTCAATTTGGCGGCGCGCCTCATATTCAATGGCCTGGCCGATAAAGCGTATCGAATTGACATTTTTGATTTCACAGCGTGTGCCAAGCGCGTCACCGGGGCGGCGCACGGAAACATTGACATCAGCCCGCAAACTGCCCTGCTCCATATTGCCGTCGCATGTGCCGAGATAGCGCAAAATCGCGCGCAATTTTTTGACATAAGCCTGTGCTTCAGCCGCCGAGCGCATATCCGGCCGCGAGACAATTTCCATCAACGCCACGCCGGAGCGATTCAAATCGACAAAGCTCTGCTCCGGATGCTGGTCATGCAATGACTTGCCTGCATCCTGCTCCAAATGCAGTCTTTCAATGCCGACTTTTTTCACGACGCCATCATCCAAATCAATCTCAATCTCACCCTCGCCGACAATTGGCTGTTTGAATTGCGAGATTTGATAGCCTTGCGGCAGGTCAGGGTAGAAATAATTTTTGCGGTCGAAAACCGAAGTCAGATTGATTTGCGCTTTCAGCCCCAAGCCGGTGCGAACAGCCTGTTCGACACATTTCATGTTAATCACCGGCAACATGCCCGGCATGGCGGCATCAATCAGTGAGACTTGAGCATTGGGTTCAGCACCAAACTCGGTCGCCGCGCCGGAAAACAGCTTGGCATTGGACATTACTTGTGCATGCACTTCCAGCCCCAGCACAATCTCCCAATCGCCGGTTGCCCCGCCAATCAGATTATTTGTTCCGCCTGTCTCGCTCATTGGTCTTTCCACCATGCTTGTGGCCGCGCGGCAAAGCCGGCGGCGGCCTCCATCACCCTGGCAACGCGCAGCAATTGCTCTTCGCCGAAAGCCTGTCCTATCAATTGCAGCCCCAAGGGCAGACCATCCTTATCCAGCCCCGCCGGCACGGATATGCCCGGCAGACCGGCCAGATTGACGGTCACGGTAAACACATCATTCAGATACATGTCCAACGGGTCATCGACTTTGCCGCCAATCGGAAACGCCGCCGACGGCGTGGTCGGCGTGAGCAGCACATCGCATTTTTCATAGGCCGCCGCAAAATCTTCGGCAATCAGACGCCGCACCTGCAAAGCCTTGATGTAATAAGCGTCATAATAACCGGCGGATAGCGCATAAGTGCCAATCATCACGCGCCGCGTCACTTCCTCGCCAAAGCCTGCCGCGCGCGTGCCGGCATACATATCTTCCAAATCAACGCCCGCCTTGCGCGCGCCATAGCGCACGCCGTCATAGCGCGCCAGATTGGATGAGGCTTCAGCCGGTGCGATAATATAATAGGCAGGCAGCGCATATTTGGTGTGCGGCAGTGATATATCGACAATTTCCGCCCCGGCAGCGCGCAGCCAGTCAATGCCTTGCTGCCACAGCGCATCAATTTCGGCGGGCATGTTATCGACGCGATATTCCTTCGGTATCCCGACTTTCAACCCGCGAATATCGCCGGTCAGCGCCGCTTCGTAATCCGGCACGGGTCGGTCAATACTGGTCGTGTCCTTGGCGTCAAAGCCCGACATGGAGGTCAGCATAATCGCCGTATCACGCACATTGCGGCAAATCGGGCCAGCCTGGTCAAGCGAGGAAGCAAAAGCCACAATGCCCCAGCGCGAGCAGCGCCCATAGGTTGGTTTCATGCCGACCGTGCCGGTGAAAGCCGCCGGTTGGCGAATCGAACCGCCTGTATCGGTCGCTGTGGCAGCAACGCCCAAATGCGCCGCCACTGCCGCCGATGAACCGCCCGACGAGCCGCCCGGCACCAGATTCTGCCCATCCGCGCCGCGCCACGGATTGACCACTGGCCCAAAGCGGGAGGTTTCATTGCTCGACCCCATGGCAAATTCGTCATTATTCAGCTTGCCGAGCATCACCGCGCCATCATTCCAGAGATTTTGCGTCACCGTGCTTTCATAAGTCGGTGTAAATTCGTCCAAAATGTTGGAACAGGCCGTGGTGCGGATATCTTTGGTGCAGAACAAGTCTTTGACACCAATCGGCAATCCCTCAAGCGGGCGCGCCGTGCCTGCCGCCAAACGCGCGTCACTGTCTGCTGCCATTGCCAGCGCCTTGTCGGCGGTTTCCAGCACGAAGGCGTTAAGCGGCGCAGAGGCCGCGACGGCATCCACATGAGCTTGTGCCAACTCGCTTGCGGAAAACTCTTTTTTGGCCAGCCCGTCGCGCGCTTCGGCCAGATTCAGCTCGGTCAAATCACCCATTATTCCACCACTTTCGGCACGGCGAAATAATCATCATCGCGTTCGGGCGCATTAGCCAGAATCGCATCAGGATAACCGCCATCGGTCACAACATCCTCGCGCATCCGCATGGTTGCCTCAACTGCCGAAGTCAAAGGCTTGACGCCTTGCGTGTCCAGCTCGTTTAATTGTTCAACAAAATCGAGAATAGACGACAATTCCTTCACCAGACCGGGCAATTGCTCATCGCCCACGCCAATCCGCGCCAATGTAGCGATGCGGCGCACCATTGTTTCGTCAACCGACATATTCAAGCCTTTTCAGATGTTATAAAACGTGGGCGGAACCTAGCAAAGCCTGTCTCTTATCGCAATATGTTGCGGGGTGATATCTTGCCAGCAATAGGCCTGTCCGGCTTTTTATGCTATCAATAATTATGCAAACAGTCGAAACGGCAGAGAGTCTCAAAGAAAATCTGACAAAAGGCCAAAGGCTGATGGCCTTGGATTTGGGCAGCAAGACGATTGGTCTGGCGATTGCCGATACCGGCCATCAAATCGCCACGCCCTTTGACACGATAAGGCGCAAGAAATTCGCGCTTGATGCCGCGCAATTGGCCGACATTATTGCGCGCGAGGATATTGGCGGGCTGGTGGTCGGCCTGCCATTGAATATGGACGGCTCAGAAGGTTCGCGTGTGCAGGCGACCCGTGCCTTTATCCGCAATCTGGCGCAATTGGCAGGCTTTCCCGCCCTGCCCGTTTTACTGTGGGATGAGCGCCTGTCCACTGCCGCGGTTGAGCGCACCTTGCTGGCCGCCGATACCAGCCGCGCCAAACGCGCCACGGTGATAGACAAAATGGCCGCCGCTTTTATTCTCCAAGGTGTGTTGGATTATCTGAATAACTGATTATCCGCTTGCCACGACTCGCTCTCTACCCTATAGATTTGGCTTTGATGAGCCAGCGCCCACTAAGTTTCACATTCCCCCATCGCAATCTTCTGGGGATTGAAGGGCTTTCCGTTTCCGATATCACCAATTTGCTTGATTTGTCCGACAGCTATGTCGAGCAAAACCGGCAGCTTGACAAGAAAACAGCTATGCTGCGCGGGCGCACGCAAATCAATCTTTTCTTTGAAAGCTCCACCCGCACGCAAAGCTCGTTTGAACTTGCCGGTAAACGCCTTGGCGCCGATGTGATGAATATGTCGGTGGCGGCCTCGGCGGTGAATAAGGGCGAGACATTGCTTGATACCGCCGTCACTTTGAACGCCATGCATCCCGATTTGCTGGTTGTTCGCCATGGTGACAGTGGCGCGGTCGCCCTGCTGGCGCAGAAAGTCTCTTGCGCGGTGCTGAATGCCGGTGACGGCGCGCATGAACACCCGACCCAAGCGCTGCTTGACGCGCTGACCATACGCCGCCGCCTTGGCCGCTTTGAAGGCTTGCGGGTGGCGATTTGCGGTGACATCACCCATTCGCGGGTCGCGCGCTCCAATTTGCTGCTGCTCAACCGTATGGGCGCAAGCGTGCATCTTATCGGCCCGCCGACCCTGATACCTGCCGGTGCCGAAGCACTGGGCGCGCGCGTTTTCCATGATATGCGCGAAGGGCTTGCCGGTTGCGATATTGTGATGATGCTGCGCCTGCAAAGCGAGCGTATGAGTGGCGCGCTTATCCCGTCTGTGCGCGAATATTACCACCTTTACGGGCTTGACCGCGACAAGCTTGCCCATGCCAAGCCGGAAGCGCTGGTTATGCATCCCGGCCCGATGAACAGAGGCGTAGAAATTGACAGCCTCTTGGCCGATGACCCCGATATCAGCCTGATACGCGACCAGGTGGAAATGGGTGTCGCGGTTCGCATGGCCGTGTTGGAGGCACTGGCCGCCAATCTGCCCAACAATGGAGGCGCGCCATGAGCCAGCTTGACCGCGCCTATATCAATGCCCGCCTGCTTGACCCGGCAAGCGGGCTGGATTGCCTTGGCACATTACTGGTCAAGGATGGCAAAATTGCGGCTCTCGGTGGCGATGTTGTCCTGCCTGATAATATAGAAACACAGGATTGCAACGGGCTGGCGATACTCCCCGGCCTTGTGGACATGCAGGTATTTACCGGCGAGCCGGGCGCGGAGCATAAGGAAACTTTGGCGACCGCCTCCAATGCGGCAGCGGCAGGCGGCGTTGCTCACATGGTCGTCATGCCCAATACCGACCCGGTGATTGACGAGGCGGCACTGGTTGATTTTATCCGTCGGCGCGCCCACGCCACGGCGAAAGTCAATATACATCCGATGGCGGCCATTACGCGCGGCTGTGCGGGCGAAGCCTTAAGCGAGTTCGGCCTGTTGCTGGAAGCGGGAGCCGTGGCCTTTACCGATGGCGACCGCGCGGTGATGAATGCGCTGACCATGCGTAGGGCATTGGCTTATGCCGCCCCCTTTAACGCGCTGGTCATGCAACATGCAATGGATCAGAATCTGCAAAGCGCCGGTGTTATGCATGAAGGCGAATTGGCAACACGGCTTGGCCTTGCCGGTATTCCGGTTGCGGCGGAAACCGCAATTATCGACCGCGATTTGCGGCTGCTGGCGATTACCGGCGGGCGCTATCATGTGGCGCAAATCTCAGCCGCCGACAGTGTAGAGACCATTCGCGCCGCCAAAGCGCACGGTCTGAATGTCAGTTGCTCGGTCTCGGCGACCCATTTAATGCTGAATGAAAATGATGTCGAAAATTACCGCACTTTTGCCAAGCTGAACCCGCCCTTGCGCGCCGAAACCGACCGGCTGGCCTTATTGGCAGGCATTGAGGATGGCACGATTGATGTCATTGTATCCGGCCATAATCCGCAAGATGTCGAGGCCAAGCGCCAGCCTTTCGCGCAAGCCGCTTATGGCACAGTCGGGGTTGAGACGCTTTTGGCAACAGTGTTGAGCTTGCATCACAGCGCCAATTCTGATTTGCTGACTTTGCTGGGATGTGTCACCATGCGGCCAGCCGCGCTTTTGGGGCTGGCGGCTGGCGGGTTACAGCCCGGTGCCAAGGCTGATTTTGCGATTGTCGATATTGAGGCACCTTGGGTGATTGACGCTGACAGGCTGAAATCCAAGTCGCAAAACTCGGCGATAGAGGGACGGCAAGTGCAAGGTATTGTGCAGGCACTTTATTTGGCCGGTGAACAAGTGACGCCCGACTGAGGAGGCAGGGCGTAAAAAGGAGAAAAATATGGCTGACAGTTTCATGCTTTTATTGGTTGTTCTGGGCGGTTATCTGCTCGGCTCGATTCCGTCCGGTCTGGTGCTGACACGGGCAGCCGGAAAAGGTGATATTCGCGATATCGGCTCCGGCAATATCGGTACCACAAATGTTTTGCGGACAGGCAGCAAGCGCCTTGCCGCGCTGACCCTGCTGGCCGATATCGGCAAGGGTGTGCTTACCGTTTATCTTGCCAATGCGCTGGTTGGCGGCACGGCCACTTACCTTGCCGCGCTGGCTTGTTTTTGCGGCCATGTCTTTCCGGTCTGGCTCGGCTTTAAGGGCGGCAAAGGGGTCGCCACTTTTATCGGCCTGATATTGGCGCTGTCGCCTCTGCCCGGCCTGGCCTTTTTGCTCGTCTGGCTGTTGACTGCGCTGGTCGGGCGGCGCTCGTCGCTGGCGGCGATTGTAGCGCTGCTTGTAACACCATTTTTCCTCTGGTTTCTCGGCGAATATGACACTGCCAGGATATTTGCCGTCATGGTGCTGATTGCCCTTTGGGCGCATCGGGAAAACATTGCCCGTCTGCGCGCCGGCACTGAGCCGCGCATTGGCAGTGCTGCCTGACGGGTTTGCCTGCCCCGCTTGCGGGAATAATAAACAAAGCCCGTAACGGGCTGAACAATAAGAATAAGGACGCAATATGACCGAAGACGAATTGGTGAATTTCATTCGGCTGGCACGCACGGAACAAATCGGCCCGATTACTTTTCAAAGATTGATGCAGCTTTACCCTGACGCGGCAAGCGCGCTTGAGGCATTGCCCGATTTGTCACGGCGCGGCGGACGCAAAAAGCCACTCAAACCGATATCGGTCAAAGCCGCCATAAGCGAATTGCGGGCGACCGAGGCAATGGGCGGCAAATATATTGTGCATGGCAGCAAAGATTATCCTGCACCGCTTGGTGAGATACCCGATGCCCCGCCCGTGCTGGCGCTGTTCGGCCATGCACAATTGCTGACCAAGCCGATTATCGCTCTGGTCGGTGCGCGCAAGGCCTCAGCCGCCGGTCGCAAAATCACCGAAAGACTGGCTGCCGGTCTGGGCGAGCGCGGCATGATGGTTGCTTCCGGTCTGGCGCGCGGTATTGACCATGCTGCCCATCAGGCTGCTTTGACGCATGGCACGATTGCGGTTCTGGCTAATGGCATTGGTCATATTTATCCGCCCGAACATGCTGAATTGCAGGAGGCGATAATGGCGCAAGGCTTGGTGATTTGCGAAAACCCGCCCAACACCGCACCGCAAGCCAGCCTGTTCCCGCGCCGCAATCGCATCATTGCCGGTCTGTCACTCGGCGTGGTTGTGGTTGAAGCGGCGCGGCGTTCCGGCTCACTGATTACCGCCCGCATGGCCGGTGAATATGGCCGCGAAGTGCTGGCCGTGCCGGGGTCGCCGCTGGATATGCGCTGTCATGGCAGCAATCATCTTTTGCGACAGGGCGCGGCACTGGTGGAAAATGTTGATGATGTTCTGGATGTGGTGCTGCCCTTGATTGAAAACCGACAAGTGGAAACAAAATCACGAAAACAGCCGGAAGCGCCAAAGCTGCCGCCGGCTGATATCAGCGACGCGCTAAGGCAGGAAATTATCGCCCTGCTGGGGCCGGTGCCGGTCTCGGTCGATGAGTTGATCGAACGCTCCGGCGCCAGTGTTTCGCAAGTGCATCTGGTTTTGCTGGAACTTGATTTGACCGGCAGGCTGCATTATGAGGCCAGCGGGCAAATGTCGCTGATTGGATAAAATGGCGCGGATTTGCCCCTTCAAAGCGTTGGTTTTTGATATTTTAAGGCGGCATGGCGGCGGTAAGCATTTGACACATGCCCCCGTTTTGCCCATATCATGCGCCCAACAGCATGCGTGAAAGGCTATTTCATGGACGTCGTCATCGTTGAATCTCCGGCGAAGGCCAAAACCATCAATAAATATCTCGGCTCGAACTTCACGGTTCTGGCCTCTTTCGGTCATGTCCGCGATTTACCGGAAAAGAACGGCTCGGTTGACCCGGATAATGATTTCGCCATGCTTTGGGAAGAAAGCGGCGACGGGCGCAAGAGACTGTCGGAAATTGCCAAAGCCGTGAAATCAGCTGACCGTCTGGTGCTGGCCACTGACCCCGACCGCGAAGGCGAAGCGATTAGCTGGCATGTGCTGGAAGTGCTGCGGAAGAAAAATGTGCTGAAAGACAAGCCGGTTTGCCGCGTCGTGTTCAATGCGATTACCAAAAACGCAATTCTCGATGCGATGGAAAAACCGCGCCAGATTGATGAAAGGCTGGTCGATGCCTATCTGGCGCGCCGCGCGCTGGATTATCTAGTCGGCTTTAACCTGTCGCCCGTTTTGTGGCGCAAACTGCCCGGCTCGCGCTCGGCAGGTCGGGTGCAATCGGTTGCCCTGCGCTTGATTTGCGAACGCGAATTGGAAATTGACAAGTTCACCGCCCGTGAATACTGGTCGGTGGATACGGATTTCAAAACCCCTTCCGGCGATATGCTGCCGGCGCGACTGGTGCGGCATCAGGGTGAAAAACTCGACAAGTTTTCCCTGCCCGATGAAACAGCAGCCCGCGCCGCCGAAACCGCCATTGCCGAGGCTGGTTTCACTATTGAACAAGTTGAAAGCAAGCCGACACAAAGAAAACCGGCGGCGCCTTTCACGACGTCCACATTGCAACAGGAAGCCTCGCGCAAACTTGGCTTTAATGCCAAGCGCACCATGCAGGTCGCGCAATTGCTCTATCAGGGTGTCACCATAAATGGCGAGGAAACCGGTCTGATTACCTATATGCGGACGGACGGGACACAAATGGCACCCGAAGCGATTAGCGAAACCCGCAATGTGATTAGCGCTGATTTCGGGGCAGACTATCTGCCGGAAAAAGCCCGCATCTATGAGACCAAAGCGGCCAATGCCCAAGAAGCGCATGAGGCCATCAGGCCGACATCGCTGGCGCGCCGACCCGATGAAGTGGGCGCTTATCTTGATAAAGACCAAGCGCGGCTCTACGAACTTATCTGGAAGCGGACAATGGCCTCGCAAATGGAAAATGCCCGCTTGCAGCGCACCACGATAAACATTGCCTCCCGCGATGGGCAAACCGGTTTGCGCGCGACCGGCTCTGTGGTCACTTTTGCCGGTTTCCTCAAGCTTTATGAAGAAGGGCGCGACGACACTAAGGATGAAAAAGAAGACCCGCGCCTGCCTGCTGTGCAGCAAGGCGAAGCGCTGTCGGTCTTCAAAATATCACCGGAGCAGCATTTCACTGAGCCGCCACCGCGTTATAGCGAGGCGACTTTGGTCAAGCGCATGGAGGAGCTGGGCATTGGCCGACCGTCCACCTATGCCAGCGTTTTGTCGGTTTTGCGTGAGCGCGATTATGTGGTGATGGACAGAAACCGTTTCATCCCGCAAGACAAGGGGCGGCTGGTGACAGCGTTTCTTGAGAATTTCTTTGAACGCTATGTGCAATATGATTTCACCGCCGGTCTGGAAACCGACCTCGACAAAGTGTCGGACGGGCAAATGAGTTATAAAGATGTGCTGGCACGCTTTTGGTCGGATTTCCACACAACTGTCGAGCAGACTTTGGAAATGCGTAATACCGATGTTCTCGACACAATGAACGAGGTTCTCGGCACGCATATTTTCAAGGATACGGGGCAAGGCGACCCGCGCCAATGTCCCAAATGCGCTGATGGGCAATTAAGCCTGAAAACCGGCAAGTTTGGTGCTTTTGTCGGTTGCACGCGCTATCCTGAATGTCGCTTCACCCGCCAGTTTACCGGCGCGTCAGCCGAACAGGGCGATATTGAACGCATACTCGGCCAAGATCCGGAAACCGGCATGGATGTGCATATTAAAGATGGCCGCTTTGGCGCTTACATCCAGCTTGGCGAGGCGGCAGAGCAGGAAGAAAAGCCCAAACGCGCTGGCATCCCCAAGGGCAAGACACCGGCGGAGATGACGCTGGATTATGCCTTGCTGCTTTTATCCTTGCCGCGCGATATCGGCCCGCATCCGGAAACCGACGATATGATTACCGCCGATATTGGCCGCTATGGGCCTTATGTGAAGGCCGGTAAAATGTCGGCCAGTTTGGAAACGCCCGATGAAGTGTTTGAGATTGGCGTTAACCGCGCCGTTACGGTTCTCGCCGAGCGCAAAGCCAAGGGCGGCGCGCGCGCAGCTGGTGGCAGTGTGATTAAGGAACTTGGCGAACATCCCGATGATGGCAAACCGGTGCGCGTGCTGGATGGTCGTTTCGGGCCTTATGTCAAATATGACAAAGTCAATGCCACAATTCCCAAGGATGAAGCCCCCGAATCCATTACCTTGGAACGCGGATTGGAACTGATTGCCGCGCGCATTGCCAAAGGCACGACCAAAAAACCGGCGCGTAAGAAAGCCGCCGCCAAGCGCAAGACCGGCTAGGGAGCATTGATTGGCGGATATTCCGACGCGCGAAGCTATTTTGGAGTTTGTGAACGCGCAAAATGGCAAAGTCGGCAAGCGGGAAATCGCCCGTGCTTTCCATATTAAAGGCGCCGACCGTATCGGCTTGAAACAATTATTGCGGGAAATGGCTGCCGAAGGCTTGCTTGAAGGCGCGCGCAAATCCGGCATGCGCCTGCCCGGTGAATTGCCGCCCGTATGCGTAGTGCGCGTGACCGGCCAGACCAAAAGCGGGCGGCTTATCGCCCATGCGATACAGGAAGGCACGCTGCTTGATGGGCCTGACCATGCCATTATTTACATTGACGAAAAGCCCCCGCGCGGACGCATAAGGGTGCGTAGCCCCGCCCTTCTGCCCGGTGACACGGCACTGGCGCGGCTAACCGATAAATCGCTTGACACGCAAGATGGAGATGGTGCGTCGCGGCCGGTCTATCAGGCGCGTATCATCCGGCAGTTAAATGAAAGCGGCGGCACGGTGATTGGCGTGATGCGCGAACACGCCGATGGCTGGTGGCTGGAGCCCGTCGATAGGCGCGAGCGCTATGGCTATAAAATCCCCGACGCCCACACAGCCGCAAATGGCGATGTGGTGGTCGGTGAAAAAATCGCGGCGCGGCGCAGCGGCCCGAAAATGGCGAAAGTCATTGAAAATATCGGCAAATCCGATGCCCCCAATGTGTTTTCGCTTATCTCAATCGCCGAACAGGGTCTGCCGACGCATTTTCCCGACACAGTGCTGGGCGAGGCGGCAGCCGTTGAGGAGGCAGACTTTACCGGGCGCGAAGACTTGACCGGCCTGCCCTTTGTTACCATTGACCCGGCTGATGCGCGCGACCATGACGATGCGGTTTATGCCGAAGCCGACACTGACCCCGACAATGCGGGCGGGCATATTGTCTGGGTGGCGATTGCCGATGTCGCCGCCTATGTGACGCCGGGCAGCGCGATGGACAGCGAAGCCGCCAAGCGCGGCAATTCGGTCTATATGCCCGACCGTGTCGTGCCGATGCTGCCCGAACGCCTATCCACTGATTTATGTTCGCTGCGCGAAGGCGAAACCCGCCCCTGCATGGCATTGCGTATGGTGATAGGGGCTGATGGGCGCAAAAAAACACACAGCTTTCACCGCGCCATGATGCGCTCGGCGGCGCGGTTGAGCTACGGCCAAGCGCAAACCGCCTTTGACAGTTTCGACGCTGGCAATGAAGCTGCCACGCCGGATGTCGCCGACGCCATATTGCCCATTTTGCAAGATTTATGGCGCGCTTATCAATGCATGGCAGAAGCCCGCGACGCCCGCGCACCCTTGCTGATTAACCGGCCTGAAAGGCGTATTGAACTGAATGACAAGGGCAAAATCACTCGCATCTATACCCCGCCGCAGCTTGAAGCCAACCGGCTGATTGAGGAAATGATGGTGACGGCCAATGTCTGCGCCGCGCAAACATTGGAAAAACACAAATGCCCGCTGATTTACCGGATTCACGATTCACCCGACCCGGAGCGCGTGCGCGCCCTGTCGGATTTCATCAGACCATTGGGCGTGCGCCTCAATCTCGGTGAAAATCTGCTGCCACGCCTGTTCAATAATGTCATGCAACGCGCCGAAGCGGGCGGCCATCTCCCGACCATTTCCGAAGCGGTTTTACGCACGCAAGCCCAAGCCGTTTACCATACGCAGAATATCGGCCATTTCGGGCTTAATCTTGGCCGCTATGCCCATTTCACTTCGCCAATTCGTCGCTATGCCGATTTGACCGTGCATCGCGCGCTTATCCTCGCATTGAAACTTGGCCCCAAACCGTCGCATGATGGTCAGCCAGATGGCGAGCAAGCGCGTCTGCAAAATATCGCCGAGGCGGTATCAGCGACGGAAAGGCGCGCCATGCTGGCCGAGCGCACGGCAGCCGACCGCTATTTGTCGGCCTATATGGCCAAGCGTCAGGGCGAGCGATTCACAGGGCGGATTTCTGGCCTGTCGCGCGCCGGTCTGTTTGTCAAACTTGACGATAGCGGTGCCAATGGGCTGGTGCCAATGGCGCAGCTTGGCGCGGAACGGTTTTTTGTCGATGATGACAAAATGAGCCTGACCGGCGGCACAACCGGCCTGACATTCCGGCTTGGCGATGAGGTTGAGATTTGTCTGGAAGAAGCCATGCCGATACAGGGCGGCTTGTTGTTTTCATTGGTTGACGGTGGCACTATCGACCGGTCAGGCGGCGGCAAGCGCCGCACCAGCGGCCACCCGCGCAGCCGTCGCGCCGCGCTGAAGCCGGGACGCAAAAAAGGGAGACGGCGGTGACAATCGAAACGCTTATGCAAGAAAAGCGTCCCATCCGACCAGCCATGTGGCGCGGTGCGCGCGGCCATTGCCCGGCCTGCAATGCGCCCGCCGCCATGTTTCGCGCCTATTTGAAAATCAGCGACATATGCCATGCCTGTGGCTTGCATCTTAGCGGCCATGAAGCCGATGACGCCCCGCCCTATTTCACAATTTTTATTGTCGGCCATGTGATAATACCGGTCGCGCTGATTGTGGAGCGCGCTTATGCGCCGCCGCTTTATATTCATGCGATTTTGTTTTGCGTGTTATCAGTGATTGTCAGCCTTGTATCGCTACCGATTGTCAAAGGTGCTATTGTTGGCCTGCAATGGGCTTTGCGTATGCATGGCTTCGCGCATGACCAAAATGCGCGACAGGGAGACGGGGGAGAAAATGAGTAAACATTCAAAGCTGAAACGCTATGGCAATACGCCGACACAGCCCGGCGAATATCGTGACGACAATGCCAAAGCCGTGCGCCCCAGAGAGGCGGCAACGCTGATAATTGTGCGCCAAGCCAAGACACCGAAAATCCTGATGGGCAAGCGCGCCGCCACCCATAAATTCATGCCGAACAAGTTTGTCTTTCCCGGCGGGCGGCTTGACCTGATTGACCAACGCCTCAATCTGCAACAAGAGCTGCCAAAGCCGGTGATGCAAAGGCTCCGCCGCGAGACGCGCAAAAGCGTCAGCGACAATAAATTGCGCGGGCTGGCATTGGCCGCGATTCGCGAAACTTTTGAGGAGACCGGCCTGATTGTCGGCACGCCGCAAGGCGACCGGCCAAATACCGGCCATACGGGCTGGCAACGCTATTTCGCCCATGGCGTCACCCCGCCTTTGCAGGATATTGATTTCATCGCCCGCGCGATTACCCCGACCTATCGCACAAGGCGGTTTGATACGCGGTTTTTCATGGTGCATGACGAACATATCTTCACCGATCCGGAGGATACGCGCAACGCATCGGGCGAATTGCTTGATTTGCACTGGCTGACCCTGAAACAGGCGCGCGAGTTGGATTTGCCGGCAATAACCCGCATGGTTTTGGATATTGTGGAGCAACGCCTCGCCCGCCCGCGCGCCGAGCAAATGCAAATGGCCGCGCCCTTTGTCCGCTTCGCGCGGGGCAAGTCCATCATCAGCGATCTGTAACGGCAAAAAACTTGACATGACCTGTCAAATGCCTATTTTGCAGCGCAAATGAGATATTGAGGATGTGAGCAATGGCCAAGCCAACCACAGTTAAAATCAAGCTGGAAAGCACGGCAGGAACTGGGTTTTTCTATGTGACCAAGAAAAATGCGCGCACCATGACCGATAAAATGGTCGTGCGTAAATATGACCCGGTGGCGCGCAAGCATGTCGAGTTCAAGGAAGCCAAAATCAAATAGCCGGAATATCGAGCTGAATTGGGAAAAGCGCGCCGTCAGGGGCGCTTTTTTATTGCCGAATGTCGGGAGTCAGCTAGTTTTACCGGCAGGATGGTGCTGATGAACGCGGAACAGGCTCAAATTATGGCATTGCAGGCGCTGGCTTATCTGGCAGCCGACAGTGAGCAAATGGGTCGCTTTGCCGCGCTGTCGGGCATGGGGCCAAGCAATATTATGGAGCGCGCCGCCGACCCTGAATTACTGGCCGGTGTGATGGATTTTCTGCTGTCAGATGAAGCCCTGTTGACCGATTTTTGCGACGCGCATGACTTGGCACCGGAAACACCGGCACTGGCGCGACAATCTCTGCCCGGCGGGGCTTTACCGCATTGGACATAAAAGGCGCATTGGACATAAGAGCCTCATTGGACATAAGCGCGGCACAAGATATGAAAGAGTAAATAGAGACATGCAGCAACAGCCCCATCCCGATATTTTGGTGCAATTGGAAACGCTGACCATTGACCCGAAACGGCCGCTTATCATCAGTGATGCCGATGAGGTGCTGCTGCGCTTTATGGCGCGGTTGGAACATTATCTCGACCAGCAGGGCTTGTGGATTGACCTGAATAATTTCGCCATTTCCGGCAATATCAAATCCAAATCCGATAACCAGCCGGTTGAAGTGCCAAATCTGATTGACGATTTCTTCGCTGCCGAA
>Ga0213866_10001592_pt1 | contig 16660 bp, 17 predicted proteins | sample PICome_11_FD_160079 | JGI IMG/M metagenome (GOLD analysis project Ga0213866, IMG submission 160079) | Coastal seawater microbial communities near Pivers Island, North Carolina, United States - PICO284 | ecosystem: Environmental > Aquatic > Marine > Coastal | place: USA: North Carolina...
GATGTTTTTGAGCGCAAAATCTGGCGGCGCGGCGATGGTTCCGAAGATTTGGGCGGCGGCGAAATGTCAATGTTGCACGGCCAGACATTTGAAAAAGCCGGCGTGCATATTTCCACCGTTTATGGCGCGTTTTCCGAAGATTTTCGCGGTCAGGTAGCCGGTGCTGCCGATGACCCGCGCTTTTGGGCGGCGGGCATTTCGGTCATTATTCATCCGCGCAACCCCAATGCGCCCACCGCCCATATGAATACGCGCATGGTGCTGACAACAAAGGGCTGGTTTGGCGGCGGCGGCGATTTGACCCCGGTGTTGGACGCCCAGCGCACGTCGGAACATGACGATACGCGCGATTTCCATGCCGCTTACAAAGCCGCTTGCGACCGCCATGACCCAGGCTATTACAATAGATTCAAAGCCGCCTGCGATGATTATTTCTTTCTGCCCCACCGGAATGAAGCGCGCGGCACGGGCGGCATATTTTATGACCATCTCGACAGCGGCGACTGGCAGGCCGATTTCGCCTTTACCCGTGATGTTGGCAGCGCCTTTGTCGATATTTATCCGCAAATCGCCGCCCGGCGCATCAATATGCCCTATGGCGAGGCGGAACGCGCCGAGCAATTAAAACGGCGCGGCCGCTATGTGGAGTTTAACTTGCTCTATGATCGCGGCACCATGTTCGGGCTGAAAACCGGCGGCAATGTTGAGAGCATTTTGTCGTCCATGCCGCCAATGGTGGCTTGGCCTTGAAAGAGAGCCGTAAAACAGCTCAGCCCTGGTCGGCCATGCGGCGCGCCAATTCGGCCTTGACCGCGTCTGTTTCGGGAAAACCGGCTGCCACCCACCATTGCTCAAGGGCGCGCGCCATTTCGCCCATTTCCGGCCCATCGGTCAGACCGGCGGCGCGCATCATCGCACCATTCAGTGGAAAATCAGGCTTTTGCCATGCCGCCGCCTGCGCCAAAACACCCTGCCAGTGAGCCGCATCACCGCCTTCGGCCAGCGCCAGCATAGCGGCATCGGCAATTTGTTCGGCGCCGTCAAAATACAAAGCCCCCACAATATCACCCTCAATAAGACGCGAATGTTCGGCGGTCGCGGCCAGCACGCGCTGAGACTGCTTTTTTGACAATTTCAATGCCGCGCAAACCGCCGGTGCTTGTGTGGAATCCAGCAATGCAGCCAGACGCAAAAGCGCATCGCTTGGCTGCGCCAAACCCGTCAGTGCCGCCAGCCGGTCATGGCGAAAGCCTGTTTCAACGCCAAAAACCGGCAGGGCAAAAGGCGTTGCCGCCAATAGGGTCAAACAGTCGCTTGGGTCGGGCAAGGCCAGCATTTTCAGCAATTCGGCCTGTTTGCGCTCACCGGACAGCGCTTGCAAAGCCTCGGCGGCGGCGCAGCAAGCGGCATAAGCCTTTGCATCCATTGGCTTGTCTGCCGCCAGCGTGAAGTGAAAGCGGAAAAACCGCAGCACCCGCAAATGGTCTTCGCTGATGCGTTGCGCTGCCGCCCCGATAAAGCGCACGCGCCGCGCCGCAATATCAGCCAAGCCTTGCCCGTTCGGGTCATATATTTGCCCGTCCGCATCGGCATATAGCGCATTGATGGTGAAATCGCGCCGCGCCGCGTCTTGCGCCCAATCATCGGTATATTGAACTTTGGCATGGCGACCATCGGTTTCGACATCGCGCCGCAATGTGGTGATTTCAAACAATGCATGGCTTTCCCCGCGCGGCAAAATAGCGGTCACAGTGCCATGTTTGAGGCCGGTCGGCACAGTTTTGATATCAGCCTCAGCCAACCGCGCCATCACATTTTGTGGTGCCAGCGTGGTCGCCATATCCACCTCGGTTTCGGCTTGGGCGCGACCAAGCAGCGTGTCACGCACGCAACCGCCCACGCATCGCGTCACCGCATTGTCTCTGTTCAGCAAATCCAACAGATTTTGTGTCAGCGGGTCGCGCAGCCATGCCGAGCCGTCATCTTCTGGCAATTTACCGGTCATACTTATTCAAACCGACCCGGCACAACCTCGCCATCCTTGAATTGCGGCGGCACATAGCTGCCCTGCGGGCTGTTTTCATAGGCCATACGCCAGACCAGCAGACCGGCGATAACCAGCAATGCGCCAATCGCGGCTGACATTGCCCAACGGCGTTGCACCGGCAAATCGGGATGGCGTTTCTGGATATATTTATTCCACACATAACCGGCGATAAAAGGCGACAGAAACAGCAGAAGATTGACAAGAATAACCCGTATCATTTCGCCATCCGCCTGCCGAAATGATGCAACATGCCCGCCGTTGCGCCCCATATATTGAAACCCTGATAATCCATCGAATAATACTGCCTTTGCCGTCCTTCCCAGACAATATCATGCGCCTGATAATTTTCATGGTTAAAAAGCAGCGAAACCGGCACTTCAAACACATCGGCAACCTCGTTTTCATCCGGCTGCAAGGTAAAGCCGGGGCGCACAAAGCCGACAACCGGCAGCACACGAAAGCCGGTGCCGGTTTCATAAGTGTCCAGAAAACCGGCAATTTCGACATGGGTCGGGTCAAGACCGACTTCCTCATGGGTTTCGCGCAAAGCCGTTGCCACCGGCGTGTCATCTTGCGCTTCCACCTTGCCGCCGGGAAAGGCGACCTGACCGGAATGTTTGGCCAAATGGTCGGCACGCCGCGTCAGCAGGATTTTCGGCTCCGGGTCATATTCAACCACCGGCACCAGAACAGCGGCCAGAGTGAGGGGCTTTTCGGGCGTGTCGGTCGGGCCAGCATCGCCAAAATCACCGGTCTGGCCGCGCGCGGTGTAAAGCACGTCAGGCGACGGCAATTGCCGGTCAATCACCGACAGAATACGGCTTCGGTAATTCATCCTGCAGTGCCTTGTGTGGACATGTCATCCAGCATTTGCGCCGGGCATATGGGGAAAAACAAATCACGGCTCCACACGCCGAACATATCGCCCTCAATCTCGCCCAATTCGACCAAATCATAAAACACGGCGCGCGAAATCAGCGCCTCAAGGCGCGCGCGCACATGCACATAAGGCGAGGGTTGCAAGGTTTCAGGGTCAATCGACACGCGCAAAGCATGGTCAGGCCCGGCTTCGGTGATATCGCCGACATTGGTTTCAAACCGCAAAATGCGCCCGCGTCCTTCCCCTTCAACATGCATCAGCGCGGCGATAAAGGGAGCGTCTTCCACCTCGACGCGGATTTTTTCAGCCGGTGTCACCAGATAATGCTCGCCATCGGCATCATGGCGCAAAATGGTCGAAAACAGGCGCACCAGTTTTTTGCGCCCGATTGGCGAACCGGCATAATACCATTGGCCGTCGCGGGCGATTTTCATGCCAATATCGCCGCAATAATCCGGCTCCCACAAATGAACCGGCGGCAGGCCAGCCTCGCCGGCCCCGCTTTTTTCCGCCTGCTTCAGAACTTTTTGAAATGTGTCCCCGTCTGCCATTTGCTCCAGCCCGTTTACCGTTCTGGCAATTTAGCACAAATCCGGTGCCGGGCGAACCATGCCGGACAAGGCATCGCCATCTGCCCCCATATCAGCGCCGCGCAACAACAGCCGCGTCGCATCAACCGGCCCCGGCATGGCAATTGACGGCGGCGCAATTTCAAAGCCGATACGCGCATAATAGGGCAAATCACCGACCAAAAGCACATGCGGAAAACGCGCCGCATCAATCGCCTGCAAACCGGCCTGCATCAACCGCAAGCCGACCCCCTGCCCCTGCATGGCGTGATGCACGGCAAGCGGCCCAAGCAAAAGCGCCGGTGCGTCGCCAATGCGAATTGGCCAGAAACTTATCGCCCCGACAATTGCGTTTTTATCATCCATCGCAAGATGGGATAATTCGCCAATCGGCACATTGCCTTCGCGCAGCCTTTCAGCCGTGCGCGCCAATCGGCCGGGCCCGAAACAATGCTCAAGCAGGTCGTTAATAGCGGTCTGATGTTGGGGTTCCGCAAGGATAATATCAAAACTCATGGCTGTATCTCTTTATCGCCCAAAGGGCATATAAACGGGCGCGCAAGCGCAACGAAAGCCGGATAACCGGCGGGCAGGCAAAGCCTGTCATCGTCGCAAATTGTCAGCCCGGTTCAGCATGTTTTCGCCATCTCCTGTTGGAGAAGCTGATTTAGCATTGCAACTCAAGCGCGTAAAGAGATTAAACCGCGAAAATATAGGTCAGATAGCCGCCATAAAGCGCCAGACAGGCCAAACCCTCGCCGCGCGACATGCGCCGCCCGCTGCTCATGAAATAAAAGCCAAGCAGGGCAACCGCCAGCATGATAAGCACATCGCGCGCCGCCAGCATACCGGCAAAGGGCAAAGGCGCGACCAGCGCTGTGCTGCCTAAAATAAGCAATATATTGGAGATATTGCTGCCGATGATATTGCCGACCGCCAGACCAGCATGACCGCGCAAAGAGGCGACCAGCGATACGGCCAGCTCCGGCAAAGACGTGCCAATGGCAACAATGCTGAGGCCGATAATCGCCTCGGAAATGCCGAAATGCTGCGCCATCAATATCGCGCCGGTGACCATTTTATCCGCACCCCAGACAATGCCGACCAAACCCAAAAGCAAGACTGGCACGCCGACCGGCAGGCCACCGGGCAGGTTATTCTCGGCCACTTCGGCATCTGTCTCATCACTGTCGAGCTGCGACCGGCTGGCGCGGTAAAGCCAGACTGTATAGGCCACCAGCATGACCAGCAAAACGCCACCCAAAACCCGCGATATCAGCCCGATATAGCCAAGCACGACCAGCAACACCGAGACTGCCAGCATGACCGCGCCATCGCGCGCCAATGTCGAATTATCAACCGTGAAGGGGCGCACTGCCGCCATCATGCCCAGCACCAGCAATATATTGGCGATATTGCTGCCTATCACATTGCCGAGCGAAATATCCGGCTGACCGAGCAGGGCGGCGTCAATGGAAACGGTCAGTTCCGGCGCTGATGTGCCAAAGGCAATAATGGTGAGGCCGATAATCAGTGGCGGCACACGCAAAGCCGAGGCTACAGTGACAGCACCGCGCAGCAGCGCTTCACCCGCCACGCCCAATGCGACAAAACCCAGAATGAGTGGAATAAGCGCTTCCGACATGCCCCGCTTGTAACATGATTGGCACGGGCGCGAAACCGGTTGCAGCGCGTGACCGAATTATGTGGTTTTTGAGCCGCCAAAACACTTGGCAGGAAGCGGGGTTTTGCTCTAGCGTGGGGGCAGATTGCACTTTTAGGAGGAAACAATAATGGCTTGGAATTTTGGCGATATTCTCGACACAATCATTCCGGTCTTGCCGGAAGGTCATTTGGCGCTGGTGCATGGCGACCGCGAAATCACCTGGCAGGAAATGGATAAAAGGTCGAATAATCTCGGTCGCTTTATGCTGGAAAATGGCGCGACGACCGGCGACAAGGTTGGCTTTTACATGCGTAATCGCCCGGAATATATGGAAACGCTGGCCGCGTGTTTCCGCGCCCGCTTGACCCATGTCAATGTCAATTACCGCTATGTCGCCGATGAGGTGCATTATATTTTCGACAATTCCGATGCCGCCGTGGTGGTCTATGGCAAGGAGTTTCGTGACAATGTGGCTTTGCTGCGCCCGCGCCTGCCGAAAGTTAAGCTCTGGATAGAAGTCGGCGACGGCAAGGATTTACCCGATGGCGCGTTGGATTATGAAAGCCTGACCAACGTCGGCGATGGCAGCAATCTTGATGTTGAGCGCTCAGGCAGCGATTTGCTATTTCTCTATACAGGCGGCACGACCGGTATGCCAAAAGGCGTGATGTGGGAGCATCATGCCTTGCGTGAGACGCAAACTATGGCTTTGAGGGCGCTGGGCGAAGTGCCGGAAACCCTGCCCGAATTGCGCGAGCATTTGATAAATGCCGGGCCGGGCGAAGTTTACATTCCCGCCTGCCCCCTCATGCATGGCACTGGCCTGTTCACCGCTATGGCGGCGATGATGAATGGCGGCACAATTGTCACGCTTAATGCGGCCTCACTGGACGCGCATGAATTATGGGCAACGGTGGAAAGGCGCGGTGTGCAGAATATCGCCATTGTTGGTGACGCTTTTGCCAAACCCATGCTGGCCGCGCTGGAAGAAGACCCGTCGCGCTATGATGTATCGAGCCTTGTCAGTATGATTTCATCCGGCGTGATGTGGTCAATGGAGGTCAAACAAGCCATGCTTGAGCATATGCCGCAAGCCATGTTAGCCGACAGTTTCGGCTCATCGGAAGCGGTTGGTTTCGGCTCCTCCATCACCATGAAAGACGCGCCGGTCAGCACCGCCAAATTCACCACCAATGATTTCTGCAAAGTGTTTGACGAAAATGACAAAGAGATTCCGCGTGGCAGCGAAACGCCGGGCTTTATTGCCTTTGGCGGCCCGATACCGCTTGGCTATTACAAGGATGAGGAAAAAACCGCCAAGACTTTCAAAACCATTGATGGTCATCGCTATTCCATTCCCGGCGATTATTGTCTGGTCTCGGAAGATGGCACGCTGACCCTGCTGGGGCGCGGCTCGGTCTGCATCAATTCGGCCGGTGAAAAAATCTATCCCGAAGAAGTCGAGGAAGCGTTGAAACTGCATGACCATGTGGAAGATGCGCTGGTGGTTGGTGTGCCGGATGAAAAATGGGGACAGGCCGTCACCGCAGTTGTGCAGCTTGCCGACGGCGCGGATTTTGACAGCGAGGCGTTGCGCCTGTTTGTCCGAGAAAAACTGGCTGCCTATAAAGCCCCCAAACATGTCTTTACCGGTGGCCCGCCTTTCCGTGCGCCCAATGGCAAGGCCGATTATAAAAGCGTCACCCAATATGCGACCGAGGAAGTTGCCAAGCTGGCATGACCCGACATATCGCCCTATTTGGAGAAATGGGCGCAAATTATGCGCCGATAATTGAGCAGGCTCTTGCGTCTTATGCTGATTGGCAGGTTGATATCTGGCCGTGCAATGAGGATATGGCGGCGCGCGACAGCGTGCTGGCACAATGCGAAGCAGCCATTATCAGCCCCGATTATATTCTGACACCGGGCAATTTTGGTGCGCTGATGGCCGCCCCCAATTTGAAAATCCTGTTGCAGCCTTGGGTCGGCACGGACTGGTTGAACCCCGGCTTTTTGCCGAAAGGGCTGATTTACTGCAATGCCGGTGGTCATGCCCCCTCAATGGCCGAATATGTGATGGCTGCCGTGCTGGAACAGGCCACGCAATTGCGCGACCAGCACGCCGATATGCGGGCCGGCAATTGGCGACGCGCCGGGCGCAATGCCGCCCCTGATGCGCGGCATGGCTTTGTGACCGGCAAAACGCTTGGGCTGGTTGGCTATGGCGATATTGGCGAAGCCGTGGCCAAGCGCGCCCATGCTTTTGACATGCGGCTGGCGGCAATTGCGCGGCGCAAACGCGATGCTGCACCCGCGCCGTTGGACTGGATTGGCACGCCAGACGACTTGCCTCGGCTTTTGGCCGAAAGCGATTATCTGGTGCTGACCTGCGATTTGAACGAAGAAACGCAAGGCATGATTGACGCGGCCGCCTTTGAGCAAATGAAACCGAGCGCCTATCTGGTTAATGTCGCGCGCGGCGAGGTGATTGATGAGGCGGCGCTGTTCAACGCGCTGCAAGACCGCCGCATTGCCGGCGCGGCGCTTGATACATGGTATCGCTATCCGACCAATATCGCCAATGCCGAACCCGACCCTGACCGCGGTGGCCCTTTTCAAGGCTCGCGCTTTGACTTTCTGTCGCTCGACAATGTGCTGCTGACCCCGCACAGCTCGGCGCATACATTCAATGCCGAAGAAGGGCGTTATATCTCAATTGCCCAATCGCTGCTGGAATATGCTGAAGGCAAAACACCGAAAAGGCAGGTCGCCACCGGCACGGGCGAAAACCTCGGCGATTTCAAAATGCCCTGACACCAGAGACGGGCAGGAAATTACTGCGGCGACCTGCCACGCAAGGGCGGCGCGCAATGGCTTGCGCCGCAATATAGTCGTGGTAAGTTATGGCATATTTTATTTTGGGAGAAAGACATGTCTGAGCTTGAAACTTTCCGTGCTGAAACCCGCATTTGGCTGGAAGAAAACTGCCCTGAATCCATGCGGACACCAATGCCGGAGCGCGAAATGCCGTGGGGTGGTCGCAATGCACAATTTCCGAATCCGGACACAAAACTCTGGATGGACAGAATGTCGGCGCGCGGTTGGACAGCCCCCACATGGCCTGCCGAATATGGCGGCGGTGGCCTGTCCAAAGAAGAACACAAAATCCTGCAAGAAGAACTGGCTCGCATTAAGGCGCGTCCGGCCCTGACCAGCTTCGGCCTCTGGATGCTTGGCCCGGCGTTGCTGGAATTTGCCAGCGAGGAACAGAAACAAAAATATATTCCCGAAATTATTCGCGGCGAGATTCGCTGGTGTCAGGGCTATTCCGAGCCGGGCGCCGGGTCGGATTTGGCCGGTCTGCAAACCAAAGCCGAAGATATGGGCGATCATTATCTGGTCAATGGTCAGAAAGTATGGACATCCTATGCCGATAATTGCGACTGGATTTTCTGCCTTGTTCGCACCGATACCAGCGTCAAGCATGACGGCATTTCCTTTCTGCTGATTGATATGGCGACAGACGGCGTGGAAGCGCGTCCGATTAAGCTGATTTCGGGCGCCTCGCCCTTCTGTGAAACTTTCCTGACGGATGTGAAAGTGCCGAAAGAAAACCTTGTCGGTGAGCTGAACAAGGGCTGGACGATTGCCAAGCGCCTGCTGGAGCATGAGCGCAGCATGATTTCCGGCATGGGCATGGGAGCCGGTGCGGCTTCTATGGGTGGTATGGAAGCTGTCGCGAAGGAAAATTTCGGCACGGAAAATGAAAAAATCGCCGAGCCGTCCATCCGCAACGCCGTTGCCGAGCATAAAATGGATCAGCAAGCCTTTGGCCTGACGCTGAAACGCGCTGCCGAAGAAGCCAAAAGCGGACAGGGGCAAGGCGCGGCTGCCTCCATGTTCAAATATTATGGCACTGAGGTGAATAAACGGCGTTTTGAATTGCTGCTCGACATTATGGGGTCGCAGGCGCTGGGCTGGGAAGGCGATGGCTTTGATAGCAAGGAATTGGCGGTCACGCGCTCTTGGTTGCGCTCAAAAGGCAATTCGATTGAAGGCGGCACATCGGAAGTTCAGTTGAATGTGATTGCCAAGCGCGTTTTGGGCCTGCCCGACGCCTGATTTGAAACAATGAGGCCGGTGGTGACACCGGCCTTCTTTTGTCCTGATTATTTGGAGAATACCCAATGGCTCTTGTGCTTACCGAAGAACAAAACATGCTGCGCGATATGGCGAAGCAATTTTTCACCGAACAAGCCCCCGTCACCAATTTTCGTAAATTGCGCGATGAAGAAAGCGCTGACGGTTTTGACCGCGATGTCTGGCAACAAATTGTCGAACTTGGTTTTGCCGGTATTTTGATACCGGAAGAACAAGGCGGCACGGGTTTTGGCCCGATGGGCATGGGCATTGTGATGGAAGAGGCCGGACGCACTTTGGCCGCCTCGCCGCTTTATGCCACGGCTGTTTTGGGCGCAGGTCTGGTAATGGCTGCTGGCAATGAAGCGCAAAAATCTGAGATTTTGCCGAAAATCGCCGGTGGTGAGGTGCTGATGGCGCTGGCGCTTGAGGAAGCCAATCACCACAATCCGCTGAATACCAGCATGAAAGCCGAAAAATCGGGCGATGGCTTTACCCTGTCCGGCGAGAAAAAATTCGTCATTGACGGGCATATTGCCGACAGGCTGATTGTGGTGGCGCGCACCAGTGGCGCGGCTGGCGATACGCAAGGCCTGTCCATGTTTTTGGTTGATGCCAAAGCTGATGGCGTGAACATCACCCGCACGATGATGGTGGATAATCGCAACGCCGCCAATATCAGCTTTGACAATGTGCAGCTTTCCGCCGACAGCCTGCTTGGCGGATTGGATGCGGCCTGGCCGGAACTGGAAAATGTGCTGGATATGGGACGCATTTGCATTGCTGCGGAAATGCTGGGCGGCATTGAAACCGTTTTTGAAACGACGCTGGAATATCTCAAGGAGCGAAAGCAATTTGGCGTGATTATCGGCACATTTCAGGCACTGAAACACCGCGCGGCGGAAATGTTCTGCGAAGTTGAGATTTGCCAATCTGTTGTGCTGGACGGCCTGTCGGCGCTTGATGAAAGGCGCAATGATATTCCGCGCGCGGCCAGTCTCGCCAAGGCGCGCATTTGCGATGCGGCGCGGCTTATCAGCAATGAGGGGATTCAAATGCATGGCGGCATTGGCATGACTGATGCGTTGGATGTCGGGCTGTTTTTGAAACGCGCCCGTGTGCAGGCGCAAATGCTGGGCGATGCCAATTTTCACCGCGCGCGCTATGCCGATTTGGGCGGCTATTAAATCGCTTAAAGGGCTGAAAAAAAGACGCAAACTGGCTTTGATAGACCTCGACAAGCGGACAGCTTGGCGATAGGGTTCAACTGAAGTGCAGCACAGCAAATTGAGGTCGCAAATGGCGGATGAAACAGAACAACCGGAGCGTATTACCGTTTTGGCGCGGGAGTTTACCCCGGCTGCAATGGAGTTTCACCGCCGCAATATGAGTGCGCGTGGTTATCGCATGGAAGGCCAGATTACGGCACGGCGTTATATGATGATTGACGGGCCGGGCGAGCCGACCGATTTGTTTGACGGGGAAGAATATTACGCGGTCACTTTTGTCCGCAAAGAAGCCGGCGACGCTAACGAGTAAGTGGGAAACTGCGGCATTTCAGCCAGATGGCGAATATCGCGCCGACTGGCATGGATTGGCGGTTAAAACCTGTTATATTCCGTCGGGAAACGGCCAGATGTGGCCGAGATGAAGAGTAAGGAAACCGGATGGCGATTGATTATGACAGCCATTTAGACAAAGCCCTTGATGCGCTGCATGGCGAGGGGAGGTATCGCGTTTTTACCGATTTGGCGCGCCGCGCCGGTAATTTCCCGCGCGCCATTGACTATTCGGGCGACACACCGCGCGATATTACGGTCTGGTGTTCCAATGATTATCTCGGCATGGGGCAGAACCCGCAAGTTATGGCGGCGATGAAAACCGCCATTGACGAATTGGGAACCGGCGCGGGCGGCACGCGCAATATATCCGGCACGCATCATCTGATTGTCGAATTGGAGCGTGAGCTTGCCGATTTGCACGATAAGGAAGCCGCGCTGGTCTTTACTTCCGGTTATATTTCCAATGAAGCGACCATTTCAACTCTGGCGAAATTGCTGCCGGAATGTCTTATTTTATCGGATGAGCTGAACCATGCCTCAATGATTGAAGGTGTGCGCCAAAGCGGCTGCGCCAAGCGCATTTGGCGGCATAATGATGTTGAGCATTTGGAAAGCCTGCTGCGTGAGACCAGCCCTGACCGCCCCAAGCTGATTGCCTTTGAAAGCGTCTATTCGATGGATGGCGATATTGCGCCGATTGGCAAAATCTGCGATTTGGCTGAGAAATACAATGCGCTGACCTATCTCGACGAAGTGCATGCTGTGGGCATGTATGGCAAGCGCGGCGGCGGCATTGCCGATATGGAAAATCTGATGGGTCGGGTGGATATTATCGAAGGCACGCTGGCCAAGGCATTTGGCATTATGGGCGGCTATATCACCGGCAAAGCCAATCTGGTCGATGCCATTCGCTCCTACGCACCGGGCTTTATTTTCACCACATCGCTGCCGCCAACAGTCGCCGCCGGTGCGATTGAGAGTGTGCGGATTGTCAAACAGGCCGAAGAATTGCGCCGCCAGCATCAAGGGCGCGCCAATACGCTGAAATCGCGGCTGGAGGCTGCCGGTCTGCCAGTGCTGCACACCAATACGCATATTGTGCCGGTCATGGTCTGCGACCCTGTTTTGTGTAAAGCCGCTTCCGACCGTTTGCTGAACACGCATGGCATTTATATCCAGCCCATCAATTACCCTACCGTGCCGCGTGGCACGGAAAGGCTGCGTATCACGCCGACCCCGCTGCATGATGACAGCATGATGGATGCGCTGGTCGATGCTTTGCAGGAAGTCTGGCAAACATTGGGCATTTCAAGAAAAACCCCCGATATCATGACAATTCCGGCCGCGCGCTGAGCCAAGGCGGGGCGTTATGATGTTACCCGACCGGCATCCCGATATCGCTTATGGCAAAACCGGCTTATTGCTGGTCAATCTTGGCACGCCGCAAAGCCCTGACGCTAAGGGCTTACGCCCCTATCTGGCGCAGTTTTTGTCGGATCGCCGCGTCATTGAAACCTCGCCACTGATTTGGCAGCCGATATTGCGCGCTATTATTCTGAACACGCGCCCGCGCAAATCTGCCCGCGCCTATGCGAAAATCTGGCGGCAGGAGACGAATGAAAGCCCATTGCGCTATTACACAAGGACGCAAGCCGAGGCGGTGCAGGACGCCCTTGGTGAAGGCATTATTGTCGATTGGGCGATGCGCTATGGCGCGCCATCCATTGCCGAACGCCTGCAAGCCATGAAGGAACGCGGCTGCGAGCGCATTGCCATTGTCGCGCTTTACCCGCAATATTCGGCCTCGACCAGCGCCAGCGTCTATGATGATGTGTTTCGCAGCCTTTTGAAAATGCGCTGGCAACCGGCCATTCGCACGGCAGCGCCCTGGCATGATGACCCTGCCTATATTGACGCGCTGGCAGCCTCGGTCACAAACCATTTTGAAAGCCTTGACTGGCAGCCGGAAGTCACTGTCGCCTCGTTTCACGGCCTGCCGCAAAGCTATTTTGAAAAAGGCGACCCCTATCACTGCCATTGCGCCAAGACGGCGCGCCTGTTGCGCGAAAAGCTGGGGCTGGACAGTGCCGCCATGCCGCTGACATTTCAATCGCGCTTCGGCCCGGCCAAATGGTTGGAACCTTATACGGACAAGACGGTTGAGGCATTGGCCGAACAGGGCGTGCGAAAATTGGCCGTTGTCACACCGGGCTTTGTTGCTGATTGTGTTGAAACACTGGAAGAAATTGCCATTGAGCTGAAAGAAACCTTTCTTGAGGCTGGCGGCACGCATTTTACCACTATTCCTTGCCTGAACAGCACACCGCAAAGCATTGAATTGCTGACCGGTCTGGCGCATAAAAACCTGCAAGGCTGGCTGTAACCCCAAGGGCAATTTAATCCCAAAAGAGGGGGACTTGACCCGAAGCCTGCTTTCTTGCAGGGTAACGTCTTGTTGCGTAGGGGCTGACAATGCCTTTCTGGCCAACCCTTTTTGGAACGCCACCAAGCTTGGTGGAACTCATTGCGGCGGTCGTCATTGCCATCGTTCTGGCTTTTCGCGCCCGTCCCAAACAAGGCACGCCGGTTTTATCTGTCTATGTCGCGGTCATCACGATTTTCCTTGAGCAGGCGCGCATACTGCCAATTAACCCGCAAATGCCCCTCAACTTTATTGAAAGTGTGATGTCGGTCACGCTCGGACATGTTTTTTTGCTGGTTTTATGGGCGGCTTTTATCATTTTTCCCATTCGCCGCTATGTTTTGAACCAGAAAGGCAAGCGCGTTTTCACCCGCCGATAGCCAAGTCTGCTCTCAGCACCACAAATTATTTGTATTTTGTATTCGCCTTTTTGCAGCCCTGCCCTAAATAACCTTACGGAGCAAAGCGCCCGACCCATGCGCCTTATCGGTTGCGGCGGCTCATCTGCTCCGGCGCGCTTTCAATATATGGAGGCAAAAATGCTTACAGGTAGTGTAAAGTGGTTTAATTCGGCCAAGGGCTACGGGTTTATCACGCCAGATAATGGCGCAGATGATTGCTTTGTGCATGTGACCGCCATTCAGGCATCCGGTTTCAAACAGCTTGTCGAGGAACAACGGGTTCAATTTGAAATGATTGAAGGTCGTAATGGTCGTTTGGTGGCCGGTAACATTGTTTTGTTGGAAAGCAAGCAAGGCGAAGCCGCCGAATAAAATGCCGCTGAAAATGCGGCACAGAGCTGTTTTCATCCCGACACCAATATGGTAATCAGGATTTCAAATGGCTAACATTGAAATATATACGACACGGATTTGCCCTTTTTGCATTGCGGCCAAACGGCTGCTGGGCCAGAAGCAGGTAACTTATTCCGAGATTGACGTGGGTGGTGACCTCGCCTTGCGCGACGGCATGATGAAACGCGCCAATGGCGCTCACACCGTGCCGCAAATTTTCATCAATGACAAACATATTGGCGGCTGTGACGACCTTTACCGGCTTGACCGAAATGGCGAGCTGGACACTTTGCTGCAAGGTTAACCGGCTCAGAGACCGGACATCAACCGGAAATAAAACCGCACACTATTGGCCAGCGTTGCAACGCTGATGCGCTCATTTGTGCCATGAATACCGGCCACATCCGACATGGGCAGGCGCATATAGGTGAAGCGGTAATGATTGGGGGTGATTTTGCGGTAATGGCGCGTATCCGTCGCCGCCACCAACAGACGCGGCGCAACAATAATATCTTCCGGCGCTGCCGTATCACGAATGGTCGAGGTCAAATAATCCCAGCCAAACCCCTCAATCGGTGACACGGGCGAGGGTGCCATGCCGCGCTGGCCGGTGCCGTCATAATCTACCCGCACGCGCGGGTCATTAATAATTTTCACAACACGCTGTTTGACGGTTTCCGGTGTCTCGCCCGGCAAAATCCGGAAATTAACCTTTGCCGTTGTTTCAATCGGCAGCACATTGGCCTTGATGCCGCCATCAATCATGGTGACAGCCGTAGTTGTCCGCATACTGGCCTGCGCCTGATTATCCGACGCAAAAGACGCCATCACCAAGGGCTGAAACAGCCAGAGGTTTTTCATAATGATGCGGTTGGCAAACGGCATTTCATCGGCCACCGCCTCAAGAAAGGCGCGTGTATGGGAAAAATCAGTCGGGAATTGATTGGCCTCAAGGCGCGCCAAGGCTGCGGCCAGAACACCAATTGAAGATTGCGGCGGCGGCATGGAAGAATGACCGCCCTTGCCACGACTGCTCAAATGCAGGGTCACAATGCCCTTTTCAGCAGGTGCGATAACCGCCACCGGCTTACGCAAGCCCGGCATGAAACTCTGGGCAATCAGCCCGCCCTCATCTATCAAAAACTCCGCCGATACATTGCGCTCTTCAAGCAAAGCGGCCATAGCGCGCGCGCCATCCAGTCCGCCCTGTTCCTCGTCATGGCCGAAGGCGAAATACAGGCTGCGCTGCGGAGCCAGCCCGCGCTCCAGCATATATTCGGCAGCCGACAATATGCCGATAATGTTGATTTTATTATCCAGCGTGCCGCGACCCCAAACATAGCCATAGGCAATTTTGCCGGAAAATGGCGGATGCACCCAATCGGCCTGTGTCCCTGGCACAATCGGCACAACATCCAGATGGCCGAGCAAGATAACCGGTTTCAGCGAAGCCCTGCTGCCCGGCCAAGTGTAAAGCAGGGAATAATCACCAATAACTTCCCGCTTCAAATTGGCGTGAACCAGCGGAAAAGTCTTTTCCAAAAAGCGGTGAAACGCAAGCAGCGGAGCAGCCGAAACCGGCTTGTCACGCCCGAATGAAATCGTTTTATAGCGCACCGCTGCGCTCATAATTTTTGCGGTTTTCTCCGCATCCGGTGAAAAGCGAAAAGCCTGCCCCTGCACCTGCGCCGTTGTTGGCATGAATGTGCGCGCGAGCAATACCAATACCAAAAGCAAAGGCAGTCCGATACATGCTGCCAAAATCTGTTTTTTCATTTTTGTCGCCTCCTAGCCGCGCGGCAAGTCTATCAGAGCTTGCCTTTCCATGGCAAGAACCAGACCCACGCCAATAAAGAAGGTCAAAAGCGACGTGCCGCCATAGGAAATGAAAGGCAGTGGCACACCCACCACCGGAGCCAGCCCCATCACCATTGCCATATTGACGAGAACATATAAAAACAGGGAAATCCCCATGCCGGAGACAAGCAGGCGGGCAAACACGCTACGCACTTGTCGGGCAATCAGGAAAATAAATATCAATGCCAGAACAAACAGCACAATAATCGCCAGACTGCTGATAAAGCCCATTTCCTCGGCGAAAATGGTGAAAATAAAATCCGTGTGTTTTTCCGGCAGAAAGTTCAAGCGGCTTTGCGTGCCTTCATTAAACCCTTTGCCGAAAAACCCGCCCGAACCAATGCCGATTTTTGACTGGATAATGTGATAACCCGCACCCAGCGGGTCGCGCTCCGGGTCGAGAAAAACCAATACGCGCTCCTGCTGATAGGGGCGTAATGTTTGCCAGACAAACGGAATACTGACGACCATCAGCGTGCCGGCGGCTGCAAAATAGCGCCAGTTCACCCCGGCCAGAAACAAAATCGCTATACCGACACCGGCCAGCATAAGCGTCGTTCCCAAATCCGGCTGGTAGTAAATCAGCGTCGCCGGTGCTGCAATCAGCGCCACCGGCATCAGCAGATATTGTGGCATTGAAATATCGTCAAAATGCGATGACTGGAAATAGCGCGCCAAGGCCAGCACCAGCCCAAGGCGCATAAACTCTGATGGCTGAAGCCG
>Ga0213866_10001594_pt1 | contig 16649 bp, 27 predicted proteins | sample PICome_11_FD_160079 | JGI IMG/M metagenome (GOLD analysis project Ga0213866, IMG submission 160079) | Coastal seawater microbial communities near Pivers Island, North Carolina, United States - PICO284 | ecosystem: Environmental > Aquatic > Marine > Coastal | place: USA: North Carolina...
ACTTCATATCTTCATCTTTAATAATATTATGCGGAGGATAATGGTCTGTAGCGTGCTTGGTCATTTCTTCAAGTTCGTTGAAGATATGGTCAAAACCTACGAATGCGGCACGAGGAAAGCGAGCGAACTTTTGATTATTTGTCATCTGAATTCTCCTAATTAAAGCAAGAAATATGGACCCATGATTGGCATCCACTATTATTTATAGGTATTACCTTTTCACTCAATGAAAAGATAAGTTCATTATAGGTGAAAGTGCCACCTATTATTAACGCCCGATGTTATATTTCGGGCAGAGCTCCCATTCATCTTTCTCTTTGAATGGAAGAACTTTGATCTGACGAAGTGGAGCTACATCTTTTACCGCTTCTTTCTTAACGATAGTCAATAGACCCCAGTCAGATAATAGAGTTGCAATGGTGTTCCGTCTTTGAATATCTGATAGTTCAAGAGTAGACTTGTTACCATCCAACAAAAACAATTCTTTGAAGTGCGTGATAAAGTATCGGCCTTGCTTGTGCAGGATATGGCACGACTGGTAAAGCTTCTTATCTTTACGAGATGCAATGCCGATACGAGTAAGCGTTTCTTTGACCTTCAGGAAATCGTCTGGCTCGTTTAGTGTAACTTCGAGCATATCCTGAGGCGACCATTCAACCGGCGCGTTTTCCTTTTCTTCCACCATGATCCACCTTCTGTTTAATTATGTTTATTTGTTCAGCAGAAAGTAGTGAAAGAGCAGAACGAGTTTTCTCATTATTGTACCCATAATATTCTTTCACCGCTTCAAAATCACCGTCGTGCTTTACTTTGTTCCATTTGGAAAAGCGCTTAGGGTTCTTTCGTATAGTATTTATAAAAAAGTCGTTTTGAAGCTTATTATCAAGATGGTGGTTAGCGTTCATCTCATTAGCGAGAAGAACCGTATCTGAAAAGTAGGAAAAGCTGTGATTAATCATATAGGGAAGATAAGACTTTTCATCCAAGTCATCCCTAATGATATCCTGCTTGTTATTGATCGCTTTTACAAATTCAAACGGACTCACTGGACACTCTCCTTCTCAAGTCAGATGAAGAGAACCTATGGTCTCTCTTATTGTAGTGCAGCTCAATACCTCGCTTAGCGCAGATCGTCCGGCCTGTAAACTCAGTGTCCTTATACTCCTCTCCTAAGATGCGAAGATTTATTGGAAACATGTTCAAGATATCTTCTAAATCTTGCTCAGTCTGGTAAGGAACAATCTCATCAACATATTCAATAGCAGTCAATTGAATATATCTTTCTACTAGGGTCTGAACCGGCTTATTCTTTGAAGGCCGGTCAATAGTCGGATCAGTCTGCAACCCAACGATCAGGTAATCGCAGACTGACTTAGCTTCACGCAGCATCATGATATGCCCTGCATGAAGTAGATCAAATGTACTGCATGTAAATCCTATTTTCATTTAATATCATCCAAGTGACCGATATATTGTTCAAGAATACTTTGTGTATATTCCTCAGTGTTAATATTAGGATTGATATGAGTCTTACCGTAGTAAAGCTGAGGTACAGTCGTGTGACCTTCATCTAAAACAATAAAGGCACGGGCACTAGTATCAGCCTTAATATCTTTTGTGATATAATTGTAACCCCACTGCTCAAGCTTAGTCTTCATCATATCGCAGTACATGCAGTTGGGTTGTGTGTACAAGGTCAGCTGATGTTTCATTTCCATTCTACCTCCGCCATTAGTTCTGTTAAGCAAGCAACAACATTGAGTTCATGATCAGCCACAAAAGCATTCTTGTACTGATAATCTGCAAGGATCAATACGGCACGTGGAATACTTCCAGGCTGAATAGTCTCATACATACTATCATAGATCTTTCTAAAGATTCCAGATGTGTCTGTATCTATATTGCTGGTTACCCAGCTTCTCATCTTTTTGAAGTTCTTAGCCTTAAGATATCCAATGAGATCATTAACAGAATTATTGGAGAGAAGGCTAAGAATACCAGTGTCAATAGTACCACTAAGAGAGTAGCGCTGACACTCATTAATAACCCGACGCCAATCAGGCGCAAAACGGATAATAAGTTCAGCAAGAACTTTCTTATCATATATTACATTCTCCTGATCAAGCATCCAAGTCAAGCGCTTCATGAACTGCATAGACAGTTCTGCAAGCATCTTCTTATTGGTGTTAAACTCATAGACACCACAGCGTGAGTGCAGTGGCTCGATGATACGATTCTTGAAGTTACAGGTGAGAATGAACCGGCAGTTACTAGAGAATTCTTCAATGAATCCGCGGAGTGCAGGTTGGAAAGACTGTGCGTTGAGGTAGTCAGCCTCGTCAAGGATAACTACCTTGTATCCACCAGTCAGGGATACAGAGGATGCAAACTGTTTAATCTTGTTGCGAAGGGTATCGATGTTGCCTTCCTCAGAACCATTAATCAGGATGTAGTCCAGATCAAGTTGATTACACAGCGCTTTGGCTACAGTGGTCTTACCGAGACCAGCAGTACCTGTAAAGAGCATATTAGGAAGTTCTCCCGAAGCCAGGGTCTGCTTGAAGGTATCGAGCAGGGACTTCGGGAGAATACAATCATCGATCTTCTGTGGACGGTATTTTTCTACCCAGAGAAAATCATCATTCATTATGTAGTGCCTTACTGTTAGAGTAAAAAGATTATATCACAGTTAGGGGTCAATGTAAACAGGTTAGTCTTTTTTAGCTTTCAAACCTGTAACGTAAGAGAATGAGCAGCCTTGGAGAAAATAAGTCATGTGATCAAGAAGCTCTGTAATCTCTTCGGCCTTAAAAGTATGGTAGACGCGACTATCTACTTCACCTTCAGGATCGTAGGTAATACGCTCCAAGGTGTATTCATCAGTCCATTTATCCATACTATTCTTCGTCCTCAGCCTCTGCGGCTTCTTGTTGACGTTCTTCGGTTTGTTGGATCAGCTGTACACACTGATCACGGAGTCCACCCACAGTGGACAGCTCTTCACCTTTGAAAGCACCACGCTGCACGATTGCATCGATGATAGCAATAGATGATCGAGCGACTTTCAGATTCAAATCAAAATACTGAGCTTCGTTCATTAGAAATATTCCTTTTATTTTTTCTCTAGAGCAATCCAATATTGGACATTACGGTCAGTGTTTTTAAAGTGACTGACCAATTTACTTGAAACTTGTACCTCGTAGTCACCGGGCATAAGTTTCAAATTATCGATACCGATGGTAAATCCACTACTAAGATCACCAAAGACTTCACCGTCAACACGAATAGTGAAGTTATTGGCAGTAGCATTCTTTGTATCGGTAATGATTAGTTTAACGGACTCATCATCTGAAGCAATCTTGATCTGTTTGTGACCAAGTGCAGAAGCTGCCCGCTTGAGTTTATTATGTATATCCTGTGTTAGGACAAACCGTACCTCTGGATCAGGCATGGTGACTTCCTTACTAGGAGGTTGAGTCAGCATATCGATATCAGAGTAGTAGTACTTAATGCTAGAACCGTTACCTGCCAGAGACAGGGAATCTTCATTAAACTGAATTTCAGCGTCATCAACCAGACTCATAACACGTACGAGTTCAGTTGCATCATAGATACCAAAGTCCATGGGAATGGGTTCATCGAGCTCAATCTTAGCCATGACGTTCTTGGCCTCAGATACAATACTCAATGACGTACCCTGTCTGAACACAATATTCTGGTTAATTGACCCGAAGTTCTGTAGCACCTCGAGCATGTCATTCGCTTGCATTATCAAATCCTTCTTCTAAATCATGCGTGTGCATAGCCATAATCGCATAGTGTGCGATCTTCATCAGGTCATCGCGATTGCGTCCACCTTTCTTTCCATAGCGCTGAGCGTACTTCATTACGTTACCAAGACAGAAGCCCATGCCATGTCCTGCATCTACGATAAACTCAGTAGCTTGAAATCTTTGTTTGGAGTAGTGTGAACCATACGTCTTATCGATGTAAGCTTGTAGCTGGTTCATAATTTTATCTTCACTGTATTTGTACATAATAAAGTCCGTAGTTAATCGATTAAGGTATCATACCATATTTTATGGTGTTTGTACATACTAAAAATTAAATCATGCTCCATTTTACGCCTGCCTCATTAAACATTTGAGTTGTGCGCTGCCATGAATCTTTCCATACCTCTGGAATATCCATACGAGGTACGACGACTTTTTTGATACCAACCTGAATAATACCTTTTGCACAATCTGAGCAGACAGGCAAACCGTAGACATACAGAGTCGCACCGTTCAGTGAAACACCATTGTACGTAGCATTATATATCACATTCATCTCAGCATGTACAACATATTTGTATTTGGTTTCACGATTATCGTATCTTATTTTAGTATCTTCGATACCACGAGGGAAACCGTTGTATCCCTGTGATAGGACTTGGCCTTTGTCTCCGATGGCAACTGCACCGATTTTACTGGATGGATCTTTTGACCAGGTCGAGACTTCCTTGGCCAAAGACATATAGCGTTCGTCCCATTTCATTACATGAATTCCTCTAGAGGTGATTTTTCTGGTGGATGGCCTTGACGCTGATCCCAGCCTGAGACCCATCCGGAGTTATTAGTTATATCACTTGATACATGATCAAATGTGTCATCACTCCGTGGAACATAGTTCTGACCAAACCGCACAAAGTCACAGAGAACATCCTCGTTATCCCTGGGCGCTCCACCCATCCGCTCACAAAGGATATCCATGAAAGCATCGGTAGTATATCCAGATGAAAGCTTTTGCATACAACGTACTGCATTATTACCAAAATACCCGTGAGACATATCGTCTACCAAGTCTTTGTGATAATCACCTAGATCATATGAGAAAGCAGCATAAACGAAATTAAATCGTTTGTGACCTTGACTCAGGTTATACTCATTGAGATAATCCACAACTTGTTTGTGTGTCTTCTTGTCTCCCATGTACAACCAATCGATCAGCTTATCCAAAAGCCCAGGTAGTTCCTCAGTGATATAGTCAACTACACTTACACCTTTACGTGGAGCAGGTGGTTGGTTACCAATGGACGTAAAGGTAGGAATCTTGTTTGCCTTACGTTCCTTGATATTTTCAATCATCTCACCAATAGATTCCATTGTTCCCCATTCGTGAACACAATTATTACGATATCCATGGTCGCGGGTAAACGAAGCACCTGAGCCTGTTGCTCGATGCGCCATATAGGCAAAGAACCAGGTCTTAAGATCCCACTTATCAGTCACATAATTATCACAAAGATACCAGTGTTTTAGCCCTAAAGACGGATTATTAATTTGGTGGTGTCGTTTAGGAGTTTCCGATCTAAACTTCAAGTCCTGCAATACATTGGAAAACCCAGCAGCGTTTCGTGTATAACAATCATAGATGTCAATTTTCTGCATCAAAGGATCATTAACTTCTCTATCTGCATCAGGACCTTCATATGGAAGCTTTCCCCAGTTACAGTTAAGCTGCAGCCATTTAGCACGAGGGTAATAGTAATGAACTAATACTTCAATTGCTTCTTCATTTAACCACTTCATTCACCCCACTCCCGGAAAGAGTTGGTTTCTTTGATAACATCTAGATTTTGCAATACAGGTTCCTTTCCTACATTCCAAAACAGAATATCCTTATCAGAATTTTTTGGGATATATTTCCACACCTTTCCGTCATAAGTATCGATCACGGGGAAATCTGGTAGGTTCTGGCACTGTTCTGGCTTAGTAAAGGCCAATGGTTCTGAGATAGCTTCTGCCTTACCCAACTCACCATTTTTCATATTTCGTGCCACACAAACAGATACAAACTCAGTATCAGGCCAGGCGATTTGCAAAGCACGAGTCAGAACACCGGTAGATGTTGCACAATATACCTGGTCAGGAGCATCGATCTTCATGGCAGTCTTAACAATACCAGCTGTAACCATTTCATGCTTGAGACCTAATGGGATAAAGAATGTATTAGGTCTTTCATCTGCCCATTCCTTGGCAATCTTGTTTAGATTAGGCATTGCAGCGATTCTATGAAAAGAAACCTCAGCGCCACGTTCAATACAACAGGCCTGATGCATGGAGATTTGCTTGGATGAAGGCATGAATAGTTTTACCTTCTTATCATGACGTTTAGCCACATCCAGAATAGAAACGCCTGCCAGTCCCGTACGTGGCTGTACATACACCACCGTGTCCACGTGCTCAGGCAGGGAAGAAATCAAACAATCACCTCCACGAACCTTTGAGCCTACTAGGTAATCATCACGTACAACACGGATACCTTCATGTTCAGTGATCACAGGAGGACCATACGGGTCTTCCCAGTCTTTTGCCAAATCTAAATAATATTCCTGACATTCTTGTGGATCAGACCAAGGAAAAGGTCGGATATCTTTATTCACACCATCGATAACGTGGTTATTATGTGCCATTATATACCTCAATCATATACATCTAAATGTCCTGTTGTCACCCCAAAATCTTTACGGCGATAATAGAGAGGTGCAATGTGAAAGCTAGAACCAAACTCCATGTGGGTTTCAGCATAAGCCTTAGGGTCCATAGTATACCAATCAGATGGTGGAGCTACCACATTAACCTTATGTTTATTTAGCTCATCAATAAAGCTATTAGTAATAATGCGTCGTTCTTGAACTGATCCATAGAATGGAGAATCTTTATAGAATCCGGACTTAGGAATCTTACGGCCTTCCCACTCTACAGGAACAGGGTATGCGTATGAAACTTTACACCCATGATCCCTTTCTAGCTCTGACCCTTGTTTAACATATTTGTTAATTAATTTAGTAAGACTATCTTTCCATTCGTTCTGTCTCAGAAGGTGATGGCGGATATCAATTGAACCAAATGAAAGAGTAATATCACCTTTAATAGTCATCCCTCTAAACATAGTTTTTAAACCAAGCTGCAATGCGCCATACAGAGTTTTACCGTCATTACGAAGAACAGCGTCATTTTTATTACTGAATGCAATCGTATGGCTATCACCCATAGTAATACCGCTTATTGTGCGAGTTTCTATATTATCATTTTGTTTTAGTAATGTTACAGTTTTCTCAAAGGCTTCGAGCTTATCAAACCACTCGTCAGTGAAACCCTTGTAAGTCGTCTTAGCACCAATACGCTTTCGAAGTGAACTGCAGAGATCAAAAGGCCAATCAAGGCATACGACTCTCTTACACTGCATGACCAGATTCAATCGGTCGAATAGTTCTTGGTTTGCACCACCAAATAGATTTAGAGAACCTGAGTAGTTTGCACCAAAATCAATATAGACGATATCATGATTTAAAATATTCTCCGAACATTTATGATCGATAACAGCATTTAAATGATGCTCCCACACCTTAGACCATCCTAGGGTGTGGGACTTTTTGTTTTTAGGAATGTTATTGATGGGATTAGTTATAACAGCCATTATTTCACCAGATCAAAGTGTCTTTCATATACATGCAGGTTTTGTACCTGCCAAGTGATCGTACCTACTTCCATCTCTTTGCGATAGTCTGCATCCCAAGCTCGGCTAAGATAGATAGAGTTATAGTCATGTGTCAATTGAGATAGTACGTGATGCTGCCAGGCATAATCATTCTTGTATCCATATACTACATCATTTGAGCGCATTTGTACAACACAATTTACCTTACCGTCACGAATATAATATGTTACGGCATTGGTGCAGATAAAATCGTTTTTATCGTTTTCATTGTATTCATGCCAGATAGATGGACGTTGATAGACCATGGTAGCACGGCGGCTATCCATGTTACTCAGGAGCTCATCTAGAACTTGACCATATTGATTATAATACTTGTCAGAATAAATTAGCTTACCGTAGTTGGAATTAATTTCACCATAACCATTAGCTGCAATCTGCCACGCCTTAGGTGGTTCATCACCATAGCTGATATCATTAATGTTATTAGACATAATCTGATACCAGTCAAGTTCAGCTTTGACATATTCTTCATTGACAGTGCCAAAGATAGCTGGCTCATCTGCAACGAAAGACGCACCGATCAGCTCAATAGTCTTGCTGCCGGTGCGATCAGTTGTAAACTCTTCATTGGCCAGAGCCTGAATAAAGTGTTGGCGAATATCTGATACATTCATTTTGTAGTCAACCTTTCAAAATCTTTTGTAACACTCTGTGCCATAATCATATTGTAGGCACCTGCATCTTCCTTACGACCATACTGATCAAACAGTTTCTTGTGTTCTTGTGCATGGTCATATGGAGTTAGATATACAAGATTCTCAGCAACATCTGTCCCTCCCAAGAACTTAGGGACAATGTGATGCCGGTGAAAACCTTTCTTGGGAGGGAGTTCCATTAGTCTACTTTCTTGTTGAACATATCACGGTCAAGGTCTTGACCATCCATCTTACCACGAAGATACATTACTGCAAACGAGGCGTAGTTAATCAGGTCTTTGTAGGTATCTTCAAGAGACTCGAAGTTAGGGTTAGCTGTATTACTCTCTAGCAGAGACTGTGCGCGGTACATTTTACCTTGCATAATGTCATGCAGAGAATCGATACCACGACGGTAGTGCATTGCTTGAGTAACGTTAGAGTTGGGGTTCTGATAGTCTTGACCTTTACGGATTTGCAGGTCAATACATTCTTGTAGAACTTTTACGGATTCACGATCAGACATATTAATCTCCATATAACATAGGATTTAAAGCTTTAACAAAAAGGCCTTCTGCAGCTAATAAATCATGAGAAGTTTTTAAACCTAGCTTATCAGCAGAAATATATTTTAACACAAAACTTTCGTCTTGTATACCTTTTTTATGAAATTTTAAACCGCTTTTTTCTCCTGTCCATTCTGGATTATTCATGGACATTTTATGACGCCCAATTCTACTTTTAATGCAATTTTTAGTTTGTCCAATATATGCAATGTCGCCGTTTTGACGACAAATAAAATATATTCCAGCCATTTTTTTCTTAATAGGATATCGCACATGGTAGTCTGATCTAGAGAATGGAATTTCCATCTCTTCAACCAGGTACATATTAGAATTTACATAGTCTTTAGCTATGGGCATAAGAGGCTTCATCTATTCGATTTACCTTGTCGTATGTTTATTATGCAAAGATAGATTCAGTATACACTGATTCTTGCTGCTTGTAAACAGAAAAATTAGAATCTGGTTCAACAAATTTTCCGTCTTGGGCCCAAACATAATATTTAGGCGATTTACTAGATTCATTAAACTGAGACAAACGGCACTGAGATTCAATTGAGTCTTTAGTATCAATCTGCACAATCTTCAAAGAAACTGTATCGCCGATTTCCATTGGCCGAGTGCGAGGCTGATTGAACCTATAAAAAATATAGTGATCAAATTCAGATTGTCTAGTATAACTGCCGATAGTTACACTACCGCCATTATTTACAGATTTAATCTCACAGCGGTTATATTCTGGAATTACCACATCATACCTCATGGTATTTGGATTTTCGCCTTTTCCAGAAGAAATTAGATGCCATTCGAGCAGAAGGCAGTCAGCATGCATAAGCCGCCAATTTTCATTACGACCCTCTGATCTAAACTTGTTTTTATATTCATTACGATAGTTAATGAAATCTTCAGTGATTTCAATTTCATATTCAAGTTGCATTAGAACTTTCCTGTATTACCTGTGTGATCCGGACCTACCCAACCTTCTGGCTTGATAAGGTCTGGAAGACCGAGTGGATTAGGGCGAGATTCCTTAACACCAACTTCTTTAGACATGTTAGCCTTAAGAACTTCATCCCATGCTTTATGTGCATCAATACCAAAAGCATCAAGTGTACCAATGGCTACAACACACAGATCAATAAGACCGTCAACAATCTCTTTATTGTCACGGTGTTGTAGATTGCTAGCGCGGCGAGTTTCGTTCAACTCTTCTTCTAAGAATCTAAGACGGAAAGCCAAAAACTCTAAAAGCTGATCCTTATCCATCTTTTCCACGGCTTCGCGCACACCAAACTTAGTATGCATATCATGGATATCTTTTACCCAATCTTTAGACATAATAGTCTCCTTATGTTAAAAATAGTATTGTACAACGAAAAAGGGGGTATGTAAACCCCCTAAATTATTTAATTTTACTAAAGTTCTTGTCTTTATAGAACTCTATCTTGTGCTTAAACCTGTTATCCAGGATTTCACCCTTATGCGAGATAACAAAGACGTTGGCTGACTCACCGAGGGAGTAGATGATCTTAAACAAGTTCTCAATGCCATCATTATCCAGACTAGAATCAAACGTTTCATCCAATACCAAAAGGTTGGTAGCCACACTGTTCTTCATACGTGCAATCTGACGCCAGGTAAACAGCAGTGCCAAATCGATCCGTTGCTTCTCACCTTCACTGAAGGAATCGTAAGAGAAGCTGTCACGATGACGTGACCGGATAGTTTCGTTAAAGGCTTCATCCAGTTCAAAGTGCACGAAGAAGTCCAGGGTCTGGAGGTAATTGTTGATGTACTTGTTCATGACTGGCAGATATTGACGGATGATCTTGGTCTTGATACCGGTGTCCTTCAGCATCTCCATCATTGCCTTGGAGTAGTCGTGCTCCTGATCCAGCTCCATCTTCTCAGTGATCAGAGAATCTTTCTGATCGATGAACTCATCCAGCTCGTTGGATGCTTCAACGATATTGGTCTTAGTATCTGATACCTGGGTAATCTCTTTCTCTAGTTTAGCAATAGTTTTATGTGCCCAAGAAATCTTCAGGTTATTTTCATTTAGTTCAGAATTAAGGTTACGTTGCTCTTCTGCTTGTGCTGTTAATTCTTCCACCTGTTCTTGATAAGTCTTAATATCATTGTTTACCTTCTGATACGAGCTCTGGACTTCCTCGGCCTTCTTTGTAATCTCCGTTTTTTTCTCGTGTTTAATATCTTCAGTAATCTGCTGCGTGCAAGTCGGACAAACATCGTTATCATCGAAGAACTTACTCTCTTTAACTAGGGTTGAAATTTCCTTCTTCAGTCCGGCTGCTTCTCCTCTGGCCACTCCGGCAGATTCATTAGCCACTCTGAGAAGTTCTTCTGTCTGATCATACGTTGTCTGGAGAGTTTCTTGTATTTTTTCATTTTGATCATTGAGCGACCCAATTGTATCTTCCTGCGCCGTGATTTCGGTTTGTTTCTCACGAATCTTCTCCTCGTTTAAGTTCTTGATGTCACGAATGTACTTACGCTGCATCTCAATCTTGCTGCGTACCAGGTCGACCTGATGGCTTTTGTCTTGAATCTTATCCTTGATGGTACTGATGTTTTCCTTCAGGATACCGTTCATCTTGGAAAAGATGTTGATATCCAATAGGTCCTCGATAACCTCACGACGCTGTGCCGCTGCCAGTTGCATGAAAGGTACGAAGGATGATGAACCCAATACCACAATCTGATGGAATGACTTGTGATTAAGTTTAAGGATATTCTGCTCAAGCATCTTCTGAAACTCACGGGCGTGTGACGTCTCGTTGAAGGTCTCACCGTTACGATGAATCTCAAACACAGTGGGCTTCATGCCACGTACGACTTTGTATTGGTTGGGACCGACAGTGAACTCGACTTCAACCCTGGTATCCTTACCGTTAATACTATTGATCAGCTGTGGCTTATTGATGTTACGATACGGCTTACCAAACAGACCAAAGGACAGAGCATCCAGCATCGTGGATTTCCCTGCCCCGTTTCCGCCTACGATAAGTGTCGTAGATACAGAGTCTAGTTTGATCTCTGTAAATGAGTTACCGGTGGATAGGAAGTTTTTCCACCGTACGGCATTGAATTGGATCATAAAATTTCAATCGACTGTGCTTCAGTGTAAAGATCTCGCATCTTTGTCTTAAGATGTGACTTATCCAGATTAGTCTCAGATGCCTCAATATAATCATCCAGGAGCGTCTGTGTGTCATCCACAGCCACGTCAGCGCTTTCATCGTATCCAATCATATGATCAAAGTTCTCAGCAATCTTTAGATCATGAAGGTTCTGATCCTGTAGCTTATCAATAAAGGCTTCAAACATCTGTGGTTTTGTTTTGTTCACAACGACTACCTTGACAAAGTGTCCTGAAAAATCTGGTATTCTATTATAATCATATTTGGTATCATTGTACACTACTTTTTTGAACAAAGTGTGTGGGTTTTGTACGGCGGTCAATTCACGCGTCTCTGTATCTAAAATGTGGAAATATTTTTTATCGTTGCAGTCCGACCAAAAGAACTCCATCTGTGATCCCAGATAGTGGATATTATCACCACTGTTCTTAGTGTGGTAGTGTCCTGAGAATACGGATTCAAACCTAGAGAAGATACTGGCATCCATACCGTGATCGTTCTTGATACCACGCATCATCTCAAAGCCACTCAGTTCCAAGTGTCCTCCAAGGATATCAGCCTTACAGTTCTTGATAAAGTTAATAGACTCATCCCAATTATCTTTAGTCATCCAAGGAAGAAGCGCAAGTCTCAGTGTTTGGTATTCGATGACAGTTGGCTTTTCAATAATCGCAACTTCGTTGATAAAGAACCCGAGGAGTTCCTTGAGAGAGTTTGGAGTATTGGTATCTTTAAAATAAGTGTCATGATTACCAGGAATAATATCCATTCTAATGCCGAGATCTCGGAGAGGTTCGAGAAAATGCTTTCGATTATGGTTGAGACATTTAATATTGATTGCTTTTCTGTTGTCATAGTAGTCACCTAGATGCACAATCTGTTTAATATCATGTTCTTTAAGATATGGAAAAAATGTCTCACCATAAAACTTTGCTGCATTATCTAAAAAAATATCGGAAGAGTTCCGGATACCACAATGGGTATCGTTCAAAATTGCAATTTTCATTCAACTCACTTAATAATATTGGCAATCACTGTTTCAAATTGTTCGACCTTCTCTGTTCTATTAGGCCAATAGATATAATCCTTTTCAGGGTTTTTCTTAAGGTTAGATAGGAGAGGTAGTATGGCATTGTAGAGCTTGTTTACTTTATCTTCGTACGATGATGCAGTGGCTTCAGCTGTTGCTGCGCTCTCGGCGGTTTTCTGTACAACCTCCAGTTCCTGTTCATCGACGATAGTAAATCCAAAGTCAAAGATGTCGTCTGTCATTATAGCACCTTTAAAATCTTTCTTCCTTTTTTGTCTTCTTTTAGGTCACCGTAGTAACCAATAGAAGTCATGTAGAGTGTTTCTTTCTTGATTGATTTAAGCTGTTCAAGTACGGACTTCTTCTTAACACGTGCAGGAATCTTAGTTGCTGCGTTAAGTGAAACCTCACCGTAGATAATGTCTGCGCTTTCAACCACCTTAATAAATTCTTTTAGTTTATAGTTCTTCATAAAAACTCCGTTAAATCCGAATCATTAGTTTTTCGAATCCTTCTTTTGGGTAATTCCTGCTTTGGCTTCACGTATTCTTCATTTGTCGTTTCTTGATTCTCACGTAGTTTATTCTTAACTTCTTCAATATAAGCCATAGTAATCTGTTTAGAATAGTCGTCCTGGTTATTATTTAACTGAAACAAATCGGCGCCGTAGCCATTATCAATCAATTCGTCTTTGATTTCTTTCTGTTTCTTTTCCTTGGCGATTCTCCGAAGAAAGGCATAATAACAGATTTGAGTGAAATAAGCAAAAGCATTTGGTTTACCTGATCTAGTTGCTGCTTCGATATTATAGTTGCGGATAGCTTTCAAACAGTTTTCAATGGCATCCATGACCATCTCATCTCTGTATGAGTACCCGATAAAATTTGGTTTACGTGAGAGCCCCTCTGCAATCTGTTGAAAGCCAAGAGCGACATAGTTAGGGACAATTGGTTTTTCATTTTCACTGGCGTTATATTTTTCGACATATTCACACACTGCTGCAGAAAAGTCTTTGTTGTTAATATAGTTTTGCTTTTTACGTTTCATGAAAATGACCTTAAAGGTTAATTAATTTATGTATTATACAACATAAAAACTTAAATGTACACACATTTTTACTATGTACAAATTGAGCAAATTAGTATATAATAAGTTTACTGTTTGTGGGGGAGAGGAGTATACCTATTTTTAATGAATAGTATCTTCACCGGTCAACTCTTCAAACAGATCATCAATACTATCAAAGCTTTCCATCTCTTCGTCTTCAGGATCTTTATTGAAGTACTCACTAGTTAATTGCTCTCTATAAGTATAGTAATTTTCTAATACTAAATCTTCTGGCTCACTAACTGAAACCACAGAACCACCAGATAGAGTCATGACTTTTGTATAGTTTGCACCAAACTTCCATCTAGTTAGAAAAAGTGATTGTTTCATACTATTGAAACGAATCTCTAATGGTACTTCAATCATAAAAAAGTTGTCTTTAGTGTCGACTACCGTAGTAATAATTTCTTCACCGGTAATTAACTTAAAAACTTTTGGATTGTTTTGTAATGAATCTTCTGTCACAGTGACACCTCGAATACATCATAGTCGAACTTTTCTCTTTTGTAGATCTTCATGCGTTCAATGGCATGTAGGAGAGTGTAGTTCTTTTTTTGTTTCATATGCATATCATCAGCAATATCATAGAGAGTCGTAGACCTACCGTCTTCTGATTTTCTCAAGCCTCTACCAATAGATTGTAGTACCTTGACCTGAGATTTAGAAGGTGATGCAAAAATAATGTTATGCAAATTTTTAATATTTACCCCTGTGGAGAACGTGCCCAAGCTAGCCACAATGATAGCATTTTTCTGTCGTTCAACAATGCCCCGTATTTCTTCTCTGACTTCAGCATCGACTTCACCTGATACAAAGAAAACCTTACGCCGTTCATGTGCTTTATCCTTGATTAGATCGTAGATAATCTTACCATGCTTTTCCACGTATTGGAAGAGTACCAATGTATTACCTTCTTGGTCGAGCGCTAGATTACGTACCAGTCTGTTACGCTTGACATTACTAACAAGGTAGTCAATCTCATAGTGGTAATCCTTACTATTTATAATGTCCTTACATACCTCAGGAGGATACTTCAACAAAAGAACATTAATCTTCAGTTGTGCCAGAGTATCAGCATCCATTAGCTTTTTAGTTGTGGTTACATTATAGACACGACCGAACAAACCCTCTAGCACAAGCTTATGTGTCTGTGTTCCATCCAATGTACCTGTAGTACCGAAACGAAACTCAGCTTCCCTGGATTTGTTCATAATACCAGTGAGAGATCTCGCCTTGAAGTTATGCACCTCATCACCGAACACAGCTCCGAACTGTTCAAACCACGTGCCAGGAAGTTTATAGATCGATTGCCATGTGGAGATAAAGACTCGCTCAGGAACATTGTGCTTAGGCATACCAGAGTAGATGCGATGACACATTTGCGATACATCAAAATCATCATTCTGTGCGTATTCCTCAAAATCGGAATACATTTGTTGTACAAGTGATGTTGTGGGTACTACAATAATTGCACGTTTGTTATCATTCTCCAGGAACCAACGCATCAAGATATAGATGATCAGAGACTTACCTGAGCCCGTAGGTGATAGTAGAATGAGTCGCTTAGACTGGATAGCCTGAGCTATGGCATCAAACTGATAGTCTCGTGGTTCAAAGGGAAGGTTTAGAGATTTGATGAACTTAGCTAGTTCTTTAGGATCAACTGATACACTGCTATCAGGCCTACCATATGTGGTATCATGATCCAGTTCAATTGTATAGTTACGTGGACGAACAAACTCGTCTAGATACTCATACAAACCGCAAGGAAGCTCTTGCTTGTTGATATCGTATAATCGTACCTTACCGTCCCACCTACGTTGCTTAAACGCAGGCATGTACTTATGACCAGGAACCTCAAAGGAAAAGAAATCATTCAGTTCGTTTGCGATTTGTGGTTCTGATACTACAAGAAGTTGGGAATGGTTTTTCTTGCGTACGTGTAAGGTATTGGATTTAAGTTCCATTACTTAAGTTTTTTGCGCATCTTAGAAGGCATTTGAAACAAGGCATTGACATTGTCTGTGACCGGATTTCGAGCAAAGATAGTCCAACAGATAACTTTTTCATTAGGATACTGCTCTGCAATGAATTCTCTGAAACTTGTACCAGTCGTATAGACATCATCTACGATCAATACGGGATCGTTTGGGTTTCCAGTTGAATACTTATCCAACATCTGACCCAATCGCACACCACCACGTGGAATACCTACTGCTTCACGGAATGGTCTATTTTCATATTCCATAATCATTTTAGCAAGACAGCGCCAATCATCAGTATAAAGCGCATCCATCTCGATTTTCCATCCAAGCTTATGTCCTGCATGGGAAATAAATTCTTCGTCATCAAATAAAGCCACGTAACTCATCCTCCAGATTCAAACCTCCGCCAATCAATCATATTCTTAATAGTTGAATGTCGCCATCGTATATTGTTAATGATCTCGTCAAGAGTACTTATAATCGTCTTATAGTATGTAATTTTTTCCTCTGACTGCTGAATGTCTGTATCAGCATCGTAATAGTGATCCATATCACCTTTCAATACTTTTAGTCCATTAAAAGGATCGAAGTCCCATCCTTTTTCCTGAATGGTCTCGGCATCCATC
>Ga0213866_10001597_pt1 | contig 16644 bp, 13 predicted proteins | sample PICome_11_FD_160079 | JGI IMG/M metagenome (GOLD analysis project Ga0213866, IMG submission 160079) | Coastal seawater microbial communities near Pivers Island, North Carolina, United States - PICO284 | ecosystem: Environmental > Aquatic > Marine > Coastal | place: USA: North Carolina...
TTGACCCCGCCGTGGTCAATGAGCGCCTTGGGCTATTGCTGGTGGTCGGAGCCGCCTTTATCGGTTCGCTTGGCACGATTGTGATGAAGCAACTCACCCATACCGGCGTCTATCAAATGCAGGCTTGGATTGCGATTATGAGCTGGCCGCCGCTTGTCGCCGTATCGCTGGTTTTTGAACAAAACCATGTCGCCCTATTGGCAAATGCCGGCCTGTATGGCTGGGGCGGGGTGATTTACACCGCGCTTGGTGCCAGCCTGATTGGTCATGCCGGCATGTATTATTTATTGCAACGCTATGATGTCTCGGTCACCGCGCCGCTGACGCTGATGGCACCGGTTTTCGGCATTATATTTGGTGTTTTGTTTTGGGGCGACAGCCTCGGTCTGCGCTTCTGGATTGGCGGGTCACTGACTTTGCTCGGCGTGCTTATCATCGGCTTGCGGAAACGGGAAGTGGCACCGGCGGGGGCGGTATTATGAGTTTGGATTTTATCGACCGGCCTTCGCCCAATCACAATGAACGCAAGTGTCCGGTCTCGCTTCTGGTGCTGCATTACACGGATATGGCTGAACTTGACCATGCCCTGTCGCGCCTGTGCGATCCGGCTTGCGAAGTATCGGCGCATTATCTGATAGACAAGCAGGGGCGCATTTACCGGCTGGTTGATGAAAGCCGCCGTGCCTGGCATGCCGGCGTTAGCTGCTGGCAGGGCGAGCGCGATGTCAACAGCGCCTCAATTGGCATTGAGCTTGACCATGCCGGTTATGACGCCAATGGCACAATGGCCGCATTTCCGGCGGCGCAAATGGCGGCTTTGACCGCATTGGCGCGTGATATTATTGCCCGTCACGACATTTTACCGGCCAATGTGCTGGGTCACAGCGATGTCGCGCCGGGACGCAAAATTGACCCCGGCGAAGCGTTTGACTGGCGCGCCTTGGCGGCTGCCGGTATCGGTCTGTGGCCGGAAAATGTGCCGATTGAAAATGTCGGGGCGTTACGCCTTGGCGATGACAATCCGGCTGTCAATGCGTTGCGGCAAACATTGGCGGCCTATGGCTATGATATCCCTGTCACCGGCGCGTTTGATGCACCGATGCAGGCAGTGATTTGTGCCTTTCAACGCCATTTCAGGCCGCAAAAAATTGACGGTATCGCTGACGCCCAAACCCGAACCTTGATTTATGCGGCCTGTCGCGCGCGCGGTTGAACAAATCGGGGGACAGCCTGTAAGCCATCCCCCTTTACGCAAAATACTGTTACCCAACGGTTCCGGCCTATGAAAAGCGGCACGCTGCCAGATGCGTGAGCGCCCATTAAGTGCCGGGCCGTTGTCCATTTCAGCTATAAGAGAGAAATCCCTGCCTTTTTCCCAAAAGGTATTTTATCGGGCAGGCAGCCCGACAGGCTGCTTGTAGCTGTAAAATGGACGTGGTCATTGTTACGTTAACGGGCGTGCGGGCGCAACCGCTATCTGAAATCACCCTGCTAAAACACCCGCATTTGCTTGACCTTTTCGCGCTTCCGGCGTAAGCCGGATTTCGGTCAGAGGGTCGGGTGGCCGCGCCTGCCGGTTTTACCGGTCGGTGAGGAAAGTCCGGGCTCCACGGAAACACGACGCCGGATAACGTCCGGCGGAGGCGACTCCAGGGAAAGTGCCGCAGAAAGTAAACCGCCCGCAAGGGTAAGGGTGAAAGGGTGCGGTAAGAGCGCACCGCGCTGCCGGTAACGGCAGTGGCAGGGTAAACCCCGTCGGGAGCAAAACCAAATAGGGGCGGCATATGACCGGTTTTCGGGTCGTCGCCCGGGTAGGTTGCTGGAGGTGTCTGGTAACAGGCATCCAAGATGAATGGTCACCGCCGCCGCAAGGCGGATACAGAACCCGGCTTACAGACCCTCTGACCGCTATTTCACATAGAGCCAAACAAAACTCAATTTTCACGCCTTTTGTCCCTCGAACAAGGTTTTTCAGAGCGGCAATCATGGGAGAAGATACCGTTATTACCCCTATATTCCCATTGACAACCCGCAAAATCCCGTGTTATCCCATAAGAACCCATATCAAACCGGATATGGCCCCCGTTTATCCCATACGGGGCAAGGAGCAGGAGAGCAGACATGGCCGTGTTCATGTCCACAATTGCAGGTAAAATAGACGCCAAGGGGCGCGTCTCAGTGCCGTCTGCCTTTCGCTCGGTGATTTCCGCGCAAAACAATGACCCGTCCGGTCAGCCCAGCATCTTTATTTATCCCTCTTTCACCGAAGCGGCGATTGAGGGCGGCGGCCAGATATTGATGGATAAATACAGCGCCATGCTTGACCCGCTGGCGCCGTTTACAAAAGAAAATGACGCGCTGGCCAATTCGCTGTTTGCTGATGCTCATTCGCTGAAATGCGATGCCGATGGGCGCGTTTCCCTGCCGGAAGATTTGCTGGCGCATGCGGGCATTGAGCAGGAATTATGCTTTGTCGGCCAACGCAGCAAGTTTCAGATTTGGAATCCGCAAAAATATGCTGAATTCCGCGCCCGCGCGCGCGAACAGGCGCTTCAAAACCGCGCGCTTTTGGGCTCTTTGTCGAGTTCCGAGCCGCCGGGAGGGCGTGGCTGATGGGTGCGCGGGGAAACGCTCATGGGCAGGCCCGGGGCGAGGCCCCGATTTCGCAGCCGCATGTGCCGGTTTTACTGGCCGAAGTTCTTGACGCCATGTCGCCGCGCGACAATGCTGTCTATGTCGATGGCACATTTGGCGCGGGCGGTTATAGTCGCGCTTTGCTTGAAGCGGCGCAATGCCGGGTTATCGCTTTTGACCGCGACCCGACGGCACAAGCCGCAGCCAATACCCTCACTGCCGAGTTTGGCGACAGATTCAGCTTTATAGCTGGCTGTTTCGGCGATATGCGCGCGCTGTTGGCGGCGGCTAATGTGGCGCAAGTCGATGGCGTGGTTTTCGACCTTGGCGTGTCCTCCATGCAGCTTGATGAGGCTGAGCGCGGGTTTTCCTTCATGCGTGACGGGCCGCTTGACATGCGGATGGGCAATGACGGCATGAGTGCGACCGAGCTGGTCAATCAGGCCGCGCCGGATTTGCTGGCCGATATTTTGCATATTTACGGCGAGGAACGCCGCGCCCGTGCCATTGCCAAAGCTCTGGTGCGCGCGCGTGACATTGCGCCCATCACCCGCACCGGCGAATTGGTTGATGTGATTGTCAGCGTGCTGGGTCAGCCCAGAGGAAAAGGCGCGCATCCGGCGACCCGCACATTTCAGGCTTTACGGATTTATCTCAATGATGAATTAGGTGAGTTGGTCAAGGGTCTGGCGGCGGCTGAAGAAATGCTGGCGCCGGGCGGTTGCCTTGTGGTGGTGACATTTCATTCGCTGGAAGACCGGATTGCCAAGAAGTTTCTGGCGCGGCGCAATGGCCGCGAGGGACGCCCGTCGCGCCATTTGCCCGAAGCCGCCATGCCTGATTACAGCTTTGCCGCTGCCGCCAAAAATTCAATCAAGGCAAAGGATGACGAAATTAAAGTCAATCCAAGGGCGCGCTCGGCGCGTTTGCGCACCGCCATCCGCACCGAGGCCAAGGCTTTTCCGCTGGATGATGCCTTGCTGCCGCCGCGTGCGCCCAGATTGGCAGGTCATGAGCGAGAGGTGGCGCCATGATTAGGCTGCTCAATACATTATGTGTGATTTGCTTTATCGCCCTGACTTTGGCGGTCTATCACATTCGCTACAGCGCCGAGGCGGAAGCGCGCGAATTGCGCCGTCTCGAACACCGGATAGGCGCGCAATTGGAGCAGCGCCGCGTGTTGGAGGCCGAATGGAGCAGTCTGAACGACCCACAACGCTTGCAATATCTGGCCGGAAAATATCTCGACCTGCAAGTGGCGCGGGCGTCGCAATATGTTGAGGAAAACGAAGAGGCTATAACCAGCGTCCCGGTTCTGTCGCGGGCGGAAGGGGGCGTGCGTGGCGCGCGCTAGGCTACCTGTTGTGCGCGCCGGTGGCGATTGGGCGGCGCATTTGGCAGGGCGTGACGGCATTGTTGGTGCCGATTTGTCCGGCCATGCGGTTGAAATCACGCGGCGACGCTTGCGAATTGCGATTGTCTGTTTCGGTCTGGTATTCACCTTGTTGGGCGTGCGGCTGGTTCATTTGACGGCGATTGGAACCAATCCGGCCATGGCGCAGCGCGGAGCCGGTGGCATGAGCGCGCAATTGCGCCCAATGATTGTTGACCGCATGGGCGCGGTGCTGGCGACGCAAATGGACACGACAACGCTGGCCGCCAATCCGCGCGAAATTACCGATACTGAAACTCTAAGCAAACAATTGGCCGCCACTTTGCCGGATTTGAGTGCGTCGCGGCTTGTTCGGCAATTGGCGACGCAGTCAAACTATGTCACGCTCAAGCGCGGCTTGACACCGGCGGAAAAGCGCGCGGTTTTGAATCTGGGCAATCCGGCGCTGAAACTGACGGCAACGCCACGGCGTGTCTATCCGTCGGGGGCGGCAGCGGCGCATCTTGTGGGCTTTGCCAGCAGTGATATGAACGGGCTGGCCGGTCTGGAACGGCGTATTGACGGTTTGCTGGATGCTGCGCGTGACGGCGAATTGTCGGAAAATATATTTGTGCCGGATGAAAACGGCCAGCCGGTTTTCGAAACCAGTATTGATATTCGGGTGCAACATGGCGTGCGCGACATTCTCGGTCAGGCCATGCAGCGTTACAAAGCGAAATCAGCCGGTGCCATTATGGTCGATGTTCACAATGGCGAGATTGTCGCGCTGGTATCGCTGCCTGACTTTGACCCCAATCAGCCAACCCGTGACGGGATGGAATTGCATTTCAACCAAATGACGCTTGGCGTCTATGAGCTGGGATCAATTTTCAAAGTCTTTACCGCCGCTATGGCGCTGGAAAGCGACCAAATCGGTTTTGAGCAGACATTTGATACGGCAGAGCCATTGCAGATTGGCAGCCATGAGATAAATGATGTGCATGGTCAGGCGCGCCCGCTGACCATTTCGGAAATTGTCACCCATTCTTCCAATATCGGCGCTGCCAAGCTGGCTTTGCAGGTTAGCGGCGAAGAACATTTGGGCTTTTTGCAACGCCTCGGACTGACTGACCGAATTGATTTTGATTTGCCGGAAACCGGCCAGCCAATCATTCCCGACCAATGGGGCGATATTGAGCGCGCGACTGTATCTTTCGGGCATGGTCTGGCGGTCACGCCCCTGCATGTGCTGATGGCCGGTGCGGCTATGGTCAATGGCGGGGTGTTATATGCGCCAAGCTTGCAGCGGGTTGATTTGCCGGTCGGGCAGCGCGTGATATCAGCGCAAAGCTCGGCGCATATCCGCGCCATGATGCGCGCCGTGGTGGCTGAAGGCACGGGTCGCAAAGCCAATGTGGACGGCTATGAGGTGATTGGCAAAACCGGCTCCGCCGAAAAGCCGGTCAATGGCCGCTATAATGAAAACGCGCTGCTGACTTCTTTCATCGGGGCGTTTCCTGCTTCCGCGCCGCGCTATGCTTTGCTGGTCATGTTCAATGAGCCGAAGGGGATAGCGGCAACATTCGGTCATGCGCTGGCCGGTTGGAATGCCGCGCCAACCGCCGGAGAGATTATCCGCCGCACCGCACCTTTGCTCAATATCATGCCGCGCCGCGCTGAAGCCGACCGGCAGGCGCGCGGTCATGGCCCGCCCAATAAATTGCCGAGCCTTGCGCTCATGCGGGGGGTGTCCGATGCACCTTGACGCGCTCATCAGCCATTTAGACCTTGTTCCGGCAGATAAAAGCCTGCCGGAAATTGATATTTGTGGGCTGACCGCCGACAGTCGTGCCGTTGCGCCGGGTTATTTATTTGCTGCTTTGCCGGGTGTGCAGCATGACGGGCTGGCCTATGCCGAACAGGCGCAGGCCAATGGTGCGCGGGCGATTTTGTCCCATGCGCCATGTCAAGCTGACGTGCCGGTCTTTGTCAGTGCCAATGCGCGGCGCGATTTGGCGCTGATGGCAGCGCGGTTTTTTGAAGTGCAGCCGGAGGTGATTGTCGCTGTCACCGGCACAAATGGCAAAAGCTCGACGGCCGGTTTCATGCGCGGCCTGTGGCGGGCTTGCGGCCATGATGCCGCCTCGCTCGGCACTTTGGGGGTTGAGGCCATGCGCGCCAATGGCGCGGTGATTGGCGGTATAGCAGCGCCCAGCCATACCACGCCGGAGCCGGTCGCGCTGCACGCGACTTTTCGCGATTTTGTGGCGGCCAATGTCAGTCATTTGGCAGTCGAGGCGTCCAGTCACGGGCTGGCGCAATATCGCCTGGATGGCGTCAAATTAAAGGCGGCGGGCTTCACCAATTTGTCGCGCGACCATCTTGATTACCATGCCAGCGATGCTGATTATCTGGCCGCCAAAACGCGGCTGTTCACCGAAGTGCTGGCGCAGGACGGCACGGCAGTGATTGATGTTTCATCACAAGCGGGACAGGCGGTGGCCGATGCGGTGCGTCGGACAGGTCGCCGGATATTGACGACCGGCACATCAGAAGCGGATATTTTCCTTGCCCTTGAGGCGCGCTTGCCCAATGCCATGCAGGTCAGCGTAACCCTTGCCGGGGCGGCAGCACAAGATAGTGCCGATGCGGCGCAGCGCCAAAGTTTGCATTTGCCTTTGATTGGCGATTTTCAATTGCAGAATATCGCGGTCGCCCTTGGTCTTGCGCTGGCGTCGGGCGACGGGGCGGAAAAACTGCTGGCGGCGCTGCCGCATTTGACGGCTGAAAAGGGGCGTATGCAGCAGGCCGGTCAAACAATGGCCGGTGCTATTGCCTATGTTGATTATGCTCACACGCCCGATGCGTTGCAAAATGCGTTATCTGCCTTGCGCGCCCATATGGCCGATACGGCGCGGTTGCATTTGGTGTTTGGCTGCGGTGGCGACCGCGATAGCGGCAAACGCCCGCTTATGGGGGCGGTGGCGGCAAGCATTGCCGATAGGGTGATTGTGACGGATGATAATCCGCGCGGCGAAGACCCTTCTTTGATACGGCAGGCAATTTTGACCGCCTGTCCGGATGCGATTGATATTGGCGACCGCGCCTCGGCGATTGAGGCCGCGCTCACTGCGGCTGACAAAAATGATGTGGTGCTGGTGGCCGGTAAGGGGCATGAGCAGGGTCAGCAAATCGGCGACATGGTTTTGCCATTTGATGATGCCAATGTGATTGCCGACATTATCGCGCAACAGTCAGGAGGGCGGCATGTCTGATTTGCAAAATCTGTCAGCCCCGCTTTGGACGGGCGAAGAGGCTCTGGCGGCGCTGTCCGGTCTTGGCGGGCAGGGCGATAGGGAGTGGCAGGCTAATGGCGTGTCAATCGACACGCGCAATCTGAAATCCGGCGATTTGTTTGTCGCGCTGCCCGGCGAAAAAGCGGATGGTCATGATTATGTCGAGTCGGCTTTTGCCGCTGGCGCATCTGCGGCGCTGGTGCGGCAGGGCTATACGCCGCCCCAAGGCCTGCCCGATGCGGCGGCCTTTATTTATGTTGATGATGTCGCTGCCGGGCTGGAAGCGTTGGGGCAGGCGGCGCGGGCGCGCAGTCAGGCGCATATATTGGCAGTGACCGGCAGTGTTGGCAAAACCAGTGTCAAAGAGGCCTTGCGCCTTGCTCTGTCGAAATCCGGATCGACCCATGCGTCGGAGAAATCTTATAATAATCATATTGGCGTGCCGCTTTCGCTGGCGCGCTTGCCGCGCGAGGCTGCTTACGGTGTGTTTGAAATTGGCATGAACCATGCCGGTGAAATCGCCACGCTGGTAGAGATGGTGCGTCCGCATACGGCTATCATCACCCATATTGGCTCGGCGCATATTGAGCATTTGGGCAGCGAAGAAGCGATTGCCCGTGCCAAGGCGGAAATTTTCACCGCTGGCATCGCGCCGCAAACCGCGATTATTCCGCAGGACACGCCTTATTTCGATATTTTGCGCGACGCTGCCAAAGCTGCAAATGTGGCTGACATTCTGCCCTTTGCCGCTTCAGAGGCCAAGACTGGCCCTGCTGTTGCATGGGCTGAAAAAGTGCATTTGCACGATACATGCAGTTGCGTCAGCGCAACGATTGACGACACGCCGATGACATTCAAAGTCGGCACGCCGGGACGCCATCAAGTCAGTAATGCGCTGGCCGTATTGACGGCGGTGAAGGCGGCGGGTGCTGATTTGGCCTTGGCCGCCTTGTCATTGGCTGAGAGCGAAGGTTTGCCGGGGCGTGGGCAGCGCCATGTGCTGCAATGCGCGACCGGCGATTATTTGCTGATAGATGAAAGCTATAATGCCAATCCAAGCTCCATGCAGGCGGCGCTCATGTCGCTGGGTCTGGTGCCGCGCTTCGGGCAGGGACGCCGCATTGCCGCTTTGGGCGATATGGCGGAGCTGGGCGAACATGCGGCAGATATGCATCAGGCTTTGGCAGAAAATGTCGAGCAGGCTGACATTGACCTTGTCGTGACATGCGGTGTCATGATGCAACATTTACACAATCATTTGCCGCCGGGTCGGATGGGGCCGCATGTGAGCAGTCCCGAAGAATTACTGGAAATCCTGCTGCGCGATATTCACGCCGGCGATGTGATTATGGTCAAGGGAGCCAATGCCACCGGCATGATGCGCCTGGTTGACGGTTTGATTGACGCACATGGGCAAGACGCTGCCGAAACAATGACGGAGGGCGATTATGCTGTATGAATTGATGATGCATTTCGGCGATTTGCCCGGTGCCAATCTGTTCAATTATATCACTTTCCGAGCCGGTGGCGCGGTGATGACAGCTTTGCTGGTCAGCTTTTTGCTGGGGCCGTGGATGATTGATACGCTACGCGAAAGGCAAGGCAAAGGTCAGCCCATTCGCGCCGATGGGCCGCAATCGCATTTAACAACCAAAGTCGGCACGCCGACAATGGGCGGTTTGCTGATTTTGCTGGCGGTGATTATTTCCACCCTGCTTTGGGGTGATTTGGGCAATGGCTATCTCTGGGTGGTGTTGTTGACCACTTTGGGTTTCGGGCTTGTCGGTTTTGTCGATGACTATCTGAAATTGCGCGGACGCAGTTCCGATGGTGTGCCGGGTCGGATAAAAATCATTATTGAGGCGACAATTGCCATTCTGGCGACATTGGCGATATCCACCCTGTTGCCGAGCGAGCTGGCAACCAGCTATGCGCTGCCTTTTTTGAAAAACCTGCTCTTGCCGTTCGGATTACCGCTTTTTGTGGTGGCCAGCCTGATTGTGATTGTCGGCTCCTCCAATGCGGTCAATCTGACCGACGGGCTGGACGGTCTGGCGATTGTGCCGACCATGATTGCCGCCACTAGTTTTGGCCTGATTGCCTATCTGGTCGGCAATGCGATTTTCGCCAATTATCTGCAAATCCATTATGTGCCGGGAACCGGTGAGCTGGCGGTGATTTGCGCCGCGCTGATTGGCGCCGGGCTGGGCTTTTTATGGTTTAACGCACCACCGGCGGCGGTGTTTATGGGCGATACCGGCTCATTGGCATTGGGCGCGGCTTTGGGGTCAATCGCTGTTGCCACCAAGCATGAAATTGTCCTTGCCATTATTGGCGGGCTGTTTGTGCTGGAAGCGGTATCGGTGATTGTGCAAGTCGCCTCTTTCAAGCTCACTGGCAAGCGGGTCTTTGCCATGGCGCCGCTGCATCATCATTTCGAGCAGCGCGGTTGGGCTGAGGCGACGATTGTCATTCGTTTCTGGATTATCTCGGTCGTGCTGGCGCTGATTGGCCTGGCCACGTTGAAGCTGCGATAGGAGCGACAGGCGGTAATGATTGAACTTCCCCACATACAAGGCGAGACGGCGGTGTTCGGATTGGGTCGCTCCGGTCTGGCCTGTGTGCGGGCGCTTGTGGCGGCAGGGCAAACCCCGATTGCTTGGGATGATGATGCGGACAGGCGTGACACGGCGCGCGCTGCCGGTGCCGATTTACGCAATCTGGAAACCGATTTCGGCACACCGGCGCGCCTGCTGGTCAGTCCCGGCATTGCTTTAACCCATCCGCAGCCGCATAAGATTATCCGTCTGGCACAAGAGGCTGGCGCTGAGATTATTGGCGATATGGATTTATTTGCCATGGCGCGCACCACTATGCCGGATAATGTGCGGGTGATTGCCATTACTGGCACGAATGGCAAATCCACCACCACGGCGCTGGTGGCGCATATGCTGGCCGAGGCTGGATGGCAGGTTCACATGGGCGGCAATATCGGTATTCCGGTTTTGGATTTGCCCATGCCAAGCGGCGCGCCCGATAGCAAAATTGCCTATGTGCTGGAACTGTCCTCCTACCAGCTTGATTTGAATCGGCATTTTATCGCCGATATTGCCGTGTTGACCAATCTGACGCCCGACCATCTTGACCGGCATGGTGATATGGAAGGTTACGCTGCCGCCAAAGCCCGCCTGTTCGCCAATATGGCAAAAACCAGCCCGGCGATTATCGGTTGCGACAGCGCGGCCTCATGCGCCATCGCTGATGGTTTTGCGGCAAACGCTCATGCAATCATCCGTTTGGCCGAAGCCGAGCAAGGTGATGACAGGGATATCAGCTATGCGGCGGGCGCGATTTTTGACAATGGCCGGCAGGCTGTCGATTTGACCCATGCTGACGCGCTGCGCGGGGCGCATAATGCCCAAAATGCCGCTGCCGCCTATGCGGTCGGGCGCGCCCTGACATTGGATGCGGCGGCCATGCAAGCGGCCTTTGCCTCATTTGGCGGGTTGGCTCACCGCTTGCAACCGGTCGCGCATTATCGCAATCTGACTTTTGTCAATGACAGCAAGGCGACCAATCCCGACGCCGCCATGCACGCGCTGGCCGCCTATCCGAACATTTACTGGATAGCGGGCGGGCGCAGCAAAACCGACACGCTTGCCGTGCCTGATGATTGCCTTGCCAATATCCGCCATGCCTATCTGATTGGCGAGGCGGCAACATCTTTCAGCGAAACCCTGTCCGGCCACGTGCCGGTCAGCGCATCCGGCACGCTTGACAAGGCGGTTTCTGACGCGGCTTCGCAGGCCATGGCCGACCGGATTGACCCGGCGACGATTTTGCTCTCACCGGCCTGTGCTTCCTTCGACCAGTTCGCTGATTTCGAAGCGCGCGGCGAGGCCTTTTGCGCCGCCGTGCAAGATTGGTGTGCTGCGGCGCGCGACAAGGCGGGGGTGGCGTGATGCAGCTCTTTGCCCGCACTAATCGAGGATTTTTGTCACGCTGGTGGTGGACGGTTGACCGCAATTTTGTCACTTGCGTGATTGCGCTTTTCGCCTGCGGTTTTGTCATGGCCTTTGCCGCCAGCCCGGCGGTCGCCCAGCATATTGGTAAGCCGATTTATTATTTCGCCAATAAGCAATTGCTGTTTCTGGTTTTTGCGCTGCTGGTGTTTCTGGCCATCTCAATGATTGACACGCGCTTCATCTTGCCCTTGGCGGTGTTGATTTTTGTCGGGGCATTTTTGGCGACTTTGGCGACGCTGTTTTTCGGAGTCACGGCCAAAGGGGCGAGCCGTTGGCTTTTGTTCGGCTCATTATCCTTGCAGCCCTCAGAAATCCTCAAACCGGCCTTTATCGTGGTCAGCGCTTGGCTGTTTGCCCGCGACCGCGCGAAATTTGACAGCAGGGGCGTGTTTTACGCGCTCTCCCTGCTGGTCGCTGTCTGTGTGATATTGGCCATGCAGCCGGATATCGGGCAGATGACATTGCTGGCACTGGTTTGGATGTGCGTGTATTTTCTGGCTGGCGGGTCAATGCGGTTATTGGCCATGCTGACGATGGCGGCTGTTCTCGTTGGCCTGTATCTGTATGAGACCAAACCGCATGTCGCCAGCCGCATTGACCGGTTTATTGACCCGTCCAGCGGTGACACTTATCAGGTTGACCGCGCGATGGATGCGATTAAATCGGGCGGCATTGTCGGCGTAGGGGTTGGTGACGGGCGCATCAAATCCTTTCTGCCTGACGCCCATTCTGATTATGTTTTCGCCGTTGCCGCCGAAGAAGGCGGGCTTATCATTGGCGGGCTTATCATTTTCTGCTTTGGCTTTCTGGTCTGGCGCGCCTTATGGGCATTGCGCGAGGAGCGCGACCATTGGGTGCAATTATCAGCCGCCGGGCTGACCTGCCTGTTCGGCCTGCAAGCGGTGATAAATCTGGCCGTTAATCTCAATCTCATGCCGTCCAAAGGCATGACATTACCCTTTGTGTCTTATGGCGGCTCATCGCTGCTTGGCTCTGCCCTGACGATGGGCATGTTGGCTGCCCTGTTGCGCCGACGCATCAATGGCCCCGCGCCTTTGCAAAGCCCGCGCGCGCAACCTATGGCGGCCGTATCCGGTGGAGGCGCGCTATGAGCCGGCACAATGTCATATTGCTGGCCGCAGGCGGCACGGCGGGGCATATGTTCCCGGCCAGTGCCTTGGCGCGTGAACTGAAAAATGACGGCTATCAGGTGCATTTAGCAACCGACCGACGGGGCTTGCGCTTTATCGACCAGATGGAAAAAATGACCGTGCATAAAATCCCGGCTGCCACGGTGTTTGGCGGCGGCGTGCTGGCTTTGCCGGTGCGGGCGCTCACCCTGCTTTACGGGTTTTTGTATGCGCTGGTTATTCTGCTGCGTATTCGGCCTGATGTGATTGTCGGGTTTGGCGGCTATCCGTCCTTTCCGCCGGTTTTTGCGGGAATGATTTTGCGGAAACCGGTTTTGATACATGAACAAAACGCCGTGCTGGGGCGCGCCAACAGGCTGGCGGCTCTGCTGGGCGCGTCTCTGGCGACAAGTTTTAACAAAACCGCCAAAGTGCCGTGGGGTGCGGGTCTGCGCTTACGCAAGACTGGCAATCCGCTGCGTCCGGAAGTGATTGAGGCGGCGCGCGGCGGCTATCGCTATTTGGCTAAATCGCGACCTTTCGACTTGCTTATATTCGGTGGCTCGCAAGGCGCGAAAATCTTTTCCAAAGTAGTGCCGGCAGCGATTGCCCATCTGTCGGCTGAAAACCGCAAACGCTTGCGGATTGTCCATCAGGTGCAAAAGCCGGATATGGCCGATGTGCTGAAACAATATGGCGAGATTGGCGTTTATGCCGAAATCCGTGATTATTTCGATGATTTGCCAAGCCGGATGCGACGCGCGCATTTGGTGATTTCGCGCGGCGGCGCGGCCACAATCAGCGAGCTGACCCTATTGGGCGCACCGGCCATTATTGTGCCGTTGCCCGGCTCGCTGGATCAGGATCAGGCGCATAACATTCACGAATTGAGTGAAGCCGGTGGCGTCCATCATATGCCGCAAGCTGAGTTTAACGCCGATAGTCTGGGGCAATTGCTTGACCGCTTAATGCTTGATGATGAGCGTTTGCGGCGTATGTCGGCCATAGCCTTGCAATTTGCCGAGCCGGAGGCGGCAAACCGTCTGGCGAGCTATACAATTTGTCTGGCCGAAAGAAAGCCTGTGCAAATTGACGGCTATCGCAAGCGCAGGGGGGCCAGCAATGGCTGACCTGTCGCAAAACATGGCTTCACCAGCTAATCTGCGCCCCTTTGGCCGTGTCCATATTGTCGGCATTGGCGGTATTGGCATGAGTGGCATTGCCGAAATTATGCACAATATGGGCTATCAAGTGCAGGGCAGCGATATGACCGACAATGCCAATGTCGGGCGGCTGCGCGCTATGGGCATTGAGGTGATGATTGGTCATCGCGGCGAAAATGTCGCCAATGCCGGTGTGGTGACGGTTTCTTCTGCCGTGGCTGCTGACAATCCGGAAGTGCAGGCGGCGCGCGCCGCACATATACCGGTTGTGCCGCGCGCTGAAATGCTGGCCGAGCTGATGCGCCTGAAACCCTGTATCACCATTGCCGGCACGCATGGCAAAACAACGACAACCTCGCTGACGGCTGCAGTTCTGGATGCCGGTCATATTGACCCGACTGTGATAAATGGCGGCATTATCAACGCTTATGGCACAAATGCCCGGCTTGGTCAGGGCGGCTGGATGGTGGTTGAGGCCGATGAGAGCGACGGCACATTCGTCCGCCTGCCCGCGACGATGGCGATTGTCACCAATATCGACCCGGAACATCTCGAACATTATGGCGATTTTGACGGCTTGCGGCAGGCCTTTGAACGCTATGTGCAGAATATCCCGTTTTACGGGCTGGCCATTTTGTGCCTGGACCATCCCGAAGTGCAGGCGCTGGTCGGGCGCATACATGACCGGCGGATTGTTACTTATGGGCTGAATGACCAAGCTGATTTGCGCGCCGTCAATATTGTTGAAAACGGGCTGACGCAGAATTTCGATGTCATTATGCGCGACCGCCGCAATGGCGAAGAAACCCGCATCACCGATATCAGCCTGCCAATGGCGGGACGACACAATCTGCAAAATGCGTTGGCCGCCATTGCCGCCGGTTTGGAAGTCAATGTTGAGACGGCGCAAATTCGCGCGGCGCTGGCCGGTTTTGCCGGTGTCAAACGCCGCTTCAGCCTTGTTGGCGAGACGGGCGGGATGCAGATTTTCGACGATTATGCCCATCATCCGGTTGAAATCGCCGCCGTGCTGGAAAGCGCCCGCGCGGTCGCCAAGGGTCGGGTGATAGCGGTTATGCAGCCGCATCGCTATACACGGCTGCGCGATTTATTCGCCGATTTCTGCACCTGTTTCAATCAAGCCGATATTGTTTTTGTCCTGCCGGTCTATGAAGCCGGCGAAAGCCCGATTGACGGCATTGACAGCGACGCGCTGGTCGCCGGTGTGCAGGCGCATGGTCACCGCAATGTGCGTCCGCTTGACACAATGGAAGCCTTGGCTGGCTGGTTGCAAACCGAAGCGGTCGCAGGCGATGTGGTGATTTGCATGGGCGCGGGCAGTATTTCCGCTATGGCGCATGAGCTTGCCGAGCGTGTTCAGGCAGCCGCGATGGATAGGGAGGGGGCAGCATGACGCGGACGCTTGACCAGACCCAATCACCGGCAGACCTCTCGCCAATGGCAGCTGATATGCTGGCGCGTCTGCCGCAAGTGCGCGGGCGCTATATGCCCGATATGCCGCTTGCTGAGGCGACATGGTTCCGCGTTGGCGGCACGGCCGATATTATGTTCACCCCGGCTGACAGCGATGATTTGGCAGTGTTTCTGGCCGCTTTACCGGCGGATATTCCAGTGCATATTCTCGGTGGCGGCTCAAACATACTGGTGCGCGATGGCGGTGTGCGCGGCGTGGTGATAAGGCTGGGGCGCGGCTTTGGCGATATTGAGCCTATGGGCGATACGGGTTTGCGCGCCGGTGCGGCTGTGCCGGATGTGAAACTGGCGCGCGCGGCGGCTGACCGGGCGTTGTCCGGTCTTGAATTTTATCGCGGTATTCCCGGTTGGATTGGCGGCGCGGTGGCGATGAATGCCGGCGCCTATGGTGGTAAAACGGCTGATGTTCTGACCCATGTTGACGCGCTTGACCGGCGCGGCGCGCATCACCGCCTGAGCGTGGATGAGCTGCATCTCAGCTATCGTCATAATGGCTATAATGACTTTCTTGTTTACACCCATGCCTGTTTTGCCGCCGTGCCGGGCGATGCGGCGAAAATCAGCGCCCAGATGGAAGATATTTCTGACCGCCGCCAGACCAGCCAGCCGGTCAAATCGCGCACGGGCGGCAGCACTTTCAAAAATCCCGGCGGCGCAGACCCGGATGGCGTCAAGGCATGGAAGCTGATTGACGCAGCCGGATGTCGCGGCCTGCAAATCGGCGATGCCCAAATATCGGAGCTGCATTGCAATTTTCTGATAAATCACGGCGCGGCGACAGCCGAAGAGCTGGAAAGTCTGGGCGAGACGGCGCGCCGCCAAGTGCTTGAGCAATCGGGCATTGATTTGGCATGGGAAATCCGCCGTATCGGGGAGGCTGCCAATGCGTGAACCGAAAAAAGTGGCAGTGTTGATGGGCGGCTGGTCGCCGGAACGCGATATCAGCCTGATATCGGGAAGCCATTGCGCCAAAGCCTTGCGCGATGCGGGTCATGATGTGCATGAAATCGACACTGGTGCTGACATTGCCGCGCGGCTGACCGCGCTGGCTCCGGATGTTTGCTTCAATGCCTTGCATGGTGTTGGCGGCGAGGACGGGCTTGTGCAAGGTGTTCTTGAAGTCCTGCAAATACCCTATACCCATTCCGGCGTGCGCGCCTCGGCAATGGCGATGGACAAGCATATCTCAAAACAGCTTTTTGCCGCCGCCGGCTTGCCGGTCGCTGCATCTTGTCTTGTTGCGCGCGGTGAGGTGCAGCAGCATCCGTTATCACCGCCTTATGTTGTCAAGCCGGTTAATCAAGGCTCAAGCGTCGGTGTTGAAATTGTCACTGAAGGCAGCAACGCCCCGCCCGACTCGCTGTCGGAAAGTGGTTGGGCGTTTTCCGGCTCGGCGATGGTTGAAGCCTATATTGCGGGGCGCGAATTGACCTGCGCCGTTATGGGCGACACCGCGCTTGATGTGATGGAAATCGTCCCGTCCAACGGATTTTATGATTATCGCGCCAAATATGATGCGGGCGGCTCGGC